>Ga0268285_1000677_pt1 | contig 18905 bp, 18 predicted proteins | sample saktaG_2_FD_190144 | JGI IMG/M metagenome (GOLD analysis project Ga0268285, IMG submission 190144) | Saline water microbial communities from Sakinaw Lake, British Columbia, Canada - sak_2013_06_06_120m | ecosystem: Environmental > Aquatic > Non-marine Saline and Alkaline > Saline ... | reverse complement strand
GCCACTGCGCTAAGAGCGGGCATTGATGACCAGCTTGACCCTTCCAAGCTGCGCTATCACCGAATAATTATCATGACCGACGCCGATGTTGATGGCTCTCACATCCGCACCCTTCTGCTCACTTTCTTTTACCGCCACCTGCTGAGCTTAATCAGCCAAGGCTACCTCTTTATCGCCCAACCACCTCTTTATCGCATTCAGACTGGCAAACGGCAATACTGGGTTTACTCTGAAACGGAAAGGGAGGTGAAGTTTAGAGAATTAAAGGGCAGCAAGCTAGAAATTCAACGTTATAAAGGGCTGGGAGAGATGAGCCCGACGCAACTCTGGGAAACAACTATGAACCCCGCTACCAGAACCTTACTCAAAGTGACAGTAGAAGATGCTATGGCAGCTGACCGCGTTTTCCACATATTAATGGGGAGTGAAGTCGCGCCGCGTAAAGCCTTTATTCAAGCCCAGGCTAGAAGCGTCAGAAACTTAGATATTTAAGCTAGCCTCTAATTGCAGTATAACCCCTGCTCCATTATATATCTTTCCACATTGCCGGGCACCAAGTAGCGAATGGACAGCCCCTCAATAACGCGCCTTCGAATCTCTGAAGAACGTATGTCAATTAGTGGCATATCAAATAAAATGGTGCTTTTAGTTATGCCGGGGATAGTTGCTTCTAAAGATCCCAGATTGGGCTGCGTCCAGCCCAATCTGGGAATAGCTACTAATTGGCACATTTCAATCAATCTATGCGGTTCTTTCCACAAAGGAAGCTCAGCAAGGCTATCGTAGCCGAGAATAAAGAAGAGCTTGATTCCATTACCTAGCTGCTGCCGCAGAATAGATACCGTATCCACTGAGTAAGAGAAACCAGCACGCTCTATTTCAACATTAGAAAGCTTAAAATGTGGATTGTCAGCAATAGCTAAGCGCACCATCTCTACACGGTGATTTGCCGAAGTAATAGGCTTGTTTACCTTAAGCCAAGGTTGCCCCGCAGGTATAAATAAGACCTCACTAAGTCTCAGCTTTAACCTAGTTTCTTGAGCTATGATAAGATGCCCTAGGTGAATGGGGTCGAAGGTGCCGCCGAGGATGCCTATATTCATTTTCCCTCGTTACTATACATTACTTATATACTTTACTTAATTAATCTAGTATATGTATTATAACTAAGAATAATACTAATGTGGTGGATTTAATAAAGCAATTCAATTAAAGTAAATGTGGAAAGGGTGGTAATGCCTAGTATGGTCGCTGATTGAGGGAGTGGAGAGATTGTTCACAGTTTTTGGGATCTTCTCCCAGATTTCATTTTATTGTGTGGGGGTTCTGTGGTATGAAGTTGTTGTTGAATCTTTGACACTTGCTCTTGAAGGTGGGCATCGGTATTGATTTGCTTAGCTATCTTTTCATAGCTGTGCAGTACAGTTGAATGGTCTCTACCGCTCAGTTGTTTGCCAATCTGGCTTAAAGTATGTTGACTTTCCTCGCGCATAAGGTATATGGCAATCTGGCGAGCATGAGTGGTTCTTCTATCCCTTTTTCTCCCACTTATTTCCTCTGTGGGAATGCCAAAGTAATTAGCTACTGTCCGCATAATAAAATCGGGGCTGGTTGTTTTTTTGTAGTCATCTGGAACAAGTAGCTCCGCCAGAACTTTGGCAGCTATTTCATGGTCTAGACTAGCCCCGGTTAATTTGGCATAAGCAACTAACTGCGTTAAACCACCCTCAAGTTCGCGGACGTTGCGCTTGAGTTCCCTGGCTAGCAACCGTAATACCTCGTCGGGGATCTTTAGCTTGTGCTGCTTGACTTTGGCCTGCAAGATGACAAGGCGCGTCTCTAGATCGGGAGGTTCAATATTGACAATGAGCCCCGACTGAAAACGTGAGCGCAGTCTATCATCAAGCGACAATATGACTTGGGGGGGGCGGTCACTAGTCATCACAATTTGGCGGCTGGCATTGTATAAAGCATTAAAAGTGTGAAACACGCATTCCTGAGTCTGTTCTTTACCGTCAATGAAGTGAATGTCATCGAGCAATAACAACTGAGCGCCCCTAAACCTGTTTCGGAACTCCTCGGTTTTGCTTTCCCTGATGGCGAGTATGAACTCATTAGTAAATTGCTCAGCACTAATGCAGATGACTTGAAATCCATTGGCTATAGCGGCGTGTCCGATGGCGTGTAATAAATGTGTTTTCCCCACGCCGGTGCCGCCATAAATGAAGAGGGGATTGTAGATATGTCCCGGTGTTTCAGCTACGCCTTTAGCTGCGGCATGAATCAGGCGGTTGCTATGCCCTACAATGAAGTTATCAAAGGTGTACTTTGGATTGAGCCTCATTTTCTTAATTTTGGAACTTAGGCCACCATCAGTTTGCCAATTGCAAACCAAGCCGCCTGATTCATTCTGTTCAGGGCCGTGCACAACAAATTGGACATCAACATCGCCACCAATAATGCCAGCTAGTGTTTTTGCCGCCAGGGAGCGAAGGCGAGCGTTTAGCCACTCAGCAACAAAAATATTGGGGGCGCTGATTACGAAGGTGCCATTTTGGTAACTTATCCCTGTGGTTTCCTTAAGCCAAGTGTTATAATTTGGCTTGCTAATTTTAATTTGGAGCTCTCCCAGTGCTGCTTCCCATATTTCGTTAGCTGACCTCAATTCAGGCTTCCTCCACAAGATTAATTATCGCTAGCACTAGGCGTAAAGAATAATTGAACAGGTGCATGTTGCCTAAGGAAAACTGGGGAAAACGAGAGGGTACAACTGATTAAGCTAACTCTAAGCCCGCGCTTTTTCAAGGGGGTTTTTGACATAACAAAAAAATTATTCAAAAATACCCCTGACATGGCGACGCCGGTTATTTTTATGGGCACCCCAGAATTTGCTGTACCCAGTCTGGAGTCTTTACTTCGGGCTCAGTATCAGATAGTTGCCGTATATACTCAGCCTGACAGGCGGGTTGGCAGAGGGCAACAAATTGCCTTCTGTGCGGGGAAAAGGCTAGCTCTAGCTCGCGGGTTGCCGGTAATCCAGCCAGAGAATATGAGACAGCCGAAAATACTGGAGCAATTGGCAGGTTTTGACCCCAAGTTGATTGTAGTCGCCGCCTTTGGACATATTTTAACCCCTGAGATATTAACCCTGCCAAAGTTCGGTTGTCTTAATGTTCACCCCTCTTTGCTGCCTCGGCATCGGGGCCCCTCACCCGTAGCTGCTGCTATTCTCCACGGCGATGAAGTAACTGGTGTCACTATCATGCTAATGGATATCGGCTTGGATACCGGTCCGATTCTAGCTCAACGGGAAGTGCCTATCTCCGTTGAGGATACTACCGGGTCGCTTACTGTTAAGCTGGCTCGGGTCGGTGCTGATTTATTAATGGAGACCTTGCCGCCGTGGCTTCAAGGTAAGATTAGGCCACAACACCAAGAGGAGAGCCAGGCCACCTACTCTAAAATTATAAATAAGCAAGATGGGGAAATAGACTGGCATCTCTCGGCATCGGAACTCTGGTGCCGAATACGAGCTTTTAACCCTTGGCCAGGGTGTTATACTTGGTGGCAGGGTAAGCGACTTAAGATTACAAAAGCCATGCCTTTAACTGGCTCAGGCGATGGCGAGGAGGGTAGAGTAATAACCTTGCCCTCACCGAGTCCGCTGGCTGTTGGAGCTAATACTGGAGGTGGGGTTCTTGGCCTTCAGCGGCTTCAGTTGGAAGGTAAACGAGAAATGTCGGTAGATGAGTTTGTGCGAGGGCATACGGGCTTTATCGGCGGTTTGCTGACTTGAATTTGCATCTCGTTTTGCTTAAAATTGTGCAACATAGTATCTAGTTGGCGCCTCTCTAAAATAAAAAGATATTCGCAGCGCGAGGGGTAGGCTTAGGGGGAGTAGAGGATGTTTATATTTGACCCAATGTGGTTCTTGTTCATGATACCGCCGTTCATATTCATGATGTATGCCCAGTCTAGAGTAAATTCTGCTTTCAAGAAGTACTCTAAGGTGGCTAACATGCGGAGAATAACTGGAGCACAGGCGGCGGAAACCTTACTTCGCAGTAATGGTTTGAGCCACGTTAAAGTTGAGGGGATAAGAGGGCGTTTGGGTGACCATTATGATCCCAGACATAAGGTGTTGCGACTTTCCCCCGATGTTTATTCTAAGCCCTCGGTAGCTGCTCTGGGCATTGTTGCCCATGAAGTTGGACATGCGGTGCAAGACAAGGTTGGTTATTCCTTTATGAGGCTGCGAAGCTCCTTGGTGCCGGCGGCTAACCTGGGTAGTCAGCTAGGTTTTATCTCTGTGATTCTGGGCGTTATCCTTGCTTGGTTGGGGATGGAGTTTGGCTTAACCGTTGCCTGGGCGGGCATTTTCCTCTTCGCGCTCGTGGTGCTGTTTTCTTTAGTTACCCTCCCCGTGGAATTTGATGCCAGTAATCGGGCGCGGCAGATGCTGCGTAATACCGGCTTGGTTTCTGTTCAAGAGTATAATGCTGCCAGTGCCGTTCTATCAGCTGCTGCCCTAACTTATGTAGCCTCTTTCCTCCAAGTAGTGGCGCAACTTTTCTACTTCATATTGCTCGTCTCCGGCATGGGACGGCGGTAACTTCATTAGTTTACTTTAATAGTAGTTGTTATTCCCCTGCGCGCTGTATAATTTGAATATATTGCTGTGAGGTTTTGATAATTTGCCCTTCTTTAAAAATCTGGGTAGCTTTGGCACGCTGAAGAACATCATCGCTAGGTTGCGTAGCCCCCGAGGCTGTCCTTGGGACAGGCGGCAAACTCATGCCTCGCTTAAAGCCGGCTTGCTTGAGGAGTGCTACGAGGTTTTGCAAGCTTTGGACCAGGAGAACTCAGAAAAGCTTTGCGAGGAGCTTGGCGACCTGTTAATGCAGATCGTGCTTCACGCCCAAATAGCTAGTGAAGCTGGTAAATTCAATGTTGCAGATGTGCTCAGGGGCATCAATACTAAATTAATTCACCGCCATCCCCATGTCTTTGGCGAGCTTAAATTAAGAAATGCCCAGGAGGTAGTGCTCAACTGGGAGTCCTTGAAGAGAGAGGAGCGGCGAGAAGGGGAATCTCTCTTGGCTGGCGTTCCTAGGGAGATGCCAGCTTTGGCTTACAGTCAAGCTGTTCAGCGGCGGGTAGCAACAGCTGGCTTTGATTGGGAAGAAGTTGATGGAGTTATAGACAAGCCGGTCGAGGAAGTAGCGGAGTTTAAGCAGGCGGATGACGAGGAAGAGAAGGCAAGGGAGTTTGGAGATTTACTTTTTACTCTGGCCAATATTGCCCGCAAACTGGGTATAGACTTGGAGGCGGCCCTTCGCTCTGCCAACCAGTGCTTCTATCGGCGCTTTGTGTATATGGAAGGGGTATGCCGCCAGCAAGGCATTAATTTTGATAACCTCTCTTTTGCTCAACAGAATGCCTTGTGGGAAGAAGCTAAGCAAAGGGTAAAATAGCAATGAGAGCTATTATCTTGGTGGGTGGTGAGGGAACCAGATTACGTCCCCTGACCTATAATGTGCCTAAGGCTGTAGTGCCGGTTCTGAACGAGCCCTTTTTGAAGCATGTGCTCTACTACCTTAAGGAGCATGGGGTTGATCAGGTTATCCTCGCCCTGGGGCATCAGGCTGAGCAAATCCAAAGTTGCCTTGGTGGCGGCAGTGAGCTCGGACTAAAACTAATCTATTTGATTGAGCATTCACCTTTGGGCACTGCTGGAGCGGTAAAAAATGCCGAAGCATTTCTGGATGAGCCCTTCTTTGTGTTTAATGGTGATATTTTCACAGACATTGATCTGACTGCCATGATGCATCAGCACCGGGAAAGAAGGGCCAGTGTGAGCATAGCGCTAGTCTCAGTAGAAAACCCGACTATTTATGGTGTCGTCGAAACTGATGCTGGTGGCAGGGTAAAGCGCTTTGTGGAGAAGCCGAGCTGGCGTCAGGTTACTACTAATATGATAAATGCTGGCATTTACATTGTTGAGCCATCTGTACTTAAACATATTCCTCCTCTTACCCGCTTTACTTTTGAGCATGGTCTTTTCCCGCAGCTTTTGGAGCTAGGTGAGCCTATTTTTAGCTACCCGTCTGATGCTTATTGGATTGACATAGGTGCGCCGCAAAAATATCTGAAGCTGAATTGTGACCTGCTTCTCGGCAAAGAACATTCAATCTTTTATCAGCCCGATGTGAATAATGGCGTTAGCTTTGAAGGCGAAAGTTTTGTTCATTCCACGGCTCAAACTGAGGGGCCGCTGATGATTGGTGAGAACTGTGTTATTGAAAGAGATGTGCAGCTAAAGGGACCCGCTGTCCTGGGAATGGGATGCAGGCTCAAACAGGGTGCAGTTGTGGAAAGGGCTGTATTGTGGGAGGATATCGAGATGGGCGGGAGTGCTGTTCTCAAAAACTGTGTTATAGGCTCGCACAGCCGCATTGAAGAAGCGGTTAGCCTCGATGATTGCGTGGTTGGTGAGAATACTATCATCAGTAAAGGCAGTAAATTAGCTTATGGTCTCAAGGCTTGGTCTTGCGGTCTTTAGTTTGCATGGTTACTGGAAATGAGGACATCGGGGCGAGAGGATTTGAACCTCCGACCTCAGCGTCCCGAACGCTGCGCGCTACCAGTCTGCGCTACGCCCCGATAATTTGATATTATAGGCTGATTTAACCCAAGGGGCAACAATTATAAAACTAAAGGATAGAACTTGAAATATTGCGTCGTGATAATTGATGGTGCCTCTGGCTGGCCATTGAGCGAGCGCGGCGGTAAGACCTGCTTGGAGCTTGCCTACACTCCAAACCTTGATGCCATGGCGCGAGAAGGCGTTTTGGGACTTACCGTCACTGTGCCACCGGATATGGAACCCAGCAGCGCCTGTGCCTGCATGTCGGTACTCGGTTATGACCCCAAACTTTACTACCGGGGAAGGAGTGCCATTGAGGCCAAGAGTATGGGTGTTACCATTGGTGCTGGTGAGGTGGTCTTTCGTTGTAATCTGGTTGCTATACGTGATGGAAAGATGTGGAGCTACAGCTCTGGTTACATTAGCAGCGGCGAAGCTCAAGTTCTTATCGCCGCCTTAGAGGAAAGCCTCGGCGGCGATAAGGCGCACTTTTATCCCGGCGTTAGCTATAGACACATATGCAAGATAAGGGGGCGGGAAGATACACTTTTGGCTATTTGCACCCCCCCGCATAACATTCCAGACAAGCCCATCGCCGAATTTCTCCCCAGTGGTCCGGGAAGTGAGCTGCTGCGGGACTTGATGGAGCGCTCAGAAGCTGTGCTTCGGGAACATCCGGTGGATATAAGTAGGAGGTCTCGGGGCGATATCCCGGCCACGACGATTTGGCTATTCTGGGGTAGCGGGAGGATACCTGACATGCCCGCCTTCAAGCGGGTTTATGGACTTGATGCCGCCATGACATCCGGGGTTGACCTTCTCAAAGGTTTAGCTCAAATGACGGAAATTGAGATGCTGGATATTCCAGGTGTGACAGATGGATTGGACAATGATTATGCGGCCCAGGTAGCTGGAGCCTTAGAAGCACTTGAGGAATGCGATTTAGTAGTTATTCATGTTGAGTCACCAGACGAGGCTGGCCACGCCGGCTCCATTGATGATAAAGTAGAGGCCATTCAGAGAGTGGATAAAGAGATTGTGAGCCAAATCCGCTTTTGGGGCAAGGATGCCCTTCGGGCACTGATTATGCCCGACCACTCAACGCCGATCAAGACTCAGACCCATTCTCGGGACCCAGTTCCATTCATGCTCTGGGGGCCCGGGTTTGCAGCCAGCAGGGCGAGGAGATTCACCGAGGCGGAAGCTAAAAGGACGGGAATTTTCATTGAAGAGGGGCATAATATTATGGGCAGACTGATAAGGTGACGAAGCCTAACTCTCATGATAAACTTTGCTAAGTAAACAGTCTAACGCCTGAAGGCAGTTATAACGATGGCGAGAGTGATGCTTTGAATGCCGAGGAAGAAAGACAAAAAAATAGGCAAGTATGCTGCTCCTAATGAAAATACATATTATGTGGTTAGTGAACAGTTAGGCTTACCTATTTATTCTTATGTAGAAGAGGCATCAAGAGTAGTAGAGCTACCAAGGTCAGAACATCCTGATATTTCCTTCTTTAATGATATTGATATTAACCAGTGGAAGGCATACGACGAAATAATCACGGATAGTCTGTGGCTTATAGGAAGTCGGGATAAATCGGGTGCACATACATCAGAGCTACACGGGAACTTTATCCCCCAGATTCCTCATCAAGCAATGTTGCGATATACCAAACGTGGAGAAATAGTATTAGATACCTTTCTGGGGAATGGGACCACACTAATAGAATTTGAGGGGTTCGAAGTTTATGAGAAAACTTAAAAAACACATTATAGTAAATGGGGAGAAATATTTATTAAAACTTACCTTTGATATCGATGATTTTGTCGGCGATGGGATTTTCAATTTAGAAGTTTACAACAATAAAGGTGAGTTAGAGACTAGAAGTCCCTTTGCTTCATCAAGAGGATTACCACAAAAGTGGTGGATAGAAGCTAGAGAGGTTCTCAAAGAGAGTATAAGGCATTGAAATGAGAGCTCACGTTTTCGTTACAGATGAAAGGACTTTCCCTGTTGTGAGGGATAACAGTTTTTATGGTGTTGGCGTAAAAGGCATACCTGACTCCCTTGGAGGCTTAATTAGTGAAAACTTAAAAAATCCGAGAAAACCTTATTTTGCGATGCTTGCTGACATTTTAGGGACACGTATTGGAGATATAGCATTTTTATATGAGCGGCAAAAAGGGTTCCACGGTATATTTAGGGTTTCCAGTGAGCCGTTTTTTGATCCAACACCGATAGGTTGTGTGGATAAGACTTGGTCATTAAGAGTAGAGTTGGAGTGTCTAAATTATTTTGCTGAACCGGTCCCTGAAGATTATCTATTTTCTACGAAAGAACACGAAGCGAAATTCTGGGGATGGTTTTATAGAAAAATCCAGGGGGCAAGGGGCGTTAACACAATAAATCCCGAAGCCGCTGAGGCATTGATAGAATTGCTCGTTAAAATTAATGGGAATGCTATTAACAAACCCACCCAAATGAAGCCATACCCTTCAAAGAATAGGACTAAGATCACATTGCCGTTGGATCAGGATGGTAAAGCATACTTCGAGGATATAATTAGGGCTTGGTTAATAAGCAACATTGATAATCCCGGTAGAGGTGACCTTAGGGAAATCTTCGGTCCTAGCGAAGATTTGGAATGGTTTGCAAATAATATACCCTATCACGTAACCAGAAAAAATATAGATATTCTCTGTTATCACAAGAATATGAAATATACAGGACTGCCTTTAAGGTATAAATTCAGTGTCGTAGAATTGAAAAGAGATACTGCGGATGACGAAAGTGTTTCCCAGCTAATCGAGTATTCTAAATGGGTTGCAGGAAGACTTGCAGGAAGCGAAATTGAAACTGTTCAGCCTATTTTGATTGCTTTTGACTTTAATGAACGGGCAAGAGATAAGGCAAGAAACAGCGATTTTAGCGATAGAGGAATTACCCTTGTTAAATATGAAGTTAAACATAATGATATCTTTCTTTATAAGGAGAGCATATGAAAAGATTGAAACACAATGCAGAAATAGTGGTTTACCATAATGTTGATGAGGAAGGTAATCATAGTTATTACTTTTATGACGAGAATGAGCAGGTGGACTTAGATTGGGGCGAGGTGGGGCATATCCCAAATAGGGGTGACCGCTTTCCTCATCTAGAGAAAAATATAGACCTTCGACTGGATGGTATTCTTTGGGTTGATGATTGCTAATAACACCCCAATTTTCAATAGAATTTGCTATTAAAGAGACGATAGAGTAGGAGTTTCATTGTGGCGCTAATAGTTCAAAAATATGGTGGTAGCTCGGTGGCTGATGCCGAGAGAATCAAGAACGTAGCTCGGCGGGTAGCTGAAACTAAGGATGAGGGAAATCAGGTAGTGGTGGTTGTCTCGGCAATGGGTGATACCACCGACGAGTTAACCAAGCTAGCCTGTCAGATTAGTGAGCAGCCGGGAGAACGGGAGCTTGATGTTTTGCTTTCCACTGGCGAGGTGATTTCCAGCACCCTTTTGGCCATGGCTCTGGAGAGGGCGGGTTATAAAGCTATTAGCCTCAGCGGCATTCAGGCTGGCATCTTCACTGATGCCAGCTACAGTCGGGCTCGGATTCTTCACGTTGCTCCAAAACGCATCGTTGATGAGCTTGATAAAGGCAATATCGTTATCGTGGCTGGATTTCAGGGAGTAACCGAGGGCATGGATGTCACCACTTTAGGTCGAGGTGGCTCTGACACCACGGCAGTTGCCCTAGCTGCTAGTTTGGGAGCTCAAGTATGCCAAATTTATACCGATGTTGACGGGGTTTACACTGCTGACCCTCATTTGGTTAGCGAGGCATGTAAAATGAGAGAAATTGGCTATGAAGAAATGCTGGAGCTAGCTACTTATGGGGCGAAGGTAATACATCCCCGGGCGGTGGAATTAGGCGAGTTATATCACATACCCATCTTGGTGGCCTCTAGCTTTACCGATACACCGGGCACTATTATTCATGGAGGGATTTCTATGGAAGTGAGAAGCAAGGTACGAGGTATAGCCCATGACCTCGACGTGGCTAAAATTACTGTAGTTGGCGTCCCTGATCAACCAGGCATCGCTGCAGCTATATTCGAGCCGCTGGCCAGAGCAAATATAAGCGTAGATTCCATCGTTCAGAATGCCAGCGTTAACAACATTACCGACCTGACCTTTACCGTTGCCCGAAGCGACTTAGCCAAAGCATTATCTCTTATTGAACCTATGGCGAAGTCTATTGGAGCCAGGGAATGCCTCGGTGATTCCACACTGGCAAAGGTTAGTATTGTGGGCACGGGGATGCAAAATACGCCAGGCTATGCGGCTAGGATGTTCCGCGCCCTCTACGAGCAAAAAATTAATATTCAGCTAATCACCACTTCAGAAATAAGGATAACGTGTATTATTGCTGAAAGCAGAGTTGAGGATGCGGTTAGGACGCTACACAGAGCTTTTGAGCTTGAAAAAGCTCAAGTTTGATGAGGCGGTTAAACGGCGATTATTTGCTTAATTTCTGGTATCTCTGCCTTCAATATGCGCTCGATGCCGTTCTTTAAAGTGAGGGCAGCCATGGGACAACCAGCACAGGCGCCGCGAAGTCTTAGCTTAACTACACCTTCACTAACATCAATTAGCCCTACATCGCCACCATCAGCCTGGAGGTTGGGGCGTATAGAATTTAAGGCGGCCTCTATCTTATTCCGCATAAGTATCTCTCTTCCGCTCTTAGTTTGTAATACTAATTAATACGCTAACACAGTTGGTTAGCCTCGTCAAATTGGTTTATACTTAAGTGTAAATGAGCTAGAGCACTTGCTTGCGTTGCCAAGATGCTTACTATAAAATTGGGGCTCGTTGATTATTATTAAATTAACGTAACTTTTGGGGAAATGTCTTATCAAGAAGGAGAAGCTCGGTTAAGGCGGCGGCTAAGCAGCGAGGCGATTATTCTGGCAAAGCAAGGTCGCTGGGAAGAAGCAGAAGCAGTTAACAGGAGTATAATTGAAAGCTTCCCTGCCGACGTTGATGCCTATAATCGCCTCGGTAAGGCTCTGTTAGAGCTGGGTAAGTTTGCCCAAGCCAGGGAAGTTTACAGCCAAGCCTTAGAACTCTCCCCTAATAACGCCATTGCTCAAAAAAATCTGGCTCGATTATCCTCTTTAACAGAAGCTGACGCAGCTCCCAAAGGCGAGCGGCATAAAGTCATTCCCGAACTTTTTGTTGGCGAGATGGGGAAGGCTGGGATAGTTAATCTTTTTGATTTAGCTCCAAAGGAAGTGTTAGCTAAGGTGAGCGCTGGCAATCAAGTACATTTGAAGGTTAGCGGACAGTATCTAATTGTAGAAAACGGCCGGGGAGAATATTTAGGGAAGGTTGAACCGAAGCACGGGCTTCGTCTTGTTAAGCTGATGGAAGGTGGCAATGAGTATATTGCGGGTATAGTTAGCGCTGAAGAGGACAAAGTAAAAGTCGTAATTAAGGAAATGTTCCAGCACCCAAGTCAGACCGGGCAACTATCCTTCCCCGTTAAAGCCACAAGGAGCTCTCGCCCCTATGTTAGAGATAATCTTCTTAGGCGGGGAGTTGTTGAAGAGGAAAGCTGGGAGGAGGTTGAGTATCCTGAAAGGGAAGGGGAAGCTGAACTTTTACCTGAAGGCTTTTCCATTGTCGAAGAGGCTATTTTGCCAGAGGAGGAATTAACCGAGAAGTAATGGAAGTTGGGTTAGTTAAGCCGGTTACCATTGAAGACGAAATGAGAAGCTCATACCTCGATTATGCTATGAGCGTTATCGTTTCTCGGGCATTACCCGATGTGCGTGATGGGCTGAAACCAGTACAGCGGCGCATTCTCTATGCTATGGATGGTTTGGGGCTTCGTCATGCCAGCGCTCATAAAAAGAGTGCCCGCATTGTTGGTGAGGTACTTGGCAAGTACCACCCTCACGGAGATGCTTCAATATATAGTGCTATGGTGCGGATGGCACAAGATTTTTCCATGAGACATGTCCTTGTTGATGGGCAAGGCAATTTCGGCAGCCTGGATAATGACCCGCCAGCAGCTATGCGTTACACTGAGGTACGGCTAGCTGGGATTGCTGAGGAGATGCTGGTTGATATTGATAAGGATACCGTAGATTTCACTTCCAATTTTGATGATAGCCTTAAAGAGCCTTCAGTCCTGCCAGCCAGGTTGCCCAACTTGTTAGTTAATGGTTCAGTGGGCATTGCTGTTGGTATGGCTACCAATATCCCCCCCCATAATCTTGGGGAGGTTTGCAATGCTATAGTTCATCTCATTGAAAATCCTGAAGCTACTGCAGAGGAGCTCACGCAGTTTGTTAAAGGTCCGGATTCTCCCACCGGCGGCATATGTTTAGGCGGGGAAGCCATTAGGGATGCCTATATTACGGGGAGGGGTAAAATTGTAACCCGGGCTAAGATTAGCGAGGAGGGTGTGGAGGGAAGGCGGCACCAAATAATTGTTACTGAGCTTCCTTATCAAACCAATAAGGCGGCTCTAGTGGAGAAGATAGCTGAGTTAGCTAAGGAAAGGAATATAGAGGGGATAAGCGAGGTGCGTGATGAATCGGATCGCCAGGGCGTACGCATCGTTATTGAATTGAGGAGGGGGGCTCAACCTAAGCGGATATGTAATAACCTTTATAAGTATACCCCGATGCAATCTGCTTTCTTTATCAACATGGTGGCGTTAGTCGATGGGCAGCCCAAACTAATTAACTTAAGGGAAGTTCTAAATTGCTATATCGATTTTCGTTGTGGAGTAATTAGCCGGCGCTCTCAATTTGAACTCCAGAAGGCGAAGAGTAGAGCTCATATTCTGGAGGGTTTTAGAATTGCCCTTGACCATCTAACTGAGGTGATTAATACCATTCGACATTCGGAGACTGTTGAATCAGCCCGAGACAAGTTGATGGGAGATTTTGGTCTATCTCAGGTGCAGGTGCAATCCATTCTAGATATGCAGCTTCGCCGTTTGGCTCGCCTGGAGCGGAAGAAAGTAGTTGATGAATATGCTGAAGTGGTGAGAACTATTGCCTATTTGGAAGACCTTTTAGCTAATCCGAGGAAGATACTTTTCCTTGTCAAGGAAGATGTTCAGCAGCTAAAGTCTAAATATGGTGATCCACGGCGCACTTTGATTAGCGAAGCAGAAGCTGTGGAATTCCGTGAAGAGGACCTTATTACTCATGAGAACGTGGTAGTTACCCTGAGTAAACAGGGCTACATAAAGAGAATACCGACCAAGACTTATCGACTGCAACATCGCGGCGGCAAGGGCATTATAGGGATGGCGACGCGTGAAGCCGATGTGGTAGAACGCCTTTTAGTGGCTGATACTCATGATATCCTGCTTCTCTTCACTAATAGGGGTAAGGTTTTTAAGCTCAAATGCTATGATATTCCCCAAGATTTATCCCGAACGAGTAAAGGGGTGGCTTTAGCTAATTTATTGGCCATGGACTCAGGGGAGTGGGTAACCGCTTTGGTGGGGCTAGAAAGCTTAGTGAGTCCAGAAGTATTTTTATTGATGGTTACTTCTAGAGGAAGGGTAAAGAAGACCAGCCTTAGTAAATTTAGCTCAGTTCGGCGCTGCGGGCTTATTGCTGTGAAGCTCGGTAGCAAAGAGGAGCTGGTGACAGCTTGTAAGGTGACGGATACAGACGAAGTTATGTTGGTAAGCCAAAGGGGACAAGCCATTAAATTTCTCGTTAAGCCCCTGCGGGTTGCTTCTCGAACTAGTGGTGGCGTGTGGGGCATTCGGCTTAGTGCCGATGACCGAGTAGTGGAAATGGGAGTTATTTTCCCCAATGCTCAGCTTCTCACGGTTACCGAGATGGGCTTTGGCAAGCGCACTCGGGAACGCAACTATCCCCTTCAGGCACGGGGTGGTAAGGGGGTGCGTGCTCATAAAATAGCTGGAAAAACAGGTAATGTTGTTGCTGCTAAATTGATTCCTCCCTCTCAGCAGCTTATGATTATTTCAAGCGGAGGCATTATTGTCCGCATTCCCATTGATGAAGAAATTCCGCTACACGGCAGAGCTACCCAAGGAGTTCACTTGAAAAAACTTGACCCTGGTGATAGGGTGGCTGCCGTTGCCTTTCTCCTTCAAGAGGGCGTTGAAGAGCCTCAAAAGGCAGGAAAATAAATAAGCTTTAGTTATTAGTTGGGGGCTTGGTAGCAGTTGCCTTAAATTTTTGTTGGCAGCTTGGTTGCCAATGTTGAAGTCCACAGGCATTACATGGTCCGTGTCGGCAGTCCGGGGTTTCTTTATCTTGCCAAATACGCTCGTATTCTTTTTTAAGGAAGCTGGAACTTATGCCGGTATTAATATGTCCCCAAGGCAATAGCTCATCTAGGGAGCGTTGTCGATGGGCATAAAAAGCGGGATCAGCCCCATTCTCTTGAAAGGCAACAAGCCAGTCGTGATAGTTGAAATGCTCATGCCAGGCGTCAAATTTACAACCTAATTGCCAAGCATAGTAGATGACCTTACTCAGCCGTCGGTCACCTCTGGATAGGCAGGCTTCAAGTTGGCTGGCATTGGGGTCGCGCCAAGATAATCCAATTCTAGCTCGGCGCAATCCTTGTTTAAGTAGTTCAAGTTTGGGAAGGAGTTGTTCTTTTTCCTCTTGACCTAGCCATTGGTAGGGAGTATGGGGTTTGGGAATGAGAGTTGATACGCTGACTCTAAGCTGAGGTTGCCTGCCTCCAGGTTTGCCCCTTAAATGGCTTATTTTGTGTACTAAGTCGATGATGCCCTGTATATCCTCGATAGTCTCAGTAGGTAGCCCAATCATGAAATATAGCTTAAGGTTCCAACCTTTATTAAAGGCAGTAGCAATTGTATTTAACATCACCTCTTCGGGGATGGCTTTGTTAATAATGCGGCGTAGTCTTTCCGTCCCAGCTTCGGGAGCAAAGGTGAGGTTGATTTTGCGCCGTAATGGTAGTGAGTCCATTAGTTTTGATGATATGTCAAGGCGCAAACTGGGCAGAGACAGAGTTAAGTTGTCTCTGTGGTATTGCCGTGATAGTTTAGTAATTAGTTGATCGGCGTCGCTATAGTCTCCACTGCTCAGAGAAACAAGAGATATCTCTTTATAACCGCAGTACTTTATTATCTCGCCCACGGCGTTAATTATCTCTTCTTGAGGACGCTCACGTACCGGTCGGTAAATTATTCCCGCTTGGCAAAAACGGCAACCTCGACTACAGCCGCGTTGAATTTCTATGGCGGCGCGGTCGTGGATAACCTGAATATAGGGAACAACTGGCCTGGTGACCGGGGGCGGCAGTTTGGTTACCACTCGCCGCTCCACAGTTGGCTTAGCCTCGGGCGCCACAGGCATGAAACTAGTTACTGTGCCATCCTTTTTGTAGTTAACTTGATATAGGCTGGGGACATAGATGCCGCGGAGGCAAGCTGCCTTTCGTAGTAGTTCTCGCTTGTTGCCTCTGTAAGCTCGGAAGCTCTCTAACAGTTCAAGTATTACCTCTTCGCCTTCACCAATAACAAATAGATCTATAAATTCGGCCATTGGCTCGGGATTGAGTGCACAACTACCCCCGGCTATTATTAATGGGTAGGAATTACCCCTTTGCGAGCTCAAAGGTGAAATCTGGGCTAGATCGAGCATATTGAGTACGTTGGTGTAGGTTAGTTCGTGACCTAAGGAAAAGCCGATAACGTCGAAATCCTTTAGAGGGCGCCTAGACTCTAGGCTAAATAAGGGAGTGTTGTGGAGGCGCATGGCTGCTTCCATATCTACCCATGGAGCGTAGACCCTTTCAGCGAGGGCATCAGGTTGGCTGTTAATTATTTCATAAAGGATGGGCAGAGCTAGATTCGACATACCGATTTCGTAAGTGTCGGGGTAGGCTAGCACGATTCGGATTGGGGTCGTTTCCCAATTCTTAGCAATGCTATTCCACTCACCCCCGCTGTAACGCCCGGGTTTGGAAACTTGATAAAGCATATTACTCAAGAAGTTATCTTGTGCCTAGATTTGGCTATTATAGTTTCTAGCCCGGCCTTCTTCAACTGTAATCGATTGATGCTAGATTGTTGACATCATCCATATAATCGTGCTAAATTGTGAATTTGGCATTGATTGGCCACTAAAATAGGCTGAGAACTCCGAGGAAACCGGCTGGTTGAAGTCGGGAGGAACTCTATGGGAAGTAGATCGGCATACAACTGGCGGTTTCTTAATTATTGGGGAGGAATTAAGAATGCCTACAATTAATCAGCTTGTTCGTAAAGGGCGGCGGAAGCTTACTAGGCGGGTGAAGGCGCCGGCATTGCATTTTAGCTATAATGCCTTGCAAAATAAGACTGAGTGGAATAGGGGCTCGTCACAAAAGCGCGGGGTTTGTATTCAGGTAAAAACTATGACTCCGAAGAAACCCAATTCCGCTCTACGTAAAGTTGCTCGGGTGCGGTTGACCAATGGCATTGAGGTAACTGCTTATATTCCTGGAGAAGGGCATAATTTGCAGGAGCATTCGGTAGTTTTAATTCGCGGAGGGAGAGTGAAAGATTTGCCCGGAGTTCGTTATCATATTGTTCGCGGCGTTTTGGATGCTGAGGGAGTAGCTGAGCGCCAGCAGGGGCGCAGTAAATACGGGACAAAACAAACCAAGAAGTCCTCGCGTGTTGAGGGAGATTGAATGCCAAGGCGCGGTAAAGTAATAAGAAGAGAAATACGTCCTGATGCCAAGTATGGAAGTGTCACTGTAGCTCGGTTTGTTAGTAGGGTGATGATGCAAGGTAGGAAAGCTACGGCTGAGCAAATCGTGTATGGTGCTTTGCAGCTCGTTAGCCAACAGCTTAATCAAGGCCCTGTGGAAGTTATGGAGCAGGTAATTAGAAATGTTACACCGTCGCTTGAGGTTAAACCACGCCGTGTTGGTGGCGCTACTTATCAGGTGCCAGTGGAGGTCCAGCCCAGACGGGGGCTTTCTCTAGCTATACGCTGGCTTGTTCGATCGGCTCGAGCTAGACCCGGCAAATCTGCGGCGGAGAAGCTGGCCGCTGAGATTATCGATGTTGCTCAAGGTCGAGGGGCAACTGTCAAGAAGTGTGAGGATACTCGCAGAATGGCTGAAGCTAATAAAGCTTTTGCTCATTATCGATGGTAATGAGTTCTCAGGTGACTCAGTTAAAGATAGGTTTTGGAATGAGAAATAGCTTTGTGTTGAGAGATTTTCCTTTAGAGCGAGTACGGAATATAGGGATTATCGCTCACATAGATGCGGGGAAGACTACCGCCACTGAAAGAATCCTGTATTACGCCGGGCGTACCTACAAGATTGGCGATGTCGATGAGGGAACGACAGTGATGGATTGGATGCAGCAGGAGCGAGAGCGTGGCATCACGATTACTGCGGCAGATACTACTTGTTACTGGCGCGAACATCGCATCAATATCATTGATACACCGGGGCACGTGGATTTCACTGCAGAAGTTGAACGTAGTCTCCGGGTATTGGATGGGGGAGTAGTAGTCTTGGATGCTGTGGCTGGCGTTGAGGCTCAATCGGAGACGGTGTGGCGGCAAGCAGACAGATATGGGGTTCCCAGGATTTGTTTTGTTAATAAAATGGACAGGGCTGGAGCCGATTTTCAGCGCACTGTAACTATGATTGAGGAACGGTTGCAGGCGGAAACCTTAATGATACAGCTACCTTTGTTTACAGAAGATCTTTTCCAGGGAACTATTGACCTTGTGGAAAACAAGGCTTCATTTTTTTCTGGGGAGCCCAATACACCGCCAACAGAGGCAGCCATCCCGGAGAGCCAGAGTTCGTCGGCAGCTAAACATCGCCAGGCACTCATTGAAAAGCTAGCTGAGAACGATGATCAGCTTATGTTGGCTTACCTTGAAGGAGAGGACATTACCTCTTCTCAGCTCAAGGCAGCTATAAGAAAACTAACTCTAGCTAATCGGATGGTACCTATTCTTTGTGGTAGTGCCCTGAGAAATAAGGGAATCCAGCCTTTAATCGAGGCTATTGTTGATTATTTACCATCCCCTTTAGACAGACCCCCGGTTCGCGCTATTGCCCCTGAAACTGGGGTGGAGGTCTTTCGTCAACCAAGCGATGAGGCACCTTTTTCCGCCTTAGCCTTCAAGGCAGTTTCCGACCCATTTATGGGTAAATTAGTTTATCTTCGGGTCTATTCAGGCAGGGTGAAGACGGGGGGGCAAGTCT
>Ga0268285_1000674_pt1 | contig 18958 bp, 15 predicted proteins | sample saktaG_2_FD_190144 | JGI IMG/M metagenome (GOLD analysis project Ga0268285, IMG submission 190144) | Saline water microbial communities from Sakinaw Lake, British Columbia, Canada - sak_2013_06_06_120m | ecosystem: Environmental > Aquatic > Non-marine Saline and Alkaline > Saline ... | reverse complement strand
ATTTAGCAGCTTGTCGGATTGCTAATATTTCAGCATGAGCAGTAGGATCCTGTAACTCTTCTTTCTGGTTATGAGCCCGGGCGATTATCTTGTTTTGATAAACAACTACCGCTCCTATCGGCACTTCCTGACGGGAATAAGCGATTTCTGCCTCTTTCAGGGCTTCTTGCATCAAGCTAATATCTTTATCATTATTTTTTGGCATATTTTATATGAAGACTTTCCGGAAGTATTGCTACTGGTGCGCCCGGAGGGACTCGAACCCCCAATCTACTGATCCGTAGTCAGTTGCTTTATCCAATTGAGCCACGGGCGCATTATTAAAACAAAAGTTCCCTATTGATTTTATTATAATTTAAATCCTTAGTCAAATTTATTCGTATCGCATATCGAGTATTGCGTATTGCGTAAGAACCAATTAATTCAGTAATGGTTGGTCATCGATTAATAACGTAAAGCGAAAAGCGCAAAGCACAAAACCATAATTCAAAACTCTTAACTAGTCGATAGTGAATAGTCGTTAGTCGTTAGATTGAAATAAAACATACAAAATAAATTAGTTAAATAGTACAATTCTAATAATTTATTAACCAATCAACGAATCGAGACATATATTTAAATTTTAAATTTTGAGCTATGGTTTTGCGTTTTGCGCTTTTCGTTTTTCGCTATATAATATACGCTATCCGCTATAACACGCGATACGCAATACGGATTATTAGTGTAAACTTTAGTGGGGTAGTTAGATAGAAAGAAGAATGCTACTTTTTCTATCTTTTCTTTCGCTTTCTTAGCTCGATGCTCAATACTATATACTCGATACTTTGTTTTATTAATTGAAATATTCGATTAATTTTGTTATATTTAGTAAGCAAGTTTTTTAATTTTATTAAAGAAAGATAAATTAAAAAGGAATTGCATTTTGAATGATAAGAAAACCCCAGGATTTAAAAGATAAAAGAATTACTATAATGGGATTAGGATTAAATCAAGGCGGCTTGGGAGTTGCCCGGTTTTTAGCAAAGGCCGGTGCTAAAATTTTAATTACAGATTTAAAAACTGAAGAAGAGCTTGGACCTTCTTTAGAAAAATTAAAAGATTTCGATGTTAAATATATCCTGGGCCGACACCGGGAAGAAGATTTTATCAATACAGATATGATAATTCAAAACCCGGCCGTTCCTCACAATTCAAAGTACTTAAAAATTGCCCGAAAACATAAAATTCCCATTAAAACTGATTTAGATCTTTTCTTTCAGCTTTGCCCCTCAAAAAATATAATTGCCGTTGCCGGAACAAAAGGTAAAAGCACTGTATCTCAACTTATTTATCATATTTTTAAAGAAGCTCAAAAAGATGCAATTTTAGCCGGTAATATTGGTATCTCCGTTTTAGATATTTTAGAAAAAATCAACCCTCAAACCTGGCTAATCTTAGAAATATCTACCTGGCAGATGGAGGGGATAAGAAATCGTAAATTTCGACCGCAAACCGCAGTTTTAACTAATATTCTACCTGACCACTTAGACCGCTATCCTAATTATAAAGAGTACATCCGGTCAGAAAAATTAATCTTCAAGCACCAAAGGCCAAATGATAATCTGATAGTAAATTATGATAATGAGGAAACTATTAAAATTAAAAAAGAAGCCGGGTTACCAATTTACTGGTTCAGCGCTAAAGAAAAGGTAGAACCCGGGTGTTATTTAAAAAATGACAAGCTGATCTTTCAGTCAGGAGAATATAAAACAACTTTCGCTAAAATCTCCGACCTTCTTCTCCCCGGGCTACATAATCTGGAAAATATTTTAGCAGCGAGTACAGTAAGTTTTATTCATAACATCCCAGGAAATATTATTCTAAAGGCCCTAAAAAATTTTCCCGGAATTCCATACAGATTAGAATTTATCGGAGAAGTTAGAGGAATTAAATTTTATAATGACACCTGTGCCACCACTCCGGAGGCAACTTTAGCCGCTTTAGGATCTTTCACCGAACAGCCTGTTATTTTGTTCTTGGGCGGTAAAGATAAAAAATTAAATTATGAAAATTTTGGAGAAGCCATCGGGAAAAATAAAGAAATTAAAAAGATTATCCTCCTGCAACACCCCGACTATGACGCCTCTTTAAAAATACTTTCTGCCTTAAAAAAACACCTTGATTCAGAAAAAATTATCCTTACTTCAAGCTTGAAAGTGGGAGTCGAAGCAGCCCTGCAACAGGCACAAGAAAATGACCTTGTTCTTCTTTCCCCTGCAGCAGCCAGTTTTGGAATGTTTGAAAATGAATTTGACCGGGGAGATCAATTTAATAAAATAGTAAAAAACCTCAAATAATCTATTTGTAATAATTTAATTTTCATAAGATTAAAATATTGGAGAACTTTTTACACCTAAATAGTTAAAAAACAGATAAAATTAGAGTAAATTTACATTCACCATGCCGAAAAGATAGAGTACCGCAATTATTAAGGGCTGATGGAGCAAATAGATTAATAAGGAATGTTTTCCCAAAAAACATAAAATTTTTATCCCTGAAAAGAAAGAAATATCAGCAAGTTGAAACCTTCGAGAGTAATCTGAGTAAAGTAAATTACCAAAAAATATCCCCATTAAAACCACTCCAAACCAAGGTAAAAGAGGGAAATAGTCAACCGAATAAAATTGAGCTGGCCTAAGCCCTAACCATGACAGCCAATAAAAATTAAAAGCAAAGCCCTTTAGATATGCCCCCAAAAATATACAAACTAAACCAATTGATAGATTCCAATAGCGGAGTTTCAGAAAAGGATAAGCTAAAATAATGGAAATTCCGATAAGATGAAGTATACCAAAAATTACAAAAGCCTTGCCTAAAAATATTCGAGTTACCAGGGTTATAATTAAACCCCAGGAAAATACCTTCAAGCCTCTTCGAAGATATTTTGTGAATAATTTATTTTTATCTTTATGAATTTTCTTAGTCCTGGAAAAACTGACACTAAGGGATACTCCGACCAAAAAAATAAACGTCGTAGCAGTTACCCGCGCAAAATACATCCAAAAGCCAGAATAAACATTGACATTATAATGAGCAAAATAGTACAAATTATAAAGTAGATGATAGAGCACCATCATAATGATGGCAATACCCCGCAGGAAATCTATTTCCCAGAATCGTTGTGCTACTTTTTTTTCTTCCATAAAACCTTTCTAAAAAGATAAAAGTTAGCTTTTTATCTCCCACTTTAATTTCACTCATATACAGTGCAGGCATGCACTTCGTAAGGTTTGATTTTTTAAGTAAATTTTATTGTTCTGCTAATTCCAGGGCAACTTCCACCATCTGGTTAAAGGTCTTCTGCCGCTCTTCTGAAGTGGTCTCTTCTCTGGTTACTAAACTATCAGAAACAGTTAAAATCGAAAGAGCATTAACTTTAAACTTTGCTGCCAGAGTATATAAAGCAGCTGTCTCCATTTCTACCGCCAATACCCCGTAATTTGCCCAATGCTTCCAGGAGTTAGGTTCATCGTGATAAAAAGTATCGGTAGTTAAAACACTCCCTACTTTTACCGAGATGCTTTTCTCTAAGGCAATATCATAAGCTTTTTTTAAGAGGTTAAAATTTGCAGTTGAAGCATAATCCATACCAGTAAAACGCATTTTGTTAATATATGAATCTGTTGATGCACTCATGGCCAAAATAACGTCTCTAATTTTTATATCTGGCTGCATGGAGCCACAGCTTCCGATTCGGATTAAATTTTTTGCTTTATAACTTGTAATAAGTTCATTTAAATATATTGATATCGAAGGTATCCCCATACCTGTACCCTGGATTGAAACTCTTTTTCCTTTATAAGTTCCGGTATAGCCATACATACCACGCACCTCATTATAACAGATAGCATCGGTAAGGAAATTTTCCGCTATATATTTTGCCCTCAAGGGGTCGCCGGGAAGTAAAACTGTGCTGGCAATTTCCCCTTCTTTTGCCCCAATATGTATACTCATAATTATTTGTCCTCCTGCTTAGATAGATTAAATTAGTCGTTAGTATAAGATTAGCGTAGAGCATATAGCGTTTAGCGTATAGTTGCGGGCTACAAGTGTAAGTAAAATACAATTAAGTAATTCTCCAATTTAGCAATTGACCGATTTACCAATTCTCCAATTAAGGCAAAGATAAAAACCAATTGAGCAATTAATTAACTAATAAATGTAGGGGTAGACCTTGCGTCTAGCCTCCGTAGGACAGGCGTCCCGCCTGTCTATTTCTTCAACACGGCACGCCGTGCCCCCACACCAACCTGGTATTAATAAATGGTAAGGTTTTATTAGTCACATAACCACTAGCTGACAAATATAATTTGTAACATGTGATAAGTAACCTGTAGTAAATACTTGTTTTTATAATTTCAGAAATTTAATCTTATCACTCATTACCATATTTCTCATCACTGTATCCTCTACGCTAAAAGCTGTACACTGTACGTTATATGCTAACATACGAAATACGAATTTAACTTTCTTCATTAAATCTTATTATACACTTCTCAATATATTGCCTAAACTTTTTACCATTCATCTTATCGTGCCTGGCATCATAAGTAACGTGATTTTTATTATAAGGAGAACTTTTTGCAAATATAACAAATGAGCCTTTAAAATATCTGGAAACTATTCTTGTACTTTTAGGCAGCAGAATTCTATTGCCCTTCTCATTATATCCCAGGTATCCTTTTCCCCATATTTCTTTTTCTACATAATGACCGGGCTCTAATTCGGTTACCTTTTCTTTTATAAAAGATGGGTTAATATCAGGGGTAATCGGCTTTAAACCGGCAGTTTCCAAGCGAAAATAAGCCCAACCTTCATTATTGGGGAAATAATTAAATTCCAGTACTTTCGGTTTAACAATTCTTACTGAATTCGGGGTACTAAATTCAATACACCCTTTCTCTGTTGATTTTTTTGCGCTCGTCAAATCATGACCTCCACCTGCGGGGAATAGAGTATGATTTAAATTGCCTGCAGAACCTAATTTGTTAAGAATAGAAATTATACTATCGGTATCCTTCCAAAGACAATTGTTTGGGATAGCTGTCGGAAATAATTCTCTGATAACTTTTTCCCAAACAATCAAATTTTCCGTTTCGAAATCACCTCTGTCTAATTTCATAATTTCTCCTCCCTTTAGATAATGTTTTTAAATATTTTCCATCTTATTAACAAAAAAATGCCGCAACCTTATAAAGGGTTGAGACAATTTTTAATATCTTCAGTTAGAATAAATAATGAATAATCTGTTTTGGTTTTACCAATATCGTAATAAAAAATACTACGATTTTCTCTTAAATCATGCAATATGGTAACCCTCTTAGCTTATAAAAAATGGCGGAGAGAGAGGGATTCGAACCCTCGGAGCAGGCCTTAACCCGCTCAATTGCTTAGCAGGCAACCACCTTCGGCCACTCGGTCATCTCTCCACTTAAAAGTATAACATAATAATTTTTTTCAGGCAAGAAAAACCGACAAAGATTTCGTATCGCCTATTGAGTATCGAGTATATAGTAAAGAAAGAAAAAGAGGATGGGAGTCAGGAGTCAGAAGTAGCTCTCAATGGTCTATATAAAACTATAATTCAAAACTCAAAATTTTTTTCTTAATATTAAATTTTAAGTTCTGTTTTTTGTTTCTTCAGTTTTTCATTTTTACAATATAGCATGCGAGATAAGATATATAAAAATCAACATACTATATACAATGCTATTATATTTAAATTTTAAATTTTTAGCTATGTCTTTGCGTTTTGCGCTTTTCGTTTTTCGATATATATTATACGCTCCAGGCTATTCTTCACGCGATACGATATACGATATACGCAATACGATGTTTCGACTTGCGATAAACACTAAAATATATTAGAATATGCTAAGTAAAAATGGATTAGAAGCCAGAAGACAAAATCCAGTATTCAGAATTATTTTAGTATATAAGGTAATATTACATTGTTAAGTTATTTTATATTCTTCTTACTCCTGACTACTGGCTCCTGAATTCTTATTTCTTTAACACGATACTCGATACGAATATAATTTCAACCCATAATAAAGGAGAGACTGAAAAAGTGAAGCAATATCAATATGAAGTAATTGTAGTAGGTGCCGGCCATGCCGGATGTGAAGCAGCTCTGGCCGCTGCCAGAATGGGAGCAAAAACACTCCTTATTACTTCCAATATAGACAATGTTGCTCTGATGCCCTGTAATCCCTCTATAGGAGGTCCGGGCAAAGGACATGTAGCCCGGGAAATCGATGCTTTAGGCGGAGAAATGGCTAAAAATACCGATAAAGCCACTATTCATATAAGGATGTTAAATACCAGCAAAGGTCCGGCTATGTGGGCTTTACGGGCACAGATAGATAAAAAATTATATACTCAGGAAATGATACACACTCTCCAAATCCAGAAAAATTTAGATTTAAAACAGGAGATGGTAACAAAATTAATAGTAAATAATTGTCAGATAGAGGGTGTAATAGTTAAAAGTGGTTTAGAATTTTCTTCTCCCACGGTAATTTTAACTAACGGAACATTTTTAAATGGCTTAATATATATCGGTGAAACTATCTATTCTGCAGGAAGAGCAGGTGAACTTGCCTCGATTGGTCTGGCAGAAAACCTTAAAGAGTTGGGTTTTAAAGTCGGAAGATTAAATACCTGCACCCCTCCTCGGATAGATAGGAGAACAATTGATATCTCCAAGATGAAAGAACAGAAGAGTGCAGATATCCCTTTGTCTTTTTCTTTTGAAAATAAAGGGGAAATATATAAGGATTTTTCAGTATTTATGACCCGAACCAATCAGAAAACTCATCAAATAATCCAGGATAATATCCATAGAGTACCCCTATCTAATGGTACCATCCGGAGTGCAGCTATCAGATATTGTCCTTCTGTAGAAGATAAGATAATTAGGTTCCCCGAAAAAGAATCTCATCAGATATTCTTGGAACCAGAGGGATATAATACTGAAGAAATATATTTACAGGGATTTTTTACCAGCCTTCCTGCTGATACCCAGCAGGAAGCTTTACATACTATTTATGGCTTGGAAAATTGTAAGATTATCCGCTATGGATACGCCATTGAATATGACATTATATATCCTAATCAATTAAAATACTCTTTAGAAGCTAAAGCAATTAAAGGATTATTTTTAGCCGGACAGGTTAATGGAACCTCGGGATATGAAGAGGCAGCCGAACAAGGATTGCTGGCGGGCATAAATGCAGTACAGCTGACACGCGGCAAGGAGCTCTTAGTACTGGATCGTTCAGAAGCTTACATTGCCGTGGAGATAGATGATTTAGTTACAAAAAGTGTGACTGAGCCCTATCGTTTAAGAACCGGGCTGGCTGAATATCGACTACTATTAAGGCAGGATAACGCTGATTTAAGACTTACTCCTTATGGATATAAGCTGGGGCTAATTTCAGAACAAAGATATAAATATTTTCTAAATAAAAAAACACTGGTTGAAAAGGAAAAGGAAAGATTAAAGGAAGTAATTATTCATGCTACTCAAAGGGTAAATGAATTACTAACCAAATTGGGCACTACCCCTCTATCTGAGGCAGCTAATTTGGCTACTTTACTTACCAGACCTGAGGTAACTTATAATCAAACTGCTTCCATCGATCCTAACAGACCAGAACTCCCTGCCGAGGTAACCGAGCAAGTTGAAATTCAAATAAAATATGCAGGGTATATTAAACGACAAGGAATTCAGGTAAAAAGATTTAAGAAATTAGAGAATTATAAAATACCTCAAGATATTGATTATTTTAATATGCATGGTATATCCCATGAAGGCAAGGAGAGATTTTCAGAAGTGCAGCCAATTTCCTTGGGCCAGGCTAAGAGAATACCAGGAATAACTCCTTCTGATATCGCCGCCCTGATGATAAACATTGAAAAGATAAAAAGGGTTAAGAGAGCATAAATAATATTAAATAAGATTAAATTCTCCTTTTGCCTCTGTTCCATAATTAATTACATCGGTTATAGGGCATTTTTCTTCTACTAATTTATGAAGTTTACGAACCTTTTCTTCTGGTGCTTCTGTTTTTATTTGGACTTCATATCTAATCTGTTTGAAACCTATCCTCTCTCTACCTTCCTTATCTACCCAACCACCATGAACCATATCCCCTTCTAAATTAATCACTAAAACTTCTATCTCTATTCCAAATTTTCTCGCATATGCACGATAAGTTGCTGCCACACATCCACCTAAAGCAGCTAATAGCATTTCAACTGGATTAGGAGCAGTGTTAGTGCCTTTCAATTCCAAAGGTTCATCGATGCTAACCTTAAATTTTCTTATTTCAGTCTCGGTTTTAAAATCCTCTATCCATTTGGTTTGGGCTTTATAAGTTCGAATTTTCATTTTTTTCACCTCATTTTTAACATAGTTATCAGGGTGTGCAATACGCCCCTCCTACATATTTCTCATTACGAGTAGACACAAGGTCTGCCCCTACATCTTTTAATTTCTAGCTTACGTGATACTCGATACGCAATATGATTCTATTCTTGTTCTTGATTTCTACTTTTTCCACTAAATACGATATACTAGCAACTAATATGTCTTGTATTTTATATTTTCCTTACCTTTATTACCTGCAACTGTACACTAAACGCTGTACGCTATACGCTAATTCTATACTAACGACTAAATTAATTGGTGCATTGGTAAATTGGTGAATTAACTAATTTTCCTGCTGCCTTTAAAGTATTCTGCATCAGCATAACATTAGTTATCGGACCTACTCCTCCCGGAACCGGAGTAATGACAGATACTTTATCTAAAACTTCCTCGTAAGCTACATCCCCCACCAATTTCCCTTCTACCTCATTAGTCCCTACATCAATAATCACTGCTCCCTCTTTTACCATATCCCGCTTAATTATCTCTGATTTTCCTACTGCAGCAATCAGAATATCTGCCTGACGGGTAAAGTAAGATAAATCATTGGTTCGAGAATGACAAATTGTAAGAGTAGCATTGGCATACTGTTTTTTTTGGAGAAGTATGAGCGCCATCGGCCTTCCTACAATACTACTCCTTCCCACAATAACGGTATGTTTCCCTTCTACTACGATATTTTCTCTCCTCATTAATTCATATACCGCATAAGGCGTGCAAGGCAAAAACTCGGGTTTACCTAAAGCCAGTCTTCCCATATTAATGGGGTTAAAACAATCTACATCTTTGGAAGGATTTACTGCTTCCTGAATCCGTTCCTGATTTACATGCTCAGGAAGGGGAACTTGCACTATAATCCCACTTACTTTTTTATCTTCATTTAAATTATCTATAAGTTTAAGGAGTTCTTTTTCGCTGGTCTTTCCGGGAAGACTGTATTTTTCAAAATCAATAGAAGCTCTTTCGCAGGATCTGGCAATCATTTTTACATAGAATAAAGAAGCAGGGTCTTCCCCGACAATAATTACTGCTAATTTGGGAGTTAATTTATTTTTTTTGATAAAATCTTCTATTTTTACTTTTAAAGATTCGTTAATCTCTTTTGCAATTTTTCTTCCATCAATAATCCTGGCCATAATAAATATCTCTCCTTTTTGTTTAATCCTTCTGACTCCTGAATTCTGGATACTTAATTAGTTATAATATACCATTATCAAATATTCAAATCAAAATAATTCTTACTATCATTCACACAAAAAGCCTACGGTTTTCCATAGGCTTTTTCTTCTTTTGCTTTTATTCATTTTAAATATTAAAAACTTATAATTTTTAATGACTCTTTGCGTGAATCTTTCTATCCCTGTTGCTAATTGCTTCTTTGATTATAAATTTTGCTTTATTTTTTTCAATATCACAAGCAGCACAAATTTCACCCACTAAAATCTTACGAGCTCTCTCGTATAAACCACGTTCCGTAGAAGATAGTTTTTCTACAGTATCTCGATGAGTGTAATTTTTTACTACCTGGGCAACTTTTAAGATATCCCCGCTATCGACCATCTCTGTTTGAGATCTTATCCTCTGCTTATAATTTCCATCCATTTCATCGTCTATCTTATGGCCTAACACGTTTAAAACCTCTGGCACAGTTTCAGGGTCAATAATATACCTTAAACCTATTTCATCAGCTTTATTAACCGGAACCATCAAAATCATTTCATTTACCATTAATTTTAAGATATAGTATTTTTCTTTTTGCCCCAGTACTTTCTTTTCTTCTATATTTTCAACATCTCCAACCCCAAAGGAAGGATGAGATACTTTATCACCAATTTTAAACATTTTTTTGGATTTTTTAAACCCGCTACTCACTTCCTATCTTTTTATTTTTTTGTATTATACCATTTTTTTACCAAAAATACAAAACTATTTTCGTATCGTATCGCGTATTGCGTATCGAGTATCGCGTGAAAACAAAGAAAAATATCATAGGAAAAAGAAGAAATATAAAAGACTAAAGTGAATTCGTATTGCTTATTACGTATCGCGTAGATAGTAGCGTAGAGCGTAGAGCGTATAGCGTATAGCGTAGAAGATACAGTGATAAGTAATGAGTAATTAGTGACAAGTTACGAGTTTCAAACTTAAAAAAAGAAATAGGGGTACATTACAATACGCACTATAAATAAAACGACTAACTAATAAGTTAAATTCAATTGGTGAATCGGCTAATCAATATTAACTGGTAAACCGGATAACCGGGTAATTAATACGTATCTCGTATCTCGTGAATCGTATCTCGTAAAGAGAATAAAACCCAAGAATCAGAATAAATTCGTATTGAGTATTGAGTTAAGAGAGAGTAGGTTAGAAATTAGAATTAAGTGTATAATTCTGAAGGAATTGGAAAGAGAATATAATATTAGCCAATTATCTATCAAAAAATTGATGGGAATAATTAATAATAATATAAGTTATTAATTTTATCTAACCATTTAGGAAAACAGATGGCAGGCTATATAATGATTATTTTCAAAACATTTTAGTTCCGGTTCTTCTTCTTTACATACAGTTTTTACATAAGGGCATCTGGTATGAAATCGGCATCCGGAAGGAGGATTTACGGGGCTGGGAACATCGCCCATCAAAATCTGACCTTTTTTTCTAAGTTTAGGGTCGGGGATAGGTATAGCAGAAAGTAATGCCTGGGTATAGGGGTGTTTAGGGCTACTAAATAATTCTTTTTTAGGGGCAGTCTCTACTATCTTTCCTAAATACATTACTGCGACTCTATCACAGATATGTTTTATTACGCTTAAATCATGAGCTACAAATAAAAGGGTAAGCCCAAATTCTTTCTGTAAATCTTGCAATAAATTAATAATTTGGGCTTGAATGGAAACATCCAAAGCGGATACACATTCATCGGCAACTATAAACTCCGGGTTAGTTGCTAAAGCTCTGGCAATCCCTATTCTCTGCCTTTGGCCGCCACTAAATTCGTGAGGGTATCTGTTTATCTGGTCTGGTAGAAGACCAACCTTTTCCATAATTTCAATGACTCTCTCTTCTCGTTCTTTTTTAGAACCGATCTTGTGTACTTCCATCGGTTCAGCAATCGTTGTTCCTATGGTCATTCTGGGATCAAGAGAACCAAAGGGATCCTGATAGATAATCATCATTTTTTTTCTAAATTTTAGCATCTCTTTTTTTCTTGTATGAGTTATTTCCTGACCATTAAAATATATTTTACCTTCTGTCGGGTCTAATATTCGCAGTATAGTTTTCCCACAGGTAGTCTTTCCGCATCCTGATTCTCCCACGAGACCAAGAACTTCTTTCTTCTCTATATAAAAACTCACATCATCTACAGCCCTAACTGCTATTTTTTTGCCTAAAGGTGATTTGCCTAACCAGAACCATTTTTTTAGATTTTTAACTTCTACCAATCTTTCCATTCTACTCATTTGCTCCTTATTGTCTTCTTGAATAAATGACATTTCACCAGATGAGAATTTTCTATCTCTATCAGCTCCGGCATTTCTTCAACACATCTTTTAAAACTGAAATCACATCGGGGATGAAACGGACATCCTGAAGGTAAATCAAGGAGATTGGGGACTATACCCGGAATTGCATCAAGATGTTCTGCCTCAACATTCATTCGGGGTATTGATTTACTTAACCCTTTGGTATAAGGGTGGAGAGGATTATTAAAAAGTGTATATACGTCGGTATATTCTACAATATGCCCGGCATACATCACCGCTACATTATCACACATTTCCGCAATGACTCCCAGATCATGAGTTATTAACATCACCGATGCACCAAATTCACCTTTTAATTCATTAATTAATCTTAAAATCTGAGCTTGAATGGTAACATCAAGGGCAGTGGTAGGTTCATCAGCAATAAGCAAGGTAGGATTACAGGATAGAGCCATGGCAATCATCACTCTCTGCCTCATTCCCCCGGATAACTCATGAGGGTAATTATCTATTCTTTTCTCTACATCCGGCATTCCTACAATCTTTAAAATTTCCATAGACTTTTTTCTAGCTTCTTCTTTATTTAACCCCTGATGTAATTGAATGACTTCCCCAATTTCATGACCGATAGTGAATACCGGGTCCAATGAAGTCATGGGTTCCTGGAAGATCATAGATATTTTCTTCCCTCTCATCTTTCTAATTTCTTTATCATCTAACTTTAAGAGATCCTCGCCTTCAAAATATATTTCTCCCCCTACAATCTTTCCCGGCGGATGAGGAATTAATCTCATAACCGACAAGGCAGTGACACTCTTGCCGCTTCCGGATTCTCCTACAATGCCTAAAGTTTCCCCTTGATTAATTTTAAAACTAACACCATCTACGGCCTTTACTGTACCTTCATGGGTAAAAAAGTGAGTTTTTAAATTTTTTATTTCCAGTAATGTTTTCATATCTTATCTTATTTTATCCTATTTCATAAATTTAGAGGAACAGAGAACCCTCCCCTGTTCTTTTTTTAAGTTTTAAGTCGGGGGTCTAAAATATCTCTTAAACCGTCTCCTAATAGGTTGAGACCTATAACAGAAAATAATATCGCTAGTCCGGGAAATGTTGCTGCCCACCATGCTCCACTCATAATATAGGAATAGCTCCTGGAGAGCATAGCCCCCCATTCCGGAGTAGGAGGTTGAGCACCTAAACCCAAAAAGCCAAGAGCTGCACAATCTAAAATGGCAGTAGCTAACATCAGAGTTCCGTATACAATTACCGGGGCGATACTGTTGGGCAGGACATGGCGAAAGATAATTCTCCAGTCGCTCGACCCGATTGCCTTTTGGACTTCGATATATTCCATCTCTTTAATATAGAGTACCGAGCTTCTGATAATCCTCGCCATCTGGGGAGTATAGACTATACCGATAGCCACCATTGCCTTCTCCAATCCTTGACCCAGAACAGTTACAATTACTATAGCCAGTAGTAATGCTGGAAAGGCAAACATAATATCAACTATTCTCATAACAAGTGCATCCACCCAACCGCCATAATAACCGGCTACCGTTCCAAAAGCTATACCTAAAATCATAGCAATGCCCACTGCTACAAAACCTGCAGTTAAGCTGACTCTGGCTCCGTAAAGAATTCTACTTAAAACACATCTCCCCAGGCCATCAGCCCCTAAGGGCATACCTTCTACTCCATCTTCACTCCAGAATCCCGGTTTTAAAGCCTTGAAAAGTTCCGGAGGAGAAGGAGTAGGGCTATTGGGAGCAATATAATTAGCTAAAATGGCACATAAAATGAGTATAATAATAATGACCAGTCCAAAGACTGCTGATTTATTATATTTAAGTCTTCTTACTAATTCTTGGGTTTTAGTCTCTCTTGTTCTTTCCATTTTTTTACCTATCCGTAATGAATTCTTGGGTCAATATAAACATAAACAATATCAGTTATTAAATTCACAATGACAAACATTAAAGCAAAAAATAATACACATCCCTGTACCACAGAATAGTCTCTCATATTTACTGCATTTACCACATACCTTCCGATTCCCGGCCAGGAGAAGACAGTTTCAGTTAAGATTGCACCGGCCAATAGTAAACCAAAATTCAATCCGATTACGGTAATTACCGGGATCATAGCATTTCTTACTGCATGTTTATAGATTACCATTCTCTCTGATAATCCTTTTGCTCTTTCTGTTCTGATAAAATCCTGCCTTAAGACTTCTAACATACTTGACCTGGTTACTCGGGCAATGATAGCCATTGGAATAGTAGACAGAGCAACAGAAGGTAAGATTAAATAACGAAGTGAACTGAAAAAGGCTGCAAAATTACCGGTAATGATACTATCCAACAGATAAAAACCGGTGATACGCTGGAAAGAAATCATCATACTTATCCGTCCACTGATAGGCAACCACCTCAGATATACCCCGAAAATCATCATCAACATAATCCCTAACCAAAAAACCGGCATCGATATACCGAAGATAGCGAGCCCCATAAAACTGTAGTCAAAGACAGAATACTGTCGAGAGGCAGAGATAATTCCGGCAATACTTCCGATAACCACGGCAAAAATCATTGCAAATATAGTAAGCTCAACTGTATTGGGAAATCTTTCCAATATCTCTTTGGCTACATATTCATTCGAAACTATAGAACGCCCCAAATCTCCTTGCAAGACCTGTTTAAGCCAGACCCAATATTGAGTAGTGAGGGGTTTATCTAACCCGTATTTTTCTCTGATGGCACTAATAACCTGAGGAGAGGCACGTTCACCGGCTATAGTCAATGCCGGGTCACCGGGAGCTAAATGAATTAAAGAAAAGGCAAGAATAGATACGCCTAATAGTACTGGAATCAACATTAATAATCTTTTGGTAATATACCACTTCATCAACTAATTCCTATCTTTTTTAAATTACACTTATACTATTATACTTTTTAATCATCATAATGCAACAATATAAAATAGAAATGTGCCTTCTCAGTCACATTTTTATTTTATTCAAATCAGGTTAAATTTTCTAAATCATACTAATAGGAAGGGATGAATAAAATCACCCCTTCCTATTAATTAAAATTTATACTAAAACATATTTTACTATTCTACTGTTACCGGATAGAAGAACTTTCTTGAGGTAGGATGAAGAACATAACCCTGTACATTTATTCTGAAAGCTAAAGTCTGCTTAGCATGAGCCAGATAGACATAACAAGCATCTTCATGAATCATTTCCTGAAATTTCTTATAATATGTTGCCCTCTTTTCGATGTCATAAGCTTGCAATGCTGCGGTAAGTAATGCTTGAGCGGTGGAATTCATATAGAAACCGTAGTTTCCAGAAGTACCGATTGAACAGACATTTGCTCCGTATAATACATTTAAGAAGTTGTCCGGGTCTCCGGTATCACCGGACCAACCTAAAAGACACATCTGAGCGTTTCCGTCCATAGTTTCCTGGAGATAGGTTCCCCAATCCACCGAATAAATGTTTACTTTTATTCCTACAGCCCCTAAATAGCTCTGAATCGCTTCCCCGATCTTGGGAGGATCGAACATATAAGGTCGGGATAAAGGCATTACATATAGAGTCACTTCAAAGCCATCCGAATATCCTGCTTCTGCCAGAAGTGTTTTGGCCTTTTCCGGGTCATAAGGATAATCTACTATCTCATCATTATATCCTAACATAAAGGGAGGCATTCCATTTGTAGCCTTAATGGCTGTTCCCATATAAAGATCATCCACTATCGATTGTTTATCAATAGCCATATTAATTGCCTGTCTCACCTTTTTCTTAGTAAGGGGCTCATAATATCCGGGGGTTTTAACCAGAGGTTCTTCTGCTATATCATGTACCGCATTTTCATTGGTATCAATATATCCGTATCCCGTATTTATAGCCATATATCCGATGTTCATTCCTGGTTCGGCTAAAAGTTTCAAATCTTTGTTAGCCTTTATTCTGTCAAAATCAGCAGGATTGAGATGTTCTATCCCCTGCACTTCACCAACTTCTAAAGCCATAAGTCTGGCAGAGGGATCAGGAATAACTTTAAAGATTAATTTATCCAAACTAGCCCTTTCCCGCCAATAGTCTTCATTAGCTTCTAAGGTAATATGGTCAGCTTTTACCCATTCGACAAATTTGAAAGGACCGGTGCCGCAGGGATTTTTAAAGGCGTCTTCTTTGTATTTTTCCGCATTGGTGGGACTTACAATACAAACCGTAAACATGGCAAGACTGGTCATAATAGCAGCATTCGGTCTTTTTAAGACAATTTTCACTGTATAGTCATCAATCTTTTCCACTTTATCTATATCGCCGAACATCCATCCCCAGTAAGCCCACTGACCGTATTGATAGAAAGGATGATTAGTGTCATACTGGCGGGCAAAGGAAAAGACCACTGCATCAGCATTAAAATCTGTTCCATCGTGAAATTTAACTCCCTTTCTTAAGTGGAAAACTATCTCTGTCCCATCTGCTGATGCTTCCCAGGAGGTAGCCAAACAAGGTTGTATTAATACAGAACCTTCTCCATATTCAACCAAACCTTCGAAGATATTATCCATTCTCTGTATGGATTCTCCATCAGTTGCATCTGCAGGGTCCAATCTAACTGCATCTCCACTGCTACCGAATACCAGAGTGCCTGCTGCGGAAGCTGCACCCACTACACTAAATGCTAATCCTACTGTTAACAACAAAATTACAAACAATTTACTTTTCATATTTATTCTCCTTTTTAATACTTTTTAATGAAAGTAGCTCATTTATTCTTTAAATAATTTTCCTCCTTTCTTTCTTGTTATTATTGTATTACGGTTGCGAGTTTAATTTTGATTACACTTAAATAATATTAAAAACAATTTGTTTATTTTAAATATGATAGAGGATTAACCGGCTTACCGCTTGATCTTACTTCAAAATGGAGGTGAGGACCAGTGGCATTTCCAGTGCTCCCTACTTTACCAATTATGGTTCCTCTTTTCACATACTGACCCTTCTTCACTAAATTTAGCGAATTATGACCATATACTGAAGAATATCCCCCATCATGGCTTAAGATAATCACATTACCATATCCCCGCATATAACCAGCATAGCTTACCCTGCCGCTCTCGGCAGCCACAATATTAGTCCCTGTAGGACTTCCGATATCTATACCTGCATGAAAATCTTTCCTTCCGCTTATAACTCTCATCCCATAAGGAGAAGTAATCCTTCCTCTTACCGGCCAGATAAAATTACATATACTACTGCGGGTTCCAGGTACATTAGGAATTCTCAATTGTTGTCCTGTAGAAATTTTGGAAGCATTAGTAATACTATTAGCTGCTATAATGGATTCTAATTTTACATTATACTCGCGCGAAATACTCCAGAGGCTCTCTCCTTTTTTTACATAATAAATTATTTCCTCCGCTGCAGTATCCTGGCTATATCCTTCTGCTTTAGCAATATCCATATTAGTTATCGGGAGTTTTAATTTTTGTCCTATAGATAATCGGGATATTTCTTTTAAGTTGTTGGTAGAGATAATGGTATTCATCTTTACATCATATCTCTGGGATATGCTCCACAAGTTATCTCCTTTTACCACGGTATAAGTTACAATAGTTGGTTCCTGTTTCTGATTAGAGATAGATACTCCTCCTCCTATTGCGGGGATTTCTAATTTTTGGCCCAGTGATAAGAGATCTTTATCCCTGAGATTATTTATATCAGTAATAACTGCCACTGAAACGCCATATTTTTGAGAAATATTCCATAGATTATCACCTGCTTTAACTGTATAAACAATCGGTTCTGTATTTTCAGGCAGACTGATATTATTATTCACGTTATCGTTCTTTTTATCAATAACTGGCTGGGTAATAATATTTGTTTCAGGGGTAGTATCTTTACTATCTTTAATAGAAGGAATCTCTATCTGCTGTCCGATAGAAATTAATTCTGAATTAGTCAGGTTGTTAGTGGAAATAATTAGTTCTAAAGAAAGATTACATTCTTGGGCAATTGACCATAAAGTCTCTCCCTTTTTTACGATATGTATATTATAATTATCGGCCTGAAGATTATCTTGAGGAATTTTAATTATCTGACCGATGGATAAAGTATTTTCATCTTCAACATCATTAATATCTAAGATGAATTTTAAGGGTGTATTGTATTCTTTAGAGAGGCTCCATAGAGTATCACCATTCGTTACTTCATGTATAATAAATTCATCATTATTATCGGCAAAAGAGAAAAAAGAAATAGAAAAGATAAACCATAAAAGTAGGGTTAAAAAAAATATGGAATTTTTCTTATCTCTATGATGTTTTTGTGCTACATACATCCTTTATCCTCCTGTTTCTATAAATTAATAACCAAAAATGAGGTAAAAAAAACAATTAGGAAGTTTCCTCAAGAGGTTTTACTTGTAAATATTTCGCTACTTGTTTTGCAATTAAATATTCTTCCACTTCATAAACCTCTCTTGATTTATGATGATTTCTTTATATTATATTATTGTTTTTTGATGATTTTGTCAATTTTTTTTATATCGCCTAAACAATTGGTGAATTGGGAAATTGATCAATTGGTTAACTAATTTCTCGCTTACTATTTTTTATCCTTTTCCTTATGCAATATATCTCCTACCTCTTGGGCAACTCGATAGGGTTTGGTTAAAATTCTGATGGGCATAGACTTGAGAAAATGAGATAGATTTTTTTTTATCTCTTCGGTTACCCGATGGGGTTTAGTTAACACCCTATCTATAAAATCTGCCGTATAGGTTTCTAATAATTTTTCCCGATTAATTTTAATTTCGTTTCCACAAATATTACACTTAATATCCTCTAAATATTCACCTTTATAGGTAATAGTATGATTGGTTTCTTTATTGCAGTGAAGACAAAAAAGTTGAGCTTTTATTTTAGTTGTCATTTGCTCTTAAGTCCGATATACCGAACTTTT
>Ga0268285_1000672_pt1 | contig 18968 bp, 16 predicted proteins | sample saktaG_2_FD_190144 | JGI IMG/M metagenome (GOLD analysis project Ga0268285, IMG submission 190144) | Saline water microbial communities from Sakinaw Lake, British Columbia, Canada - sak_2013_06_06_120m | ecosystem: Environmental > Aquatic > Non-marine Saline and Alkaline > Saline ... | reverse complement strand
CTGGTTCACAATTTCTTTGGCGTTTAATTTTTGTTCCTGAACGCTGTAACGCATATCAAGCATCTCATTTTCCCGGAAAGAAAATCCACGCTTGCTTTCCTCAATATGCCAACTGGACATGCCTATGTCTAAGAGAATACCGTTAATCGGGCCGAACCCTTTTTTCTTTATTATTGCTTTTAGCTCAGCGAAATTGCCATGAACAAGAGTTAGTCTTTTTTCCAGCCCTAAATTTTTTGTTTTTATTGATAAAGAGCTAATAATGTTTTTATCCCAATCAATTCCTAATAACTTTCCATTTGGTTTAGTTTTCTCTAAAATCTCTAAAGCGTGTCCCCCATGGCTAATTGTTCCATCAATAAAATTCTTATTTGCTTTCGGGTCCAGCCATTTAATAACTTCTTTTCTAAGAACAGGGATATGCATTTTTGTTTATATACCCAGCTCTTCTAATTTTTCAGCAATATTGCCTATTTCTTTTGCTGTTTTTTCTTTGTATTCTTGCCAATTATCCTCGCTCCATATTTCAATACGATTGCCTATTCCAATAACAGTTATATTTTTTTTAAGCTTGGCGTATTTTTTTAGGTATTCAGGAATTAAAATTCTTCCCAGCTTATCAAAACTAACATCAGATGCGCCTGAAAGTACTAATCGTACAATTCCCCTTGCTCCACTTGCCTCTGGCATGTTTTGGAGCTTTTCTGACTTTTTCTCCCATTCCTTTATTGGATGTAAAACTAAACAAAAATCAACAACGCTTTGTGTAATAACTGCTGAGTTTCCCAATTTCTTCCTAAATTTCGCCGGGACAGCTAATCTTCTCTTCTCGTCCATTGAATAATTGTATTCTCCAATAAACATAATTTATATAGACTTATCCACATTTTTTGGGGTTTTCCCCATACTTTTCCACAATTAGACTTTCTATATCCAATATATTCCACTTTCACTATGTTTGTCAACACTTCTAAACTCCCTACTTTTGCACACCTTCTTCACAGAACCTAAAAGCCTTTGTTTTATCAACAAAAGCTTTTAGGTTCTTAAGTACTGGTATGAAGATTCTTGAGTAAAACGAAAGATTACCTATTCTTCGCTAAACACTTGAGCTGTAAAGACACATAATTCTGTTTCTTCTTCTTTCCAGCAATTCCATGGCAGGCCAGCTTTTTGAAAACAAAGTTCCCCAAGAAAGCGTTCTACGTCCCAATTATTTTCTGTGGCAACTTGCGGGAGAAAAACACCAGAATGCCCTTGAGCTGCTAGCCGAACCCCATGAATTCCAAGTTTAATTTCGCTCCAGTCATTAATTTTTGTACACTGACTTAAGACAGATATCTCATATTTGAGCTCATTAAGTTCATTTTCTTGTATTGGCTCAAATCGCTGGTCTTTTGTTGCTGCCGCAATTGCCATCTCCCCTACTATTTTATAAAGGGGAGTACTATTTTGAGAGAAACTACCCACGCATCCCCTTAACTTATCCTGTTTTTTTATCGTGACAAACGCATCTTGATTTTTTTTAAGCAATGCATAATCTATTTCAAATTCAGTCAATATTTCATTTTTAACATGTGTTTCAACTGATCGCCTAGCAATCTCTAAAAGTGTGTTTTGTTCTTCTTGGTTTAAATATTCTCTTTTACTTTCATCAAAAAATCCAATAGCGCCGTATCCTATTGTTCTATTTTGCTCTTCTGAAACATCTCCAGAATTAGCATAGTTTAATAATCTTATATCTTCTATCCCCGCTTCCTGCGCTATTTGTAATACTGTTTTAATAGCGTCTATGCCGCATGCAAGTGTTTCTACCTGTGGAATTTTCTGTTCCTCTAGTTCACGAATAACCTGTTCTAAGTTTTCAACTTTGCCAGTAATAATTGCGTCAATAACCTTTTTATCTATTTCTTGAGCTATTTCATGGGATGGATAATGACTCAAATCAGAACTTGCGATAATTAAAACATTTTTCCCCTTGATGTTTTTACTGATTGCCTTAGCCAGTATACTGTAGTCATTATTGTTGCTGTTTCCAAAAACAATTGGCAGAATTTTAAAGTCTTTTAAAATTACTTGAAGAAAAGGAATTTGAACTTCCAATGAATATTCTTTTTCATGAGCTGATTTTTGGAAAAAGATTCTTTCTGATTCCTGAAAAAGCTTTTCCACTAAAGAGGAATCGATCGCAACATTGCCTAATGGTGTCTTATAACTTCCGCGAGGGAATATAGAAATGCCATCAAACTTTTCCTGATGACTATTTCCAATTAAAATAACAGTATCAATGTCTTTGTTAACCAACTCTTTAAATCCATAAGCCATTACTTGCCCTGAGTATTCATAACTGGCATGTGGAAGAATAAGCCCAAAAATTCCCTTATCGTTTCCAGACGATTCAACATTATCTAAGAGGTTGTTAATCGTTTCCTCTAATTTTTCATGTTCTGCTGGGTAAAATTCGCCAGAAGCAACTGCTTGCCTTACATCTTCTTCAGTTTCTTGTTCTTTTGGCTGGATAATAGAAGCAGAATTAAGGCGTAAACCATCTATTCCACCAAAGACAAGCCCTAAAATAGCTAAAGTGATAATTCCAGTAATGATAGAGATAATAATAAAATCCTTTTTCATAATCATTTATTAGGTTTTAGTGTTTGGGAAATAGTTTTTGATTAACCAGGAATAAATTTTTTGACTATCCAGCTCTTCATTTTCTGAGCCAAGAGTAATAATGGCAATTCTACGCTCTGCGTCGTCATAAGTTGTTAACTTAAAGACAAAAACTGCGTTATAGCGTGAATCTATAATATATCCTGTCTTGCCTCCGATAAAAGTTGGGTCATTAATAAAAATATTTTTATTCCAGAGATTTTCAATATCAAAACTAACAGAGCCAAAACTACGCACTTGCTTGCTTTTTGTTATATCCCAAATAGGTGATCGATTATTGGAAATATATCTAGCTAAATAAAATATATCTTGAGCTGTTGAAGTATTTTCGGGGTCATAACCAAAGCTGTCTGCAAACTTAGTCTGCTCCATCATTATTGCTTTTGCTTTTTCATCCATTAGCGTTAGCATTCGTTCTTTTCCTAAAAAATGACTCAGTATTTCACCACTATCATTTGACGATTCAATTAGTAATGGATAAAAAAGCTCTATGGCCCTAAAAATATCCCCTTCTTCAATATTTTCTGTTGAGCCATATGGCTCTAACATTTTCTCAGAAACAGTAATTGTTTTATTTAATTCAACGTTTTCGGCAATGACTATTGCTGTCATTAACTTGGTTAAAGAAGCCATCGGCCAAACCATATTGCTATTTTTTTTAGCAAAAATGAATCCAGAATCAATATCAGCTACTAAAAAACTTTTAGCGCTAATTTCTGGGAAAGGAGTTACTTGCTCTTCTGTGTACTCATAACCATCTTTTTCTTTATCAATTACTATAACAGGCATATTTTTTTCTGTTAACTCATAAATGATTTTTGCATCGGCATTTTTAAGTCGTATGCATCCCCCTGAAAACTCAGATATTAATGGACTTCCATCGCTATAATATGGCTCGCCATGGACATAGTATTTGCCGTAAAAATGAAGTGTCCATGGCATATATACATTTGATATAACCGAATAAGCGCTTGGGAAACCCCTTATAATCTTATAAAGTCCAACAGCTGTTCCCCCCCAATTTTTTTCATCTCCTTGTTTCAGAATCTTAACTTCTTTTATCAATATGCCTGATTTAAAAACTCTAATACTCATTTTTTGGAGATTGATTTCCAAAAAATCACGCGTTGATAAAAGAAATTTTTGTCTTAAGACCTCATAAAATGGCAATGTTTTTTCACTTTCTATCTCCTGTTCTTTTTGGGCATGCCTTCTTATTGCCATTGCTAAGGATAAGGAACTTAAATGATTATTATTTGATATTTTTTCTAAAGTCCAAAAATACCAAGCAAAGGTTCCTGCTACTGTTAAAAGTAAAAAAATGGTTATAACTCCAATTAAAAAAAATCTTTTTTTCTGTAAAAACATAATTTTACGCAAACTTACTTAGTCCAAATCCTGTTAGATACGGATGATTTGGAAATTAGAATCTAAAGAAATTTTAGAACCCTTTTCCAATTCTTCGGCAAGCATTGCTTTTGCTAATGTGTTTTCTACTTTATCTTGTATAACCCTTTGCATTTCTCTTGCTCCGAACATTGGATTATATCCAAGCTCAACAATCTTTTGTTTCAACTCATCAGTTATTTCAAGTTCTATATATTTTAAGGCAAGATTCTTTTTAAGTTTAGAAAGCATGAGCTCTGAAATATCTAGAAGATTTTGCTTGTTTAATGGTCTGAAAATTACAATAGAATCAAATCTGTTGATAAATTCAGGTCGGAAAATGCCTTGATCAAAAAAATAGTCCAGAAGTTTTTCCCTAACAGTAGACCAGTTAACCTTATCTTCGATTGCCTCTAAAATAACCTTGTATCCAGCGTTTGAGGTTGCAATGATGATATTGTTTGTAAAACTTGTTTTTCTGCCAAAACCGTCTGTGATGTATCCCTCATCAATGACTTGAAGAAAGAGATTAAGGATATCTGGGTGGGCTTTTTCAATTTCATCCAATAGAATTAATGAAAAAGGATTTTGTCTTGCCTTGACAGTAAGGATTCCCTGATATTCATTGCCCCCAATTAAGCGTGGAATATCTTCTTTGCTTTGAAATTCAGACATATCAATCCGAATCATCCTTTCTATATCATTAAAATAGATTTCTGCTAATGCTTTTGATGTCTCTGTCTTACCTACTCCTGTTGGGCCTAAAAACAAAAATGCGCCAATTGGACCCTTTCTAATAGTAATATCAGCCCTTGCTCTGCGCATTGCTTCAGATATTTGTTTTACCGCTTCATTTTGGTTGATAATTTTTTCATGTATCAATTCTTCTAAGCGTAACAATTTTTGTTTTTCCTGCCCCCCTAATTCACCAATTGGAATCTTGGTCTTTTTACTCACAATTTGTGCTACATGTTTTGGAAGAATTATTTTATCCTTGGTTTGGCTTAATACAAAAACCATTGTTTCATCAAGTAAGTCAATTGCTTTTTTAGGAAATGACTGATTGGTTAAATATTTATCACTAAGCTTAACAACATCTCTTAAGCATTGATAGCTGATAAATTTTTTATATTTTTTTTCAAAAAAAGGAACTATGTTTGTGAGATTTAGAATAGCTTCTTGCGCTGTAATCTCTTCTGCTTTCACTTGATGAAAGAAATTAACCAAACCAGGTTTTTTCTCAATATATTTATGGAAGTTTGAAAAACTACAAGTTGCAATTAGTTTGAAATCAGACGCTCTTAGATGTTTGGCAAGGATTGGCGATATATCCATTGTTCCTGCTTTTTGCTCTGTGCTGATAAACTGGGATATATTATTGATTACCAAGATAATATTTTTCGCGGTTCTTGCCTCATTAAAAACATTTTCTAAAATTTGACTGGCATTTTCTTGTGTTTGAGCTTGCGAGAGCAAAGAGATTAAATCAAGTTCAACTATTCTCTGATAATTTATTCCTTGCATTGAGCGCCCTGATAAGGCGCGACTTGCTAATGAGTAAATGATATTTTCAATGCCAGCATCTTGTTCTCCTATAAGCAAAACATTGTTAAGGCCTTCTCTAGAAAGAGCCATTTCTATTTTCCCTATTTCTTGCTCATAGCCAATTGCCTGAATATCATCTTTTTTGCGCAAAACATCTGTAAGGTCAGTAGAATATTGGTCCAGGGCTAAAGTATAGCCAGCAGCCCATGATCGTCCCATAGAGCCAAGTTTGAGCAAGTTTTCATAATCCCAAAATCTTTTTCCTTTATATATTTGATTTTGTATTCTTTCTAACCACCAAGTTAGGTTCTCAACATCTTTTGACTTAATATCATTATTCATCAAATATTTTTTAAAGATGGGATTTATTTCAGACAATGCTATAAGCAGGTCGCCGTGTGTTATATATTCTTTTTCCTGGCTTATGCTATTTGCTCTAAGAATAGTTTCTTCAATACCATTACTTTCCAAGTTTTCCTTGATGCCTGCTTTTAGCTCTTTTTTGATTGTTTTAATATCAAGCATTGCTCGCAGAAAAACAAATCTAAGCTTGGGGACAAGACAAAGTAAATAATAGAAAAGAGCGTTTGAGCCCCCTCTATCCCCTATTTTTTTGATTGTTCTATAAATTATTTCAGCGGTTTTCGGGCTAAATCTGTTAATTAAAGATGTTATTTCTGGATTAGAAATTGACTTGTTTAGCCCCCTTTTTATATAAGAAGTTTTTATCCTTGAACGATAAAAAAAAGATAAGGGTTTAAGCAGAATTACAACCATCAGGGAAGATAAAATCCAATATTCGTTTATTAATGTAAAAACTAAAAGGCATGGTAAAATAAGCCAACCAATAATCGCAAAAATTCCGATAGCCAGAATAAAAAGTTCAACTAAAAGTCCTATGCTGATTAAAATTGACCTTAAAAAAGCGCCTAGGGCGCGCGAGATAAGATTTGAGAAAAATACTTGGAAATAAATGCCAAAGTTAAAGCCCTTGCCATAACTCCACCTATATCGTCGCCAAGGAGCAAAAAGTGTTCGCAAAAGTGGTCCAACCGAAAAAAATTTTAAATTAAATTTTAAAAAGTTTTTCCAAACAAACCAAATCTTTTTAGATGTTTCCCAGTCATACCAGATAATAAATTGTAGAAGGATGTTTTTTTTCATAAAGTTTTTAAAAAGGGATTGGTAAAAAATAAGAGGTAAAAAAAGGAGTAATCATCAAAGACTGGTTTCAACCTTGGCATAGTGGTCACTGGTGGGCAATGCAGGACTTGAACCTGCGACCTCATCGATGTGAACGATGCGCTCTTGCCAGCTGAGCTAATTGCCCCCTGCCTGTATTTATGCCCGTTAAACTATTATAATAAAGAAAGGGCTAAGTTTCAATTATTATATGCAAGTTTTTGAACTATATTTTAATCCTAAGGCAAAAAAGACCAAAATTCTTGATACTTTTTATTATAGGCCTAAAAACCTTTATGAAAACAGACTGGGCGATTTGTTAATGGTTGGAGAGCTCAATAATCCTATTTCCAAGGAAAGTTATTTTCTCAAAAACCTTGCTAATGCGATTAAGGGTGATTTTTATGGCCCTAAAATTTTTTCTCCTGCGAAAAACTTAAGAAAAGCACTTAAGACAGGGAATGTTTTTTTGGAAAAGGTTATTAAAAACGGCGATGTAAGTTGGTTATCTAATCTTAATTTTACCATTTTATCCTTTGCGCGCTCCAAAAAAACGGAAGGAAAATATATTTTTAACTTTACTAGGGTAGGTAAAATGGGAGTTCTTCTGATTCATGACGGACAAGTGCTGGATGTTGGTAAAAAACTGGATGGGCAGGAAATTGAGCCATATCCATTAAAAATTTTTAGCAATATTGTTTCTGGCGTACTTGAACGAGATGATAAAGTTTTAGTTTTAACGGAAAAAATTTATAAATCCCCTCTTTTAGACGACCTATCAAATGCTATAAGCCAACTGCCTTTTCTTGATGAAAAAGCAATTAATCAAGTTTTAAAAGATTTTCGCGGCAATTTGGCTGGGCTTTGTTTTTTAATTCATCTTGCGCCTGACGCGAAAAAACAAACAAAGCAGAAGATAATATTTAAGCAACGATTTCTTATAGAACGGCTTAATCTTAAACCATTGTTCTCTGCCATCACTGTTGTTTTTGTTTCTTTGAAAAAACGTCAGAAATCTTTGAAAAACAGTCGTTATCTAAAGTTTTTAGATTTTGAATTTGGCCAAAAAATCATACCTGCCAAACTATTTAAATGTATGAAAAATATCAGGCATCGCTTTATGCTCTTATGTAAAAAACTGGCTAAGCTTAACCCTAAAAAATCATGGTATGCGATAAAACATTTTGTTGACACCAAGAAAATTGTTTTAGTTATAGGATTGGGAGTATTACTTTTAGCAGGTCATTTTATAACGAAAATTGAAGATAAGAAGGAATTAATGGAAGTTGAAGAACAATTTCATGTATTTGAAGAAGAAATCAAAAGGGCAAACTTATCTTTCAACCTTGGCAGAACCGAAGAAGCCAATGAACTTTTTTTAGAAGCACGAAAAAAAGGAGAATTGCTTTCTAAAAACAAAAGTCCGCTTTTAGAAGAGATTTTTAGACTTCAAAGTGAAATTGAAAACAAATTATTTGAAATAAATAAATTAACGATTATCAATAACCCCGAATTATTTTTTGAATTTGATAAAACCCAACCATTGCCACAAAAAATTGTTCTTGGCAAGAATAAAATTTATGCTTTTGGTTCTTATTTCAACGGATTTTTTCAATTAGATATGGAATCAGGGCTAATATCGGAAAGTACTTTTCATGAAAACAAAAGGGGCTTTTCTGGCGCAACTCTGATTGAAAACGGTATTGCCTTTTTCTCTGAGCCAGAACAGATTTTTATGCTTGATAACAATGCTTTAATAGAATCATTAAAAATTGGGCTTAGTTTTGAAGACCAGGAACTTGAATATCTTTGCAGTTTTCTTTCTAACCTTTATTTTTGGGATGGTAAAACAGGGCAAGTTATTAAATACTCTTGGTTAGTAAACGGTAGAGAGTGGGGCGAGCCAGAGTTTTGGCTTGAAAAAAGAATTTTTTCAGAACAAGACAGAGACGTGATTAGTTCAATGGCTGTTGACGGAGGAGTTTGGCTGCTTAGTGAAAACGGGCAGTTTGATTATTATAGTTATGGCTCTTTAAAAACGCAGATAACGTCTGAAATCTTTCCAAAAATAAAAAAGGTGACTAAGATTTGGGTATCTGCACAGTTGCCATATATTTATATTTTAGAGCCAGACCAAAAAAGAATTATGGTTTTTAGTCGCGAAGGACGTATTGTACGCCAATATCAAAGCCCGGCATTTGATAACTTAAAGGATTTTACTGTTTCTGAGGACGGAACAATAATTTATTTATTAAATGGTATTGAGATTCTAAGAATCAATTTAGAGTAAAAAAACAAACTTTAATAAAACAACATAAAAAACGGGCAAATACCCGTTTTTTATGTGTTAATAAAATAAAGCTATGGTTTTACCTTAATTCCACTGTGGCTCCACTTGCTTCTAATTTCTTCTTGCACTCTTCTGCTTCTTTTTTATCAACACCCTGTTTTACTGTTTGTGGCTCGGAATCAGCGGCATCTGCCATGTCTTTACATTCTTTTAATCCTTTTTGAGTAACTTCTTTTATTGCCTTAATTACCGCAATTTTTTTATCTCCTGTTTTAGATAGAATAACATCATATGCGGATTTTTCTTCGTTAGCGCCCGCATTTTGAGCTGTTGCAGCGCTAGGCATTGGCATCATAGATGGCATGGCCATGCCCTTAACATCGAATTTTTCTTCCAGTATCTGAACTAATTCAGCTAAATCCACAAGTTTCATCTCTTCAATCTCTTTAACAATCTTTAAAAATTTTTCTGGAACTTTTACTTCCTTTTTCTCCTTTTTTGGTTTTTCTTCAACTTTCTCTTCAACTTTGTTCTCAACTTTTTCTTCAACTTTTTCTTCGGTTTTATTTTCTTCAGCCATTTTTATATTCCAGCAAGAAATCTATTCTTTGCTTGCTATTGATTTAAGAACGAATAATAGACCTTTAATATTTTCTTCTAATGCGTTAACAAATCTCGCGCTTGGTGATCTTAAACAATTAATCAGTTTCATAAATAGTTCATCTCTTGAAGGAAGTTTTGCTAATAGAACAACTTTTTCTGTTGAAAGCAATTCATTTTCTAGATATCCTCCCAATATTTCAGGATAATTATGTTTTTGTTGAAAATCATAAATTGTCTTAGCAGGACCTATTTCATCTTTAAGGCCAAAAACAAGAGCTATTTGTCCTTCTAATTTATCTGTTTTTACTGGTATTTTCTTTGTCTGAAAAACATTGTCAATGAGTTTCTTTTTAGCGACATAAAGCAGGGCATCTTCTCTTTTTAATTGTTTTCTTAAATCAGAAAGTTCTTTTGTTTTAAGGTTTTGAAAATTAAGGAAATAGATTACTCTTTGATCTTCAAGACAATCATGCAGTTTTTTTAGAATTTCAGTTTTCTGTTGTTTTGTTTTTGCCATATGAATAAAAAAATCTGTGATAAAACCACAGATATTTTCTATAAATAGAAATATTTTTCCTCGGCAGGGCTATATTTAAGGCACTAATAATAATTGCCCCCTGCTGTCTGTGGATGTTTTAATAGTAACACATAAAATTAAATATACAAGTCAAGCCAAAAATCACTTTAAATATCTCTCTTTAGCCAAGATATGCTTTTCAAATGTTTCGCTGTAAATGGTTTGCCCTTCTTGAGCTGAAAGGTAAAACCAAAAATTATTTTCTTGAGGGTAGGTAGCCGCAATAATGCTATCTATGCCAGGATTACAAATAGGGCCTTTTGGCAGACCTTTGTTCAAATAAGTATTATAAGGAGAGTCAATTTGAGTCTGCTGTATTGAAACATTGCTTGTCTTTTGGCCTGTGATAAAGACAATAGTAGCATCAACCTGGAGAGGCATATCATTTTCTAATCTTTTCCAGAGTATAGCGGAAACAGCTTTCTTATCTGTTAAGGTTCTTACTTCTTTTTCCAATAAAGATGCCATAGTAATGATTTCAAAAATTGTTTTACCTTGATCTGAAATATTTGTTTTTATTTCATCTGTGAGCTTTCTGTTAGTATTATCTAAAAAGATTCTGACAATTTCCTCTTTCGAAATATTTGGCTCTAATAAATAAGTATCAGGGAAAATAAATCCCTCTAATGATAGTAGGTCGGGACTGTCGTTCAGAAAAGCGTAATCTTCTTTATAGTCCCCTACTTTTTCATTTTGGATGTCTATTTTTTTTGCCTCGAACTCGGTAATCTCTGCAATATTATGATTAACTCTTTCTTCAATTTGTTTGATAGTAAATCCTTCTGGGATAGTTACGCTTGCTTGAAGAATATCTTGGTCAGTAAATTTGCTAACAATTTCTGGAATATTCATTGCGTTGTTAAGAAGGTAGGTTCCTGGTTTGAACTTTTTATAACTGCCTGTTAAGAGAGCATATATTTGGAAAAATCTCTTATTCTCTATAAATCCGCTTTTTTCCAATTTAGACGAAATAACGAGAACCCCTTCTCCACTTTCTATTGAAAAAGACTCTTGTTTCTGACTTATCAATAGTTTTGAAGAATAAATCCCGTTCCATACAAAAAACCCGCCTACAATTGACCCGCAAATTAGAATAAATAAGCAAAAAAACCCTGAAGAAATTTTTAATCTTTTCAGCATGATGTTTTTTGATTCCTTATTGTTCCTCTGGTTCATTTTCTATTGGGACTGAGGTTTCATCAGCAGCAATACCTTGCAAAGCAGGTTCGTTATTTCGTAAGTTTGTTAGAATCTGTTTTACTTGTTCATTTTCAGGATTATATTCTTCAATAAGTTCAAATTGTTCAATAGCTTGTGTTTTTCTTCCTGTTTCATCATAACTAAGTCCTAGAAAATATCTGGCGTTAGTATAATTAGGATCAAGACTAACAGCTCTTTCAAATTCTCCTTGAGCGCTACTATAGTTTTCGTTACTATAATAGAGTAGACCCAATTGGAATGCTAAGCCAATGTCTTGCATTGGATTATAATCCACCAGAAACGGCGCCATTGCCTTTAATTGTTCTAATGTAGAAATTGCCTGTGCTCTTTCTCCTTGCATTTCATAAACAAGAGACAGTTGATAAATGGCTTGTGCGTAGTCAGATTTTAGATTAATGGCTTGCATAATATATTCCTTGGACTTTTCTAAGGATGATTTCCGCTCTGCATCGTCAGTGGTTATTGTTGCTTTTGCCAAATAAGTTCTTGCCAGTTCAGTAAGGATAAAAGGATTGTTTGGTTCTAGTTCATATGCTTTTTCATATGAATTGACTGCCCATTCAAAAGAGCCCTGGGACCATCCAATAATTTCTCGGTAAACCATACCTCTTGTTTGCCAATTAGCTACATTTACAGGATTAATCTCAGTAGCCTGTTTGCTAGCGGCTACAGCGTTTGCAACAAGGTTTCCAACTCTTTGAGTCTTTTCTTCAGTCGAAGTTTCAGGGTTGGAAATTTCTTGTTCTGCTTCAAATAGATAAAGATTAGCTAAGCTCTGCCAAAAAATTTCTTGCTGGGGACTTAATCGAATTGCTTGGAGTAATAGTTCCTTTCCTTCTTCGAAACTTGATGCTTCTAACATCTGAGCATATTTTGATTCTGCAAAACATCTAGCGCCCTCTAAGTAAAGAACAAAAACTGTTCCTATTAAAAGGATAATTCCGAAGAAAGAAAGAATAAAACTTACTTTTGAGTCTGTTTCTAATTGAAATGTTTTTGGTTTTTTAAGTCCAATAACAGTTATTCCTGCAAGCAAAATCCACCATATATAATTTAAAGAGAGATTGCTTGGATTTAAGAATTTTAAACTAGAGACAGCAAAAAAACTTGATATAATACCAAAGATTAAAAGCATTTTATCTGATTCTTCTTTAGATAAGCGAGAAAGCATTTTAATTCCCCTATAAAATCCAAAAACAATTAGCCCAATATATGCCAGAACGCCTAATAGTCCTACAGAACTTAGTACTTCAAGTATTTGGGCCTTTCCGTTTGAGAATCTTGTGTTCCAAAAAATTGTTTGATTTAAAGATGGATCTTTAAATTTTGACCAGCCATATTTAAAAGTGCCAGGACCCCAACCAAGCAAAAAATCAACTGGAGAAGATTTTATCATTTGCTTTACAATATCAAATGTAGCTTGGAATGAAGGCGAGACTTCAATTGGTGTAATTGGAAGTCCAGGAATAGAAACTTTTAGCCCGCCAAAAATAATGGCAAGAGAAAAAAGAATTGTAGGTATCGTGAGAAATTTATAGTTGGCTTTTTGTGACTTCCAAAGATTTAGCGTCAAAAACACAGAAATTCCTATTAAAAGTCCAATCCATGCGAGCCAGTAATTAGCAAAAACAACTCCGCTGAGTAGAATTAGAGTTATTATGCCAAATATTGTTTTTTTCCACTTATCCGTTTGAGCAAAAAAAGCAAGAGATAATGGTATTATGCTGGACAAAAATAATGCCCATGAGTTTACAGTACCAATAGTATTAAAAGAAGTAATCTTGGTGATTGCCATTGGAAATATGAATTTCCCAAGTAGCTGCAAAATTCCTATGATAGCCACTAATGCACCAGAAAATGTTAGAAGGATATAAGGAATATGGATTTTCTTCTTATTTATTAAATAAGAAAATAGAATATAGAAAATAAAGAAACAAGATATTGTCAAAAGATTGTCACTGCTGTCTTGCGGCCATCCCCATAAACTTCCCCATGTCCAACGTGAAAATAATGTAGAAGCTGCTGTTATAAAAACAAGCGCAAGGGCAATAAGGTGCATGGGGTCAAAATATAGCTCAAGTTTTCCCTCGGAAATATTATTAAAAAACCAAAGTATTAGACATGGAAACAGCAAAAAAATCATAAGTATCTGCTTGTTGAAATCAAGAATATTTAATTTGCTAATTCCGAAAAAAAGAGGGATTAAAAAGGTTAGAATCAGAAGCGGAACTACTAAGCCCTGCTTCAAGTTGGGCATGGAAAACTTTATCATACTTTCTTCTTTTGGGGGTGTCTGTGTTTCTTTAATTTTAATTTTCATAGTGTTTAATTTATTTATTTTAATTTCCGAGCGAGCGCTGGAATAAAGATTTTTAACTCCTTATTTTAATGTTTTTTAAAAAATAAGAGGGACAAAGACAAAACCAGGATATTCAATCTGAGAGAATTTACTTTCTGTTATTTTGGTAAAAAGCCAGATACTATTTTTAATCGGAGCAACTATCCTACCCCCTATTCTGAGTTGCTTTTTCCATGATAATGGTAATTGCGATCCTGAAGCAGACGCAAGTATTTTATCAAATGGAGCCTGTTTTTTATATCCTTTTCTACCATTTGCGCAAATGACCTTTACAATACCTTTCTTAATAAAATTATACTTGCTAATATTATTCTTTGCAATCTTTGCTAATTCTGGGATGATTTCTATCGCAATAACACTACCTTGTTTTGATTTTTCTTGAGATGTTCCATTACTTACAATATGGGCGAGAAGAGCACTTGTCCACCCAGATCCACAGCCAATGTCAAGGATTTTTTCCTTAGGCTTAACTTGTAAAAGTTCTAACATAAAAGCTACGACTAATGGTTGGGAGATTGTTTGCCCAAATCCGATTGATAATGCCTCATTTACTTCAGCTAAGTCTTCTTGCTCCTTTGCTATAAAGTCTTTTCTTTTTATTTTTTCAAATGCATCAATAACCCTATCTGTTTTAAGCCATTCATTCTCTATAAGTTCATTAAGTAGTGACATTTTATTTTATACTCTCAAGATATTTAATTAGTGGCGGGAGTGGCAGGATTTGAACCTGCAGTCACGGTTTTGGAGACCGATGGTTTGCCAATTAACCGACACTCCCCTTTATCCCGAATAAGCGGGATAAATGGAATAAATTTATTTTTTAGCTTCTTTATGCTCTGTATGCTTTTTACACCACTTACAGAATTTTTTCAATTTTAACCTCCCCTCTACCCCCTTTGATTTAGAAGTGAAATAATTTACTCTTTTGCATTCAGAACATTGAAGTTTTATAAATGCTTGTTTCTTTTTCTTCGCCATAATATTTTTTTTATTGATATTATTCTTCTGGAGCCTGAGAGCGGATTTGCACCGCTGACCTCATCTTTACCAAAGATGTGCTCTCACTAACTGAGCTACCCAGGCGAAAGAACTGTGGGCAGGGAGGGATTCGAACCCCCGTAGGCCTAAGGCCGTCAGTTTTACAGACTGATGCAATTGTCCACTCTGCCACCTGCCCATATAGAACTTATTTTATCAGATATAAGTTCCCTTTTCAATGTTTTTTAGATAGGATACTAGATCTTTTTTGAATGTTTTTTCCGCCATTTTCTTATTTCTTCATGATGCCCTGAAAGTAATATTTTTGGCACACGCCATTTTTTGCCGCTTTCTGATTCAAAAACCGCTGGTCTTGTGTACTGGGGGTACTCAATAAATCTTTTCTCTTTTGTTACTCTTTGTTCTAATATTTGTGGTTTATCTATTCCGATTACATTTGGAACTAATCTTGCGCTTGCTTCGGCAACCACCATAGCTGCCAACTCTCCGCCCATAAGCACATAATTTCCAATAGAAACTTTTTCATCAGCAATATATTTTGCTACTCTTTCATCTATACCCTCATATCTTCCACATATCATAATCAATTGGTCTAATTTTGAAAATTCATATGCTTTTTTCTGATTAAAATTTTTAGCTCGGGGAGTGAAAAGAATAACTTTGCTTTTTCTTTTTGTTTTTATTGCCTTAACTGCCCTATAAATTGGTTCTACTTTCATCACCATACCGATATTACCACCAAATGGGCGGTCATCAATCACACTATGGGTATCAGTTACAAAATCTCTAAGATAATGGACATTAATTTTAATCAGTCCCTTGTTTTGCGCGCGTTTAATAATGCTTTCTGATGTAAAGCATGAAAACATTTCTGGGAAAATTGTAATAATATCAAATTGAAGCATTAAAGTAAGGTATAAATGTATAAAAAATGAAAACAGCGCTTTAGAAAAGCGCTGTTCTCATAAATTTTTGTCTTAGAGTTTAAGTTCCTCTAAATCTTCTTTAACAGGGGCGTTAGCGCTTTTCCCTTCTGGTTCTTCTATTTTAAGGTTAACTCGAGCATGATTCTTTAGGCCAATAATTCTTACTAATGACCTTATTGCTCGTGCGGTATTGCCTCCCCTGCCAATTATCTGTCCCATATCTTCTGGGTGGACCTTAAGGGAAAGTAAAACTCCCATTTCATCCACCTTTTTTTCGACTGAGACTTCTTCAGGATGGTCTACAAGGTTCTTGACAACGTATTCAAGAAATGCCTGATATTGGACTATTTCTTCGGCCATATTTCTTTCTTATCTATTTTCTTTAATCCAGTAACCTCGACCTTTTCTTTCTTCCAGCATTGGAAATTTAGAGTTCGGCTACTTGTTCAATTATTAAATGTTTTTTTGCCTTTGTCAATTCAATTCTGTAGGTCTAACAAAAATGATCTGCTACAGATGAAGCAACAAATGATTCAGGCTTAATTTTGGGCTCGAATCCATTACCGCGTATAAGACCAGTTACTTCTTTAATCATCTCTTTCGTGTCTCCGTTTTCGCCAACATCTGCGTGGATATAACGAAACTCATAATCAATTGTTGTTTCTAAATCTGCTATTCTTTTGTCTAAATCTTCTCTTAATTGTAAAGCGAATTTACATGAAAGCATTACTTCTTCCAATATCCTCATTTTCCAATTTACAAATTTTTTTGCTTCTTGTGAAGTAAATCGCACCTTTTTTAAAAAGAATATTCCCCCCTCTCTTTTTCTAAGTATAACCACTACAACTGGAAAACATGGGTCTTGCCCTGAGGAAGAATCACATCCTACGATAATATCATAAAAACAGCTTGGCTTTTGCTGAACATAGCCAATAATTTCTTCTATTACTTGATTTAATTTTAAGTTACCCTTACTTGGGCTATAAAAATCGGAATTTAGAAAATTATCCATGATTCAAGATTATATACTGAATACTTTAGCAAATCAAGGCTCTTAATTTCAAGCAAACAATTTAAGGATATGATTAAACTCTTGACTATTTAATGAAGATTTGCCCACTAAAAGTCCGTCAAATCCTGCTTTGATAAAATCTTTTGCATTTTTTTGATTGATACTGCCACCATACAAAACAGAACTGGTTTTAACTTTTAGATTTGTCAGGGCTGTTCTGATAATGTCAAGATTTTTTTTAGCTATCTCTGGATTACATGCTTTTCCCGTCCCGATTGCCCAAATCGGCTCATAAGCTATTATCATATGGTCAACAACTAGCTGTTGTAATGTTCTTGTTAGTTCAGAAATTAAAATAACAGATGTTTTCCCCAGCTTTTTTTGTTCTTCTGTCTCTCCTATGCAGAGAATTGGCTTTAATTTTGCATCAATTCCTGCCTTAAGTTTTTTTTCTATTATCGCATCAGTTTCATTGAAATATGTTCTTCTTTCTGAATGACCTAAAATTACATACTCGCAACCAATGTTTTTAAGCATTTCTGCTGAAATCTCGCCTGTGTATGCGCCCTTCTTTTCCCAGTGGCAATCTTGCCCGCAGAGCTCAATTTCTGATTGCTTTTCAGCTAACTTAGGCAAATAAACAAAAGGCGCGGAAATAACCACTTTAACATTCTTTATGTTTTTTGCTTCATCTTCTATTGAATCGAAAATTTGCATGGCTTGCTCTAATGTCTGCGGGTTCATTTTCCAATTGGCAATAATTAATATTTTTTCCATAATTTTTTGAATAGGTCGTTATAACAAATTTAGCAGTTTGGATAAATAGAGTTATTGTTTGCGTAGATATTCTGCGGCTCTTTCTGGTTCAATAGTTGAGATTTCTATACCAACGCCTAATTCAAAACCAGCATGAATTGATGTTTTTGGCAGAATTGTCCAATGCCAATGATAAAATTCATAATCTTTGCTATTGCATGGAGCTGTGTGGAGATAGAAATTATAGGCAGGATTGTTTAAACCCTTGTAGAGTTTGCCTAATACTTTTTTAAATATCTCAGCCAATGATACCTTTTCTTTCTCAGTAATATTTTCAAAGCAGGCTAAATGCTTTTTAGGAGAAATAATTACCTGAAAAGCCATTTTAGACGCAAATGGACATATAGCTAAAAAATGTTTGTTTTCAAAAACAATTCTCTTTTTAACTTTTTTTTCCCACTTACTCATTTCGCAATAAAGGCATTTCTTGTGTTTCTGAAAGTATTTCTTAGAATTAGATAAAGCTTTTTTTAAATCAGTGTCAATTAATGGAGTTGTGATAATCTGGGAATGTGGATGGTAAATACTTGCTCCTGCTTCACTTCCATGATTATGGAATATGGCTACATATTTTACCAATGGCTTTTTGGCTAATTCTATAAATCGTTGCTGATAAGCGTCAAGAATCTCTTTGATCTCACTGATTTGTAAAAGCGCAATATGTTTATCATGGTCTTTTGTCACTACAACCTCATGGAATCCTGCTGCCTCAACCTTTTGATAAAGTTTACCCTCGCTTTCTTCTTTCAATTGATTACTTGGCATAAAAGCAGGATATTTGTTTGGGATGATGATTGTGCTCCAGTTCTTTGGAGTCTTTCCATCAAGATTAAGAAATATTTTTTTGCCCTTTGAGTAAATAAGGGTTGGCATTTTTTGTGTATTAATATCGCAGAATGGACATTTTCCCTTAGGAGTTTTTTCTATTTTTTTCCCTTGTTTTTTAAAGAGTTCTGGTCTTTTTGCGCGACCAGTTGCAATAACTACCCAGTCCTTAGAGGCAATATCATAGCGAAGTTCAGATGGAAATTTTTGCTTTGCCATTTTGTTATTTATATTTTTTAGTTATTAACCACCACTTAATCTGAAGTATTTCTCTTAACATGGTAATCATGCTGTTGGGACCAAATAATTTTACTCTACTTTGAGCTCGATTAATCCAATGAACAGGTACTTCTTTTATTTTAAATCCTTGTTTTTTTGCTAAGGCTAATATTTCTGGGTCAAAGGCCCAGCGATCTATTTTGCATTTAGGCAGAACGTTTTGAACAGAATCTTTGTTAAGCGCTTTAAATCCACATTGAGTGTCCCAGATTCCCCAAAGCCCTAAAGAAGTTTGCACAAATAAGTTGAAGACATTGCCTAATATCCGACGATACCAT
>Ga0268285_1000671_pt1 | contig 18980 bp, 18 predicted proteins | sample saktaG_2_FD_190144 | JGI IMG/M metagenome (GOLD analysis project Ga0268285, IMG submission 190144) | Saline water microbial communities from Sakinaw Lake, British Columbia, Canada - sak_2013_06_06_120m | ecosystem: Environmental > Aquatic > Non-marine Saline and Alkaline > Saline ... | reverse complement strand
GATTACGAAGGAAGGATAGAATATTTCATGCCCTGATGTCAATAGCCCTGAGGCTCACCGTCTTGCTTCGTAGAGAAGCCACAGGCTATAATGGGCAGTGATGGCAAGGTAACCGGGATGCTGTAAGGAGCGTGGAAGCCCTCCCGGTAAATGAATACCTGAGCGGACCCGGGGTGGTGCTGGTCAACAGGTATACGGAGTTGAAAGATGAGGAAAGGAGAGAATAAAGTCATGGCAACTGGAAGGCTAGCTCGAATAGGAGGCATCATCACGGTTATGGCGACACTTTTTGCGGCGTCATGTTCCTCGGCGACGCCAGGGCCCAAAACCTACTCAGCGCCACCGCCGATGACAATTGATACCGGCAAGCACTACACCGCCACCATTGAAACCGGAAAGGGGAAGCTGGTGCTGGAGCTATTTGCCAGCGACGTCCCGGTAACGGTCAATAACTTCGTATTCCTCGCCCGTGAGGGGTTCTATGATGGGACTACCTTCCACCGCGTTATCCCCGGCTTCATGGCCCAGGGTGGAGACCCCACCGGAACCGGAGCCGGTGGCCCGGGTTATTCCTTCGCCGATGAGTTCACCGAACACACCCATGTTACCGGGGCACTCTCAATGGCCAATTCCGGCCCCAATACCAATGGCTCCCAGTTTTTTATTACATATGCCCCCCAGCCCCACCTCGATGGTCACCACTCGGTATTCGGCCAGCTAACAGAGGGAATGGATGTCCTCGAAAAAATCAAGCAGGGTGATACCATCATACGGGTAACCATAGAGGAAAGCTAACCGGCCCCCTGGCAGGGAATATGTGTCACTCATCCATCTGAACGAGCACACAAATTGACAGGGAGAAATAAAACGGGATAGAATCAGGGTGTTGTCCCAATAGGGTTTACCTTCACTAAAGTCAAAAATGGGCCGTTAGCTCAGTTGGTAGAGCACCTGACTTTTAATCAGGGTGTCACAGGTTCGAGACCTGTACGGCCTACTTAATTAAAGCTAATTTGTAGCTATACAAAACCACCCGGAAACAGGGTGGTTTTTCTTTTTCAGGTAATAGTGACCCCCTGATTCGTCTAAGAATTTTCTCAGGTATCACCCCTCTTACTTGCCCGCTGGACAATTTACAAGAAAGGCAGGCAAGTATATGTTTAAAGGTAGAAGGAGAAATCTACACTGGGGTGATCTTAACATGGCGGAACTGGAACTGGACAAGTTAATCCTGCATTATGAGCAATCTAATAAAGCTGAAGGCAAGTCACCCAAGACCATAACCTGGTACACAGAGATGATTGCCGGCTTTACCAGGTTTCTCACCGGCACAGGCAGAAGACCGGTGCTGGCCGAATTTGATATCTCGGCAGTACGAGAATTCATAATCCATGAGCAGAAAAGAGGTCTATCGCCCTACACCGTTCAGGGTAAAGTAAGGGCACTAAAAGCTTTCGCTTCCTGGATCTTCAATGAAAGCTACACTACAGACCACGTACTCTATAATCTCAAACTGCCAAAAGCACCGGTAAATCTGATTGAACCACTAACCACTGTCGAAATCGACCACCTAGTGAAATACCAGAACCCTCTTACATCATTGGGATGCCGGAATATCGCCATACTGATTCTCCTCCTGGATACCGGGCTCAGGCTCAGCGAGCTGTGCGGGCTTAGGTCTGAAGATGTGCATATTGAAGAAGGTTACCTCAAGGTAATGGGTAAGGGTTCCAAGGAGAGAATAGCCCCTATCGGTGGCCTCGCCCAGAAGATGCTGTGGCGGTACGTCATTCACTTTCGACCAGAGACTGCCGTAGATGCCGATGATTTTCTCTTCCTTACTCTGGATGGTAAACCACTATGCACGAATGCCATCAAATTGCTGCTGAAGCGCTGGGGAAAGAAAGCTGGTGTACCGAGATTGCACGCTCACCTCTGCCGCCATACCTATGCTACCAACTTCCTCAATTATAAATGTGGTGATGTGTTCCGGTTGCAGCAGATACTCGGACATACCACCCTAGAGATGGTGCGCAGGTATGTGCACTACGCTTCGGCTCAGGCCATGATCAACAGCAAGCCATCTTCACCCATGGATCATATGGGTATCAGAAGGCTAAACGGATACAAGATCGACCGCATGTTGAGAAATAATCATCAGAGATCTGGCAAGGATAGCTTCGATGACAAAAATCACAAAGGCGGAAAGGATAGAAATGACGGGTGAAGAGATAATAGTAGGCAGGCCAAAGGTTTCGGTTGATTTTGCGATAGTTTTGCGCTTGCGTGATGTGGATAATCTGGGCTGGTCGCTGATGGCTGAAGCTTACCGGGAAATAACCGGCCAGTACATAAGCCGGGATACCATCAAGCGCCGATACCTCGAAGCAAAAACACCGGGAGCCACAACAAATAAGCCTGGTCAATAACAATGAAAGCCTATCTTGACTTCTCTGATATAGATCTCATGGAGAAGGCGGCCGGTTGCCAGCGGGACCGGCTACTTATCAGGCTGCTTTCCCGTCTGGGATGCAGGGTATCGGAGGCACTCGCCCTCAAAGTAGAGGATGTAGATTTTGAGCAGGGAACAGCTACTATCGTGCACCTGAAGAGAAGTATGAAGATCTCCTGCCCAAGATGTGGGGCGCGGTTGGGGAATCGGCACCACTTCTGCCCCGGATGTGGGGGCAAGGTCAGTGAGAGGATAAGAAGCCAACAGGAAAGAAGACGTATCCGGGTACTTCCGGTTGACGAATCTACCCTGGCGATGCTCAAGAGTTATATCGGCACATTACCCTCTCACGATGATAAGCCTCCCCTTTTCCATCTTAACCGACATCGGGCATGGCAGATAGTCAGGAATTGTGCCAAGCGAGCTGTCCTGCCACCTCTGGCCAATCCGGAAACCGGGAGAAAAAGGGGGGTCAGTCCTCACCGCCTGCGTGATGCCTTCAGCGTTCATGCCATGAAGGTGGATGACTCCGGTGACGGGCTGAGGTTGCTGCAGGAGCACCTTGGGCATGTCAGCTTTAATACTACTGCCAGATACCGGAAGATTGCCGGTGTAGAGCACCGCCAGTGGTACGACAGATTGTGGCATAACGTGCCCTGTTAATTTCTAGGTTAAGTAAATTTTTGTGGATAATATAAATATGACGTCTATGATGAATATTAGAAAAATTAGATTCATGAAGCGTATGAAGATGGGCTAGATAAATGTATTAAAATTACGTATAAAATTACGTATAAAACTGAGTGTAATAATGACATGGATTGCTTATAACTGGTAAAACACAAGGAAATTAGATGCCCACGGGCAAAGCCCGTGGAACTCTGCCCTTTGGGTTTTTAGAATGATACGTAATGGTTTGGACTTAAGATGACGGTCAGGTTATCAGAAACAAAGGTGGCAAAAATCATGAGGCTGTATTTTGCCGGTATCCCTCAAATAGAAATAGCAAAGAAGGTAGGAGTAGACCAGAGCACAGTCTCCCTTTATTCGTCCCAATTTAAGGAAATCGTCGAGGATAGCGGACTGCTTGCTGCCGGAAAGGAGCTTGGGGTGTTCAATGAAGTAGATAATCTCAGAAGTCTTTCGGTGGAGCTATATAAATCCAGGCTAACGGTAGAGGAGGCAAAACAGGGTTATGAGATAATAAAAGCCTTCCTGAAACTTGGCATAAGTCCCGAGCAGCATCTTACCCTGATTAGAGTGTGCCAAGAAGTGGGTGACCCTGGTTTTGTCAACGTTGCTGTTAAGCTAAGTAAGATTGAGGATTTGAGTAAGATGAGCTATGAGGAGATAGTATCCAGATTTGAAAGAGTAACCTCAGAATTACCGGTTGCTGAAAATAAGCTGAGGGAAGCTCAGGCTAAACTCAAGTCCACCAATAACTCCTTGATGCAGAAAAACCAAGAACTGGTCAATGTCGAAGCTCATATGGTACAGCTTCAAAAGGAAGCCAAAGCCAAAGAGGTTAAGCTCGAACAGGAGTTTAGTATCAAGATGAAGAAGCTGAATGTGCAGTACAAAGAAGTTGAAACGGTGGCAAAGCTAAAGACTGAGCTTTGCAAGCAGGGGTTAGACCTACCGATACTACTAAAACTGGCAAAGGAGTTTAAGTAATGGTATCACAAAAAGTTAACGGGGCTAGCCTTAAACAGGCCGTAGAGGAGTTTGGCTCGTTGCAAAAAGCAATTAACTCACTCAAAATACAAAAGAAGGCGTTACAAACCGATTTATTAGCATTAACAAGGGACATAGACTCAAAAGAAAAGGCCAGAGTAAAGTATCTCGATGACCTCAACCACCTCACGAAAACCATTGAGGAACGGAAGCAGAACTTCAATGATTTGGAGGACGCCTTCGAGAAATACAAACAGGATACCGATAAGTTCGTCAACAACAATAAGCAATTCATACTCCAGTACTATATGATTGAGGGCTTTGTGGCCATGCTACGTACATCACCATCAACTAAGGAAGGTATCAAGGAACTAGCCAGTAATATTCTAATGATGGGTGAGGCCGTTTGGAAGTTTTCTAATGAACCTGACAAGCTCAGATGGTTATTTGTCCATACTGTCTTAGGAGAACACCTGCACTGCTACCATTGCGATAGATGTGGACTAAAGCTCATCGCAAATAAGGGACCCCAAAGCCCTATACCAGGTTACTGGTGTCCTGATTGCAGCATCTTGTCTTCATTAGAAGCAGACGACAGTTTCCTCAAGGCTATGTTAGGTCAGACTGAGTTTAGTAGTACCAGACAGACACAGGAGCAGGAAAAGTAGCTGCCAGTCTGACATTGAACAATCCGCCTTAATGTGCAACTGGCATTAGCAGACGAGTGGGCATTGCATCTACTACTTTGTGGACAGTTCCGGGAAGTGCTCGGCCACCTTATCACGGGGCATTCTCTGTGAGCGTATGACGAAATTGAGGGCAGCATCGGAAAAATCCGAAGGTCTTTTGAACCTTGGCGGTATTCGAGCTTGAGCTTGGCCCGGTCACCCTCGGTAACTTCAAAGATGCCGTAGTAGGTCTTACTGGACGGCTCGGTAATGCGGAAGGTGATTTCTCCAGACTCGTTGCCTACTTTGCAGCTCCCCGTTTCCTGGCTGGCATGAATCCATCCGTCATAAAAGATAAAACGATAGCCGGTATGGAACTCATTGTCCACCTTAAGGACGGTAACCATATCCGGGACGCCGTCCTCTTCCCGTTTCCTCTCCAGAGAGAGCCACACGCCCACCGGTGTTCCTTCATTGCTAGACGTGTGTTACTTAGATGGCAAGACTTCCGTGACGATACCCATGACTCATTGACGTAAGGTTCGGAGAGAGAAGATGTGTATGGACACGCCGATAGCTATTAGAATCAAGAAAACTCTAATAAGAAAGACCTCAACTGCGAACATGGCCGAGCATCCAATTGTTATCCATAGCAGAGCGAGGGTCAGGACTTTTACCTTTAATGGAACCGCTTTTCTTTGTTGGTAATTCCTAATGTAATTTCCGAAATATTTGTTATTCAGTAGCCGGTCATAAAACCTTTGTGAACTTCTCGCGTAGCATGCAGCTGCAAGTAGAAGAAAAGGAGTCGTAGGCAAAACAGGTACAAATACCCCCAGAATTCCCAGCCCCACAGAGAGTGTTCCCGTAATAATCAGCAGTATCCGAACCAACTTCTGTTTCATTCTTCCTTTTCACAGCGGTAGATAATACTGATTCCTGTATTGGTTGATTCTTGGGCGGCCCCAAGGATGTAAAGCTTTCGATTAGCGTACACCTCATGTTGGGACAATTGCAATACTGAACGGTGAGCAAAATGGACAATTGTTACATTAAGAGAAGCGCAAGCGCGGTGTCAGGGGAAGCTAGACCCATAGTCTATGAAGAAAACGCCAGTACAGTCTCATTATAGCTAGCCAGAAGGATTAACAGAATGCCAATGACCAACCAGATTATCTCTTGACGAGAGAGCCGAATATCGCGCCAGCTTTTGACCTTAATTTCCTTTGCCTTCCACGGAAGCCAACTAGTGTAGTCTCGCAAGCCTACCCCGATAGTCGCCGCAACAATACAAACATAGCCCAAGAATTCTAGGTAGCCAATCCGCAAAGCAACAAGCCAACCCTCAAGAGTATAGGGTGAGATTACCTGGCTCACAAAAGAATTTGTTCCAGCGACGATACCCGATAATATCCCTTGAACGAAGATGAAAACATATCCTGCTGGCAATCCATTTACTCTTTGCAGATTGACTACAATTCCAATCAAGGAAGCGATACCAAGATTGAAGCCTATTATGACGAGAAACTCTAACCAAAAGCTTGTCTGCTGTGCTGCCACCTCTCCCCATATAGTAATTGCACTTCCCCGTAGGGCACCTTCAGGCAAGAGGAGGTAACCTATAGCGAAGGCCACCAAGCTAATCGTCACATAAATCCCGTAGGCCCATAGAACTCTCTTTAAGACATTCTGTTGGGTAAGTTTCTGAGCTAAATGCATAGCTTTTACTCCCTATTGGAAGTATTATAACATGAAGTTTTGAGTCTTATGTCTCGGAGCCGATCGAGCTAAACCAAGACCCTTCACGGGTAACGGTTTCCTTCAACTCATGTAGTGACTTAAGAGAGGGAGGTGAAATTGGCCGAACAAACGATGTCACATTTGGCGCTGAACTGATTGAACAGTTCGCTAAATCGTGCAACGCGATAGATAACTGACCGCCAGTTCAGCCATAAGTCGGCGCATCGCGCAGGGCACTACAAGGTACAATGAGGTAACATTCTAAGCTAATGTTACCCAACAACAAGCAGAATTGTTTAACTCAAGGAGCAGAGGTTTCCTAAGAGCGAGTCCTCACTCGTGAGTTGCCGTCAAACGATCCCAAAAGTGTGTGATGAAATGGAGGCAGTCGTCATCTGGTGTGGTCGCACGCGGACGTCGAGAGAACGATAAAAGTGACTGAGCTTGAAATGACCACGGGGAGCGTCACGGAAAGCGTCAAGGGGACTATCCCTCTCTTGTGATACCAACCCAACAAAAGCTACTTTACTTTTCAACCTCTGTCGCTGTAATATTGAGATGAGATTAAAGGGAGGGGCGAAATGAATAAAAAGCAGATTATATTAGCCACGCTGGCCTCTTCGAACGGAGTCTTACACACACCCGTGCAAGTTCAGAAACTTCTATTTCTGGTCGATAGGGAAATACCTAGTTTAGTGGGAGGCCCGCTATTTGATTTCCAGCCCTATAATTACGGCCCATTCGATAAGACGGTTTATAGTGAGCTTTCTGAAATGGCGGGGGAGGGTGACGTTGTCATGATTCCCCAAAACAATTGGCTAAGCTACCAATTGAGTGCAAAAGGGCTGGAAGCCGGTAAGAAGATTCTGGAATCTCTACCTGAACAAGCCAGAGATTACATAAGCCAAGTCTCGCAATTTGTACGCTCCTTGCCGTTCGCAGAGTTGGTTTCCGCAATCTATGCAGCATATCCAGAAATGCGGCAAAATAGTGTCTTCCAGAAGTGCTAGATGACAGCAGTAGTAGGGATTCTATGCCCAGACGGGGTCATAATCGGGACTGATAGTGCCCTTACCTTGACGTCCGGTCAGACCAGAACGATAGAGCAGACAGCGGAGAAATTAGTCATTATTGGGGACTCTGTTGTCGTTGCTGGAACTGGGCAAGTCGGTTTGGGACAGCGTTTCACGGACGTAGTGCAAAAAGCTTGGGAAGCGAAGGTCTTCTCAAATCCTACACCTGCGCTGCATAAGGCGAGAACGCTGTGCAAGAATGCACTTGATGATTTTACGTCAACTCATGTTCAGAAAGGAAACTACGGGGCATTAGTTGCTTTCGTTGCTGAGAACAAAGCGCAACTCTGTGAATTCGAAGTCACCGATTTCCAGCCCGAGCTGAAAACTAACCAGCTTTGGTATTGCTCTATGGGTAGTACTCAGCATATCACGGACTCCTTCTTAGCTCTCATGCGAGATATTCTGTGGAAGAATGGGCCGCCACCATTGACCGATGGACTTTTTGCGGCTACATGGACACTCGACCATGCTGTGACAGTCAATCCTGGGGGAGTGAATGCTCCGGTGAGGATCGCCAGACTAAGTAGCGGTCGGGACGGGCAATTTAAGGCGGAGATTCTTGATGACTCGGAGCTTCAGGAGCATAGAGAGAATATCGCAGGCGCGAAGCAGTATCTTCTTAAATACTGCGAGAGTCTACATGCAACAGGTGCAGGGACACCTGAGGTGCCTCGGCCAAATCCGAGTTCTCCGTAGCCTATTTCGTATAGATGCACGACGGCTCGGCAGCCAGCCAAAACCGCCAATACTCATGATACGCGAGTAGCAAAGCGTCAGAAACGAGAGGGGGAAGCGTCAAGCCTCCCCTCTCTTTATCTCCGATTCGTATCTTAGAAGTGGTCTCAAAACAGAATCACAGTCTATTCGGCTTCTATCTCAGCAACAATCTTGATTATGTTGGCAGGGAATCAAGACGGTAGAAAGTCAGAGATAGTAACCCGCCTCTTTGAAGTTCTCAGCAGCTCATCTGTTTCACGTATTACCTGCTCTGCCAACTTAACAACTTCTCCATCCAACGAGGAATCTCGAAGTGATTTTGCTGCATCAATCATGGTGGCAGCTTTGGTGCCGATTACATAGGACTCAATTGCCTCATCTTGAAGAGCAGACTTTGGGACAGGGATCATTACACCATCGAGTTGACTGCTACTCATCGTTACATTTGTAGCTCCGCACATCAGTGGGACCAAAAGTTCATTGCACATGGCGCTTAATAAAATATGCAAATATCGCGGACGTATAATTCTCTCATCTTTGACAAACAGTGCACACATTGTACTCGCCAAGGCAAACCTACCTTCTTGAAAGTGAATTCGTTTGATGTCCGCTTTGCCATGTCCCGCTGATGACACCAATGGGATGCAAATCGCATTGCCTTCGAAGTCCCAATGGTCAGCTGTCTTTCGCTCATCTGCTGGGACTACCAAGACAAACTCGCCTGGCGGAGTCGCCATATTGGGGGACAGCCCATCACGGATATCACACAGATCGCTAAGACGGATCAACGGGATATCCTTGCGATGGATGACTCGGTTGGGAAGATCATGCCATCGGCCTAGAAGATGTGCCTTATCGTCGCCTAGAAGCACCGCTTTAGATATTTCATATGACCTGACACCAGTAACAGTCCTTTTCCAAGCACGACCCTCCGCTACAGCACTTTTATATGAAAGGATACACTGCTTTGCATCCTCAAGCTGCGATCCGGCTATTGGATCTCGCGTATCGGATTGAGAAAAGCCGTCATTTTCGATCTCTACAAACAACACTGAATCACGCTGCCGTGCGAGACTACGGTCGATTATCAAGATATGAGTCTTGACACTTGCGTAAGGCTTAAAGACTCCATGGGGTAGAGTGATGTCCGCGAGCAGGAATCCTTTTTCCAACAAAGTCCGCCGTAGTTGAGTGTGACCAGAGTGTGCAACAAAATGGATCCCTTCGGGTACAATGACCCCTGCCTTTCCTACAGGCGTAAGGTGTTCGATTATGTAGTCCAAGAATAGCACTTCGCTGCGCTTGGAATGCACGGAGAAGCGGTTGTGCGGCTTGATGCCACCTTTCGGCGTCATGAAGGGTGGATTGGCCATAATTACATCTGCGTATTCGTTCCAGCGCTCCTGGCTTGTCAAAGTGTCGTACTCAGCGATGTGCGGATCGGCGAAACCGTGTAGATACATATTCACAAGCGACAGGCGCACCATGTCAGGGGATATATCGTAGCCCTTGAAATTCTGGGCGAGATGGCCTTTTTCATCCGGCGTCAGGGTGATGTTGTACTTATCGTCGGTGTTGGCCTTGATGATATGTTTGTAGGACGAGATGAGGAACCCGGCGGTACCGCAGGCTGGGTCAAGCACTGTATCAGACTTCTTGGGGTCGACTACCTCGACTATGAAATCAATAATATGACGTGGTGTTCGGAACTGCCCAGCATCCCCCTGAGAGCCGAGCACTGAGAGTAGGTATTCAAAGGCATCTCCGAGGCGTTCGCTGTGATCGTAGTTGAACTCGTCGATAACCTTAAGGAAGGCGCGTAGTGTCTCCGGGTCGCGGTACGGCAGGTAGGCATTTTTAAATATATCGCGGAAGAGTAGGGGAATACCAGGGTTCTCCGGCATCTTGGCGATGGCTTCGGCGTAGAGGTTCAGTATCTCGTGACCGCCCAGCCCGGAGCGCATCAGCTTGGCCCATCCGTAGCGGGCAAACTCATTGGCGAAGAACTTGCGCTTGCCACCGAACTCCTCGCTCTCAGCGTCCATGTCATCCATGAACTTGTAAATCAGGGCAATGGTAATCTGCTCGACCTGGCTCTTGGGGTCGGGTACTTTACCCACAAGGATATCACGGGCGGTATCGATACGTCGTTTGGTGCTGGTGTCGAGCATAAATTCTCCTTCAGGCGGCAAATTGGTTCAAGGGCACGTAATCCTTAACGTATTCAGGGACGAGCGTACGGTACTTCTCTGGAACGGCACGGAAATCGCGAGTGGAAAAGGCCGGGTTAGTCGCCAGGTCGGTAAAATCACGGCTCTCGATGATGTGGCGCACCTGGTTGCTGGTAACATAAGCCTTAAAGTAATTCTTGATAGCTGGAATGGTTCCAGCCTCCGCGGGCTTAGTATCGGCGACGAATTTGGAGAACTCTTCTTCCAGTAATTCGTCCTTAGACTTGAAGCGCGGGATAAGACCGAAAATCCTTTCGAGTATTTCACGCAGGGTCAGGCGACGATCTACGGCGGCAGCTTTACGTAATTTTTCGAGGGTATAGTACTCCTCAGGTTTGTCAAAGACCTCACGGTTTACGTAGTCAATGACGCGATCCCATTGTCCTGACTCCACGGCTGCGGCGATTGTCTCATTCTCACGCACGGTTTCCTCAAAATTATCGAAGAACATGCGGTCGATCTTCATCCCCTCGTAACCGATGGTTTCCTCCTTGATTGTCGAGAGGATATCCGCGCCGAGGTGCTCGTAGGTACCACTGAACACAACAGGGCCTGTGCCTCCGCCGTCATCGCGGCTATTACTCCGGGGGTGAGGAAGCTTCAGCACTTCGTCGTATTTGAACTTCTCCTCGAAGTACTCGCAATTGGCGAAGAAGTCGAAGAGCTTAAAGGTGGTTTTCTGTGGCTGGGATACGCTTGCCTTAATACTGTCATCAAAAAGCTGTTCAAGGAAGTTATGTTTACGGGTGCCACGCCCTTTAATCTGGATGAAATCGGTCGGCGAGAAAATCGGTCGAAAAAGACCGAGATTGAGGATGTCCGTGCAATCGTAACCGGTGGTCATCATGCCCACTGTAACACAAACACGCGCCTTGCTTGTCTTGTAAGCAGGCAGGAAATTTGCTGAGCCGAGCAGGTTGTTGTTGGAGAAATTGATGGTGAACTGCTGGGCATCAGGGATCTGAGAGGTGACCTGCACTGCGAAGTCAGACTGATACTTGCCGGGGAACATGCGGTCAGCCATCTGGTTGAGGATCTGTACCAACTTGGCGGCGTGGTTCTGGCTAACGGCGAAGATAATGGATTTACCAATCTCCCCGCTGACTGGATCGCGCAGACCATTCTCCAAGAAGGTCTTGCAAAAAAGCTGATTGGTGGCGTCAGCAAAGAAACGCTTCTCGAATTCTCGCTGCTTGAAGGCCTCCAGTTGGTCATCGCCAGTATCGTCTGTGAACAAGACGACGAAGCCCTCTTCGGAGAGTAGGTCGGTGGTAATTTCGGTACGGGCATCCACCACCGTAGGGTTGACCAGGTAGCCTTCCTTCACACCGTCGAGCAGCGAGTAGTGGTAGGTGGGCTCACTGTTCTCGCAGCCGAATGTACGATAAGTATCAAGTAACAATCGGCGTTCGGCTTCGCGCGGATCGCGTGTGGTAAGCGCGGTCTTGTCAAACCGCTTAAGGTAATCACGGGGCGTAGCGGTGAGGCCAAGCTTGTAGCCGATGAAGTAATCGAATACAGCGCGAGCGTTACCGCCGATAGAGCGGTGGGCTTCATCGGAAATGACCAGATCGAAGTCGGTTGGGGAAAAGAGTCCCTGATATTTATTGTTAAATAGCAGCGATTGAACTGTGGTAACAACGATTTCTGCTCGCCTCCAGTCGTCACGCTTTTCCTTGTAAATCACTGTCTCGAAATCGGCCGACAGCAGTGCCACGAAGGCCTTCTTGGCCTGCTCCTCCAGCTCAAGGCGATCCACTAAAAACAGCACGCGCCGGGCATTACTAGAGCGGAGGAAGAGCTTGATAACGGCGGCGGCGGTGAGTGTCTTGCCTGTACCAGTGGCCATCTCAAACAGGAAACGGTCCTTCCCGTCCTTCACCGCTTGCTGCAAGGCGTAAATGGCTTTCAATTGGTAAGGCCGTAAGAAACGCAGTTTGTTCACCTGGATATAACCAGGGCGCTCGGATTCATTCTGCCAAGCTGCTTCAGATTGGTAGTCAGGGCGTTGGGTCAACACGATATAATCTTCATTAACCACTTCCTCAGTAAGACGTTGAGTGTTAGGCTTGACTTGCTGGTATCCGGTCACTGAATCTGGTGTTGGGAAAGATGTGATGATGTAAGGGTTTCCGCGTTCCATGTCCCAAAAGTAGTGTAGGTTACCGTTGGACAGGATAACAAAGCGGCAGTTCTGAGACTTGGCGTATTTTCGAGCTTGCTCTTTCCCGATGAGAGGTTCTTTCCCCTCAGATTTAGCTTCGAGGACGATCAGCGGGAATCCCTTAGAGTCTAACAGAAGGAAATCAATAAAACCTTTACTCGTCTTCTCAAAGTCATTACCAAGAGCATCAAGATCTATTGACTTGATTGTAACACTAGGTTCCAGGCATATATTGGCGGGCTTTCCATCTTCTGAGAAAAAGCGCCAACCTGAAGCTTCGAGTAGCTTGTTGATTTTAATACGAGCTGAGGCTTCCTTATCCGCCATCCGGCTCCCCCAGTATCATCTGAAGTATGAAATCGACATAACCAAGTCTATTAGTTATGGCGATTATACACCTATAATAATAAACTGGACAATATATAACCTTCTGTATAGAATTCGCTGATAGTAACAATCCGTCACCTTGTTACCTTGTTTGGAAGGTTGTCTAGAGAAAAACTAGCGTCTCGTGGGTAGTATATCCTCAGAGCGAAACCACTCAACATGGTCCTGGATGGAATCCTGCCATGGTCTAGTAGTGAATCCTAGTTCCTCACGGGCTCGTGCCGAACTCACTTTCGAGTTACTACGCAATACGTCGATGGAGTAAGCAGTGAACACAGGTCGCCGCCGTAGCAATCGGTAGTAGTAACTCGCTAGAACCCCGGCGGCACGGGCTATCACTGCGGGTATCCGGTAGGTGGGGGCAGGGTATCCGATATCAATCGCCAGTTCACCCATCAACTCCGGTACTTGTACCTGTGTTCCTGAGAAAATATAGTGACGCCCAGTTTGCCCCTTCTCCGCAGCGAGTATGAGGCCACAGGCTACATCACGGACATCGACGAAGTCGTAAGCACCACTTACGTATGACTTGAGATGACCATTTGCGAAGTCGAATATAAGCTGGCCTATGTTTGAGATACCGTAGTCAAAAGGACCAATGATACCTGTTGGGCAACAAATAACTGCGTCAAGCCCGCCCTTGTTGATCTCCTCGATTAGCATTAGAGTGGCACGAGCCTTGCTGCGTGCGTAATCACCCAGTACGCGATCGGGGTCAAATGGTTGCGACTCATCGATTACCGTGCCATGCGGTGGCTCTGCGATTGCGTGAATGGAACTGGTGTAAACTAGGCGGCGAATGCTCGTAGCGCGACAAGCAGCAATGACATTGCGAATGCCTCCTACATTAACCCAATCGAGAGCCTCTGCCATTCCTGGCATAATAGTAACGATACCAGCGAGGTGAAATACGATGTCTGCCCCAGAGAATGCAGCTTCAAGCTCTGGAGGCTTCGTGATGTCACCACGGACTATTTCAGTGTTAAGGTCCACAATAGGGCGGCAGTCGTCATCAGGTAAGACTAGTGCACGTACAACGTACCCCTGTGTAAGCAACTCCCGGATTAGAACGTTGCCGACATGGCCAGTAGCCCCAGTGACGACAATCACATTCCCATTACGGTATCCCATACTCCTTTATTTTACCAGTTACGTCCATGTCAAGACAGTACAATCAGCCAGATTGTTGTCCTGACAAAGGGAGACTGTTAAACTAAGCTTGAGATATGAATCCCTATAGTTACTCTGCCGATAAACCGCGCTTCAACTTGCATCTAGAAGAGACAACCTCTAAGTGGTCACGATACAGGGTTGATTTCCTTGACTGCTTGATAGTAGTTATGTAATATATCAATACTCTGCGAAGCGTGCGCATTAATAATTGAAGTGGGTCTTGACTATTTTGCCTATTTTATTGGGGGCATAAAAACCGCATAAGTAGGCACGAAAGATTATGAAGATAGCAGTAACAGCAGACCTACATCTCGCAATCAAGGAAGACTACCCAGAACGGTATAATGCCTTAGAGAATATTCTGAGGCAGATTGAAGAAGAAAACATCGAAACCCTCCTCATAGCCGGTGACCTGTTTGACAAGGACTTTCAGAATTATGCAGAGTTCGAAAATCTCTGTAAGAAACACACTCAAATCCAGATACATATCATCCCGGGAAACCATGACGCTGGTATCAGTGAGAGAAGCATCGTAGGCCCAAACATCCACATCTACACTGTTCCTACCGCAGTAACGCTTGGCTCTACTACGTTTCTCTTTATCCCATATAAAGAGAAGACAAAAATGAGCGAACAAATCGCAACTTTGGAGGAAGAAATCAGAGGGAGAGACTGGGTTCTTGTCAGTCACGGTGACTACTATGGCGGTACAAAGGAACTGAACCCACTCGAACCTGGAACTTATATGCCTCTATCGAGGGAAAACGTAGCGACCTTTAGTCCTCGGGCTGTATTCCTTGGTCATATCCACAAGCCGATTAACTGGGGCGATGTCTACTACATCGGCTCACCATGCGGTTTGAATATAAGTGAGACAGGGAAAAGAAGTTTTCTTCTCTACGACACCCTGGATGGGAGCGTTGTATCATCAGTGGTAACTACAGATGTTGTCTACTTTGACGAATCTTTTATCATTGTGCCTTTAGATAACGAAGTTCCTCTTCTCAAGCAGGAGATTGCAAAGAGAATCAAATCATGGAACTTAGATCCCTCTGATTATTCAAAGGTCATCGCCAGAGTTAAGGCAATCGGTTATGCCATTGACCGTAGTGCTATATTGTCGGCACTCAGGGAAGGCTTCGATAGGTTCAGGTATTACGAGGACGAAGGGCCCTTGATTGAGAAGCTCTCGACGAGCACAGATCGCCAGCTCAATGCGATTGCCGAGCGGACGACGAAGCTCATTGATGAGCTTGAGTGGGACTTCGGCGGCGATGAACCAGAGAGGGAATCGGTTAAGATTGCGGCGCTCAATGTGATTTATGGCACCTGAGGTGGATGATGGCCATCCGAATCGACAGAATAAGAGTTAACAGAGGCGGCCCTCTAGAAAATGATTTTCGGCTCGAGCCAGGAGATATTAACCTTATCTATGGTCATAACGAAACGGGCAAGTCCTATGTCGTGGAAGCCATCATCAATCTCCTTTTCCAGACTGGGAGAAAATCAACCATTGACTGGAACTTAAGGGGTTGGGAGTTCGCTGGCAGCATAATCGTTTCAGGCCTTGAGGATAAGCCCGTGACGTTTACAAGGACAGGCAAAAAACTGGACGATTACTGGGAGGAAGAAAGCGGACTTCCTCAGGACTTCTCCCGCCTACTGGTCGTAAAGGAGGGAGAAACACTGTTAGCTGACAAAAAAGACGGGGTTGGCCGCGATATCCTAAAGAGCTATCTCTCAGGTGAGGGCCTCCTTGATAGGATAGAAGCAGTAATCTCGGCTACTTTGCGGAAATCAAAAGTTCAGGATAGACAAATTATTGGTTCAAAGATGGGAGAAATAAAGGACAGGGCTCAGCTTTTGGGTGAGCTGAAAGGGCTAGATAGCCTTCTCAAGGAAGCTGAGGATGGCTACACTTCCGGAGTAATTTACGATCTACAACAAAAGCAAGAAGCGATTGGGTCTGAACTCGAAAGACTAGAGAAAGCTAAGCGCTACCATGCGGCGTGCTTGCAGACCGAGGAAAAAACTCTAAATCAAGAAAGAGAGAGCCTGCCTAGCGAGGAGGAGCTCTCCGAGATCGAATCAGACATCTCCGTCTGCGAAGATAGAAAAAGCAAAGTTGATAGCAAATCAGATGCTATAGCGAAATTGGAAAGCGCGGCTGAGAGCTACAGGTGGGCAGAGAAAGCACTTGATGTTTACAAAGAAATTACCGGTGGGCAAACTGTCACTGGCCCCAAACCAGTTTATATGGTCCTTGCATTTATTTTTCTCATCGGGACAGTGGTGACTGGGTTTCTGGACCTCAAAATTCCATTGGCAATCTGTGCAGCGGGTTCATTGGCGTTTTCCATCTTTTACTTCGTGAGGGCGCGGCGTGCACTGGCTTTAGCAAGTGCTAATAAGGAACTGGAGAGGTTGAAGACAGAGTTCGAGAACCGGTACGGTTCTGAACTTACAGACAGGGCATTACTACAGGCACAGGTGGAGAGGCTTAGAGAAGATTACTTTCGTGCAACAGGTCTGAAAAAAGACCTAGAGGAAGAGCTTATTCCCGACCTAAAGAGCCGAGAAAGCAGTATTAGGGGAGATTTGAAGAAGTTCACAGGCAACGAATTACCACCACAAGAGTGGCGCTCTACTATCAAGGAACTAAGGAGCAAATTAAGCGGTCTCACCGACAAGATCAACTCACTGAATATGGAGTTAACTTCACTAGCAGTACCCGAAGAAGACCTTCTCTACCAAGACCCGGGCATAGAATGGGACGCTAACCGCTATAAGGACTTGGAAGGAAAATTGCGAGAGATTTCAGGGACTCTGGATGAGGAGTTTCATAAGCTAGACCAGCTGAGGGTTCGTATTGCTCAGGAAACCAGCTTAGATAGTACAGATTGGGAAGAGTTGATTAGCGCCCTCCGTGATCTGCATGCAGAGACAGCAGAGAAGTACAGAGATATAACCGCTGAGATACTAACCAAGATGCAACTCAATACTGTTATCCAGGAATTTCGTGAAGAGGAAAATATGAGGATAGCCTCCGGCTTAGGGAGTGAGGAGTTGACCAAACCGCTGCACGCAATTACCGGGTGCTACAAAGGCGTAAGACACGATGAGGATAAGGGCCTTGTCCTCACTACGGACGAGGATGAGGAATATCCCTTGGCTACTGTCAGCACTGGTGCTAAAGAGCAAACTTTCCTCGCCATGAGAATAGGCTTTTCCTCGATCGTTATGAAAGGACAAACCGCTTTTCTCATTCTAGATGATGCCTTCCAGCATTCTGACTGGCCTCGCCGGACGAATCTGATGGACCAAATACTTAGACTCGTAAGCAGTGGCTGGCAGGTCTTCTATCTCACAATGGACAACCATATCAGAGACCTGTTCCTGAAGGCGGGAGAAAAGCTGGGAGACAGGTTCAAAAGTCGGGAGTTATGCTGATATTCGATTTCATGGGTATAGAGCGGCCAACGCTTGTTCCAGCTCACTCATTGCACAACTCATCGGTATGTGCAACTTGAGGGACCCATTTGCAAGAATAATGGGCAAATCTTCTACACAGTTTCGCATGTCCGTTCGTCTATCCACTTAAAAAATTCTACGACCCCCTTGTCCATCCGTAGTAGCTCCATTGCCGCTGTCCAGGCCCGATGTTCGCTCGGCTCCCAAAGGTCTATCCCACTCTGTATATCAAGCTCCTGAACCAACCGGTACAAGTTCTCGGGCCTATAGCAGAAGAAGAACGGATTTTTCAAACACTCTTCCGCATCCGGAAGGTCCCCAAGCTTGTCATCGCCCGGATGTAAAGCCCAATCCTGTGCTTCATAGAAATCCCTCCACAGGGGTATGAATTGTGTTTCGTGGTCTATAAACCAGAAGCGAAGACTCTGGTAGTTAATCTCATCAAGCTCGGTTGGTGGAGGGGGTGAGGGAGGCAACCTATCAGTGCGAATCAGTTCATATATCAGGCTAACCAATTGAAACCACCTATCGACCCACTGAAAAACAAATTCACGTTCCGTATCTGAATACTTTTTCTTGATCAATCCGCATCTCCTATTTGTCGTTCCTAATCAATGTAACAATTGCTCTTCAGATCTGTGTGTTGAGAATATTACCTCACCGGAATATCACTTGACAATAGGACGGTCTGTTTTACCTCGCAGTTTTATCATTGCTCCTCCTTTTCCAAGGGAATCTCAGCCCTTTTGTAGGCTTTTTCGATAAGCCACTCTAGCCCTTCCCGCTTGCAGATGGCCTCTGCTCTCTTGCCCTGGGCCATTATGGCCTTCAGGATTTCCGGGTCATCAGTGGCAATGATTTCAGGGTCCCCGTCCAACTTCCTCCGGGCATAGAGTCCCTCTTCAATATCTTTCACCAACAATCCTGTTTTATATGCCATTTCTAGTCACCTTCCTTGGCCCCGGCTTCCGAGTCCTCTATCAGTCTGATTTCCACTTCAGTCTCCTTTCAATTTGTTCAGATTTAGCTCTCTCGATAGAGACAGACTTTACTTGCATGAAACTACAAGCATTGAGAGATCAGCTTCCTGGAAACAAAATAGCCACCTCCTTTCTAGCTTTGGCTATCAAGGCTGTGGCACAAGGGAAAACTTCAGGAAATGAAAAAACCTCCCGGCGGAGGTCTCCCGCCTTCCTTTTTCACAGTCTTTACTGTGACCTATCGTTC
>Ga0268285_1000664_pt1 | contig 19154 bp, 17 predicted proteins | sample saktaG_2_FD_190144 | JGI IMG/M metagenome (GOLD analysis project Ga0268285, IMG submission 190144) | Saline water microbial communities from Sakinaw Lake, British Columbia, Canada - sak_2013_06_06_120m | ecosystem: Environmental > Aquatic > Non-marine Saline and Alkaline > Saline ... | reverse complement strand
CATCATTTTAGGGTCATAAAACAAGGTAAAAATTGGGGCTTGAGGCCAAATTTCATGAAAGGCCTCTAAGACTTTTTCTGCCCCACCATACTGTGTTAAAAAATCGTGAACTAAAGCAACGCGCATAAATGTTGGTTAATTAGGTAATTAGGTAATTAGGTAATTGGGATCTGTATATTTAACTATTTTAAATCCCGATTACCCGATTACCTAAGCACCCATGTATCCGATTAATTATTTTTTTCTTTTAAACAAAAGGAATTGGCTGGCAATGGCAATTGAAGACCAAGTACCAGTCACAATGCCCACCATCATGGCCAAAATAAAATTTTGGGTTGACACTCCGCCGAACAAATAAATTGCCAGAAGGACGAAAATGGTAGTTAAGGACGTATTCAATGATCTAGTTATGGTTTCGTTAAGGCTTAAATTAATTGTGCCAATCATATCTTTAGAGCGATGAAGTAAAAAATTCTCACGAATACGATCATAAATAACAATAGTGTCATTAACAGAGTAGCCCAAGACAGTCAAAATAGCCGTGACAAAATAAACATTAATCTCCACTCCCTTAAAATAACCTAAAATAGCAAAAAATCCCAATAAAATTAAAACATCATGCGCTAAGGCAATGGTTGCTCCAATACCATATCTCCAAGATTCACCTTTCTTTAAAACACGAGACAATTTCCTAAAAGCCCAAGTAACATATAAAATAATGGCAATCAAAGATAAAATAATGGCATATCTAGCTTTGCGAGAAGCATCTCTTCCAATAACAGGTCCTACTGATTCATATCTCTCTTCTTGAACATCTCCTAAATTATTTAAAATTTGTTGATGAACATCTTCAGTAACTTCTACAAATCTCAAAATAATAGAACTTGTCCCAGTAGACCGAATATTAATTTCTCCTAAATCTAAAGGGCTTAATTGTTCAATAATTTCAGAATTAACTGGCTTTTCTCCGGGATACGCAACTTGTAATATTGACCCTCCCTTAAAATCAATTCCTAATTTTAAACCAAAAATAGACAAAGCTAAAATTGATATTACCAAAAAAATACCTGATATAAGTAGAAATTTTTTTCCGTGCGAAACAAAGTCAAACATAAAATCAATATTATTTTAAAATTATCTGGTAGTAATCCTCAAAAATGTTCTTGTAACAACAATAGCAGTCAACATACTTAAAAGAACTCCTATTCCTAATGTGAGCCCGAAACCACGTACTAGTCCAGAACCAAACTGATAAAGAATGAAGCAAACGATAAGAGTGGTTATATTTCCGTCTCGAATAGCTGTCCATGCGTGACGGAAACCGTCATCAATGGCCACAGACAATGGCTTACCTAAACGCCTTTCATCCTTAATACGTTCAAAAATCAAAATATTAGCATCAACCGCCATTCCTAAAGAAATAATAAAACCAGCCACGCCCGCTAAAGTTAGGGTAACTGGTATTAGTTTATATAAAGCTAAAACAATTAAAGCATAGATTGATAAAGCCACTATTGCTAACAATCCCCTCCATTTGTAAAAACCTATCATGAAAATAGCTACCAACAAAAATCCTAAAAGGCCAGCTATAACACTCTTCTCCACTGAAATTTTGCCCAAGCTAGGACCAATGTTTTGTTGCCCAACTAATTTAATAGGAACAGGCAAAGCTCCAGCTGACAAACGACGAGCTAATTCTTTGGCTTCAGTTAATTTAAAATCACCGCTAATAACTGCTTGGCCACTGGTTATCTTTTCCCGCACTACAGGAATACTCAAGGGATAGTTATCTAAAAAAATAGCCACTGGTTTGTTTATGTTACGACCAGTAATTTCTCCGAAAAGCTTTGCGCCTTCTTTATCAAATTCTAAAGAAACCTCTGGTTCTCCGCCCTGAGAACTAAAAGTAACCGAAGCTCTTTGAAGTTGTTTGCCAGTTAGTCCTGTATATTGCCATTGCCCATTTTGCCTAATCATTTCTTCTGACTGAGTAATAAATAAAATATGACTAGCCATCACTTCTGTAATCTCTCCTTGGTCATCTATTTTTTCATCTGTCTTTTTAATAATATGATAACCAATATTTGTGGTCACTAATTCTGGAGTAATTTGACCTACTATTAAATCCTCAAAAACTGCTTTCTCAAACTCCGGAATCATCATTCCTTTTGGAAACCATCCCAAATCTCCACCATTAGTTTTAGACCCTGGGCCCTCTGAATATTCTTGAGCTAAAAGAGAAAAATCAGCATCTGAAGCCAAGGCCTTTTCCAAAATGTCTTGCGCTCTTTCTTGAGCTTGTGAATTATATTCTGCAATCGCATCTTTTTCTGATTGACTTAACTCATGCGGAGGAGCCTGTTCTTTGAATTCCAATATTGGTGTTTCTCCAATCATATTCACTGCAGAATGAACATCTTCAATGCCAGGCAATTGAATAATCAAATTCCACTCATTTTCTAATTTAGCGGTTTGAATAATAGATTCGGTAACGCCAAAAATATTTACCCTACGCTCAATAACATCTCGAGCACCTTCTACTGCAGAAACCTTTTGCCCAGATGGAATATCGCTAGTATCTGTTCTATATGTTAATTGAGTGCCTCCCTGTAAATCAAGGCCCAAATGAACTTTGTTATTAGAAAACCACTGATGACCAGGGACCCATTCCGGAAGTTGAGGAATATCAATCAACAAAGCTAAAAGAGTAAAAGCAATTATCAAAACAAAAGTTGTCCAAAGTTTATTGCGATTCATATCAATAAAAAAATTTAAGATTTAAGAATATTTAAATAATTTTAATATTCTAACAAATAAAAAAAATAAGGCAAGATTAAAAAGTTTGGAGACTAAGTCTCCAAACTTATTCGTATTTAGGATAACAGCATTTTTTATATTTTTTATTAGAACCACAAGGACATGGGTCATTCCTCCCCACTTTTGTTTCTCCTTTTTTGCGAGCTCCCACAAATTTTACTTCTGCTTGTTTTTGAGGTGTAAAATTTTTAACTAAACCAATCTTATAGACAGAATATATTATCTGCATATCCATAGCCTGCATTAATTCACTAAATTTTCCGCGAGACTCTTTTTTATATTCCACCAGAGGATCATGCTGGCCGTAAGCGCGCAAACCAATACCGCCTTTCAAATTATCAATTATCTGCAAATGGGATAACCAATAACGATCAATTGTTTGTAAATAAATTGACAAAAGAAGTCTATTTATTAGGGGTTTGCCTACCTTAGGATTCTCAATTTCCTTTTCTTTGCTGTTAATTTCATTCTCCAAATTCTTATACTCTTTTTTAGCAACATTAGATATATGTTCCACAATATCACTAGCCTTAATAATAGATTTTAATTCTTCCTGCAAACTATCTGGAACTGGAAATATTTTTTTAATAATTTCTATAATAGCCAAAACATCTATTTTATCATTTAATGTTTTAGCTTGCACAATTTTCTCTATTTCTTTTTTTATCTTTTCTAAAAAATTTTCTTTTAAGCTTTGATAATCCATCTTCAGAACTCTTCTTCTTAAGCGATAAATTGTTTCCCTATGTTTACTTAAAACATCGTCATACTCTAAAAGGTGTTTACGGGTATCAAAATTAAATCCCTCAATTTTCTTTTGTGCTGACTCCATTGAATGGGAAACTATCTTGCTCTCAATTGGAATATCGTCTGGTATTTTAAATCCCTGCATTAAACTAGCCAAACGACTACCGCCAAAAATCCTCATTAGATCATCGTCCAAGGATAGAAAAAATTGACTTGAACCATCATCTCCTTGACGACCAGCTCGTCCTCTTAATTGATTATCAATCCTTCTTGATTCGTGACGTTCGCTACCAATAATATGCAATCCTCCGAGTCCAATAATCTCTTTTTGTTTTTCTAAATCAAAAGGATTGCCTCCCAAAACAATATCTACTCCCCTTCCTGCCATATTAGTAGCCACAGTAACTGAACCCAGACGTCCTGCCTGAGCGATAATTTGCCCTTCCTTTTCATGATTAGTGGCATCTAAAACTTTGCAAGGAATTCCTTCCTTTTCTAAAAGATCTTTGATTATCCTATTCTTTTCTATAGCTCCCACTGTTTTTTCTCCAATAGTAAATCCTCCTGTGCCAATTAAAATTGGTTGACCATGGGAATGCCTTTCTTTGACGTCTTCAATAATAGCATTGAACTTAGCATCCTTGGTGCGGTAAATCCGATCAGCCAAATCCTTTCTAATATTTGGTTTATTAGTTGGAACCGACACTACTTCTAAATTATATATTTTCTGGAATTCTTCGGCCTCTGTTTCTGCTGTACCAGTCATCCCGGATAATTTTTTATAAAAACGAAAATAATTCTGAAAAGTAATCGTCGCTAGGGTTCTAGATTCTTGTTTAACATCCACATTTTCTTTGGCCTCAATAGCCTGATGCAAACCATCAGAATAACGACGACCTTCCATTAAACGACCAGTGAATTCATCAATAATTATTATCTCTCCCTTTTGGATAACATAATCGCGATCTTTCTGAAAAAGAACCGTGGCTTTAAGCGCGGCATCAATATGATGCACTAAATCAAGATTATTGGTGGCCCAAGGGTCCTCGCCCAAGAGAGAAGCCGTCCTATCTATTCCCTCTTCGCTCAAAATTACTGTTCTTAATTTTTCATCTACCAAATAATCTTTACCGCTTTTTAAACTCTTGACTATATTAGCTAATTTATAATAAAGGTTTGCTGACTCACCAGATGGAGCAGAAATAATTAAAGGGGTTCTGGATTCATCAATCAGAATGCTATCAATCTCATCAACAATAGCATAATTTAATTCCCTTTGTGCGCAATCTTTAAGGTCATGAACTAAATTATCCCTTAAATAATCAAAACCAAATTCATTGTTAGTGCCATAAGTAATATCACATTTATAGGCCTGTTGGCGGGATACTGGTCGTAGGTAAGTTTGCTCAACCTTAAAACTTCCAGTTTTGTCTCTTTCTTTATCGCGCTCAGATCCCTGCTCATCTTGTCTATATGGTTCTGGGTCTATATATTCTGGATCATAAACAAAGGCTCCATCATGAACCAAACAAGCCACATTCAATCCTAAGGCTCTATAAATCTGTCCCATCCAAACCGTATCTCTTCGCGCCAAATAATCATTAACGGTTATAACATGAACGCCTTTGCCATCCAGAGCATTTAAATAAATCGGGCAAGTAGAAGCTAGGGTTTTTCCTTCTCCAGTTTTCATCTCTGCAATTTTGCCTTGATGTAAAACAATGCCACCAATCAACTGCATATCGAAATGCCTTTGTTTTAAAGTTCTTTTGGCGGCCTCTCTAACCAAAGCAAAGGCCTCGGTTAAAATTTCATCCTTGGTCTGACCTTTAGATAATTTTTTTTGAAAATCAGCGCTTTTTGATTTTAAATCTTCCGCGCTTAGGTTTTGAAATTTATCCTCAAAAGCATTAATAGCATCAAGCAAAGGCTGAAGTTTCTCAATTTCTTTTTTATTAGAACCACCAGAAAACAATTTAGACAAAAAACTCATAAAATTAAAATACAAACTATTTCCTTCTTTTTAGAAATTTTTGCGCCAAACGGCGACGCAACAAACGAAAATTTTTATATCTTCTTAATTGCCTTTGTAATATTTTTTCTATATCTATAACAGCTGCCCGAAAATGTGAAGCCCTAGAAACAGCCCTTAATATCTTGTTTTGCATACGTAAGTTGATCTCTACCCTGAATAATTGATTTTTGCTATGACTAGGATTATAACTTAAATCAACCTTAGCTTCCCAAATTTTATCAGAAAAATGTGTTAATTTTTGAATTTTCTCTTCCAAAAAATTTTTATCTTCATCAGATAAAGTAAAATTTTGAACAAAATATTTTATTTCCATAAACCCTCATTTTTTTATATTTGGACACCGAGTGTCCAAACTTTTTTTTAAAGCTAAATTAGAGAAATGCCACCCATTTCTACGGGTTTATGCAATCCCATAATTTTTAAAATAGTAGGCGCGACATCAGCTAAAATTCCACTTGGAGTAACAGAATCCAAATTAGCCAACCCTGCAGAAAAAGTCCTATCGCCCACTCCTTTTTTGGTCACAATAAAAGGAACTGGGTTCGTAGTGTGCTCTTTGTTTATTTCTCCGCTCCTAATATTTATCATTTGTTCACAATTGCCATGGTCGGCAGTAATCACACTTACCCAATTTTCTTTTAAACACAAATTAACAATTTTCCCCAGTAAACCATCCAAAAATTCTAAGGCCTTAATAGCAGCTGACAAATTGCCAGTATGGCCCACCATATCTGGATTAGCAAAATTAACCACTACTAACTTATATTGACGTGAGCCAATCGCCCAAAGAACCTGATTAGTAATTTGACTAGCTGACATTTCTGGTTTTTGGGCATAAGAATCAACTCGAGGAGATGGAATTAAAATTCGTTTTTCATAAGGAAATGGATTCTCTCTACGACCATTAAAGAAAAAAGTCACATGGGCGTATTTTTCTGTCTCAGCTATATGAACTTGTCCCAACTTTTGAGCGCTAACAACTTCTCCTAAAGTATTATTGATATCTTCCGACAAAAAAGCAACCTTAACTGGCAAATCTTTTTCATATTCAGTAAGAGTAGCAAAGAACAAGTTTTTTATCTTTTCTCTTTTGAATTTGTCAAATTTGTCTGAAACCAAAGCTTTGGTCAACTGACGGGCTCTATCCGGACGAAAATTAAAAAATATGACAGCGTCATTGTTTTTAATAGACATGGATTCCTGTTCATCAGATTCTTTAATTACGACAGGAATAAATTCTTCATCATATATTCCGGCCTGATGAGAGGATTCAATGGCTTCTAAGGGGCTAGCAAATTCTTGCTCAGCAAAACCTTTAACCATAGCCAAATAAGTTCTTTCTATTCTTTCCCAGTTATTGTCCCTATCCATAGCATAAAAACGTCCAGAAAGCGTTGCTATCTTGCCTATCTTTAATTCTTCCATTCTCATTATTAAGTCAGAAATAAAACCATGAGAGCTATCTTTGGGGGAATCTCTACCATCTAAAAATGCATGAATATAAACATTCTTTATGCCTTTTTTGGCGACTAATTCTAAAAGAGCATGTAAATGATTAATAGAGGAATGAATAGCACCACTGGAGATTAAACCTATTAAATGTAAATCTGATTGATTTTTTTTGGTATGTTCAATAGCTTGTAAAAATGCTTGATTATCAAAAAAACTATTATCCATAATAGCTTGCGTAATGCGAGGCAAACTTTGCCAAACAATACGACCTCCCCCCAAATTCAAATGCCCTACTTCCGAATTTCCCGGCTCGCCCCAAGACAAACCCACCGATTCTCCCGAAGCCTGAATAGTGGTAGCAGGATAATCAGTTACTAATTGGTCTAAGATAGGTAAACGCGCTGAAGTAACAGCATTGCCGTTGCCAGCTGTGGCCACCCCAAAACCATCCAAAATAATTAGAAGAACTGGTTGAATATTTTCAGACATAATAATGCTTCGCTTAATTTCTAATTCCTGCCTGCCGGCAGGCAGGCAATCCCCAAGCACCTGTCCTCTATGTTCCAATGAGGCTCTGTCCCTTCATTTCAGGGGGTTCTTTTTGATTTAAAAGACGTAAAACAGTTGGCGCTACATCTGCCAATTGTCCATCGTTTCTTAATTTTACGGATTTAAATTCTGAGCTCACTAAAATAAAAGGAACTGGATTAATGGTGTGAGTGGTTTTAATTTCTCCTGTTCTTAAATCAATCATTTCTTCGGCATTACCGTGGTCCGCAGTAATAATTATAGAATATTTTTTTTTCTGAGCTAGATTAACTAATTTTTTTAAATTATTATCTACGCATTCCACGGCTTTAATAGCGGCCCGAAGATTACCAGTATGCCCTACCATATCTGTGTTAGCAAAATTAAGAGCAATAAAATTTGGTTGATTAGAATTAATTTCTTGACAAATCTTTTGACAAATCTTATTCGCGCTCATTTCTGGACGCAAATCATAAGACTGAACATCAAGAGAAGGAACAATAATCCTTTTCTCGTTAGATACTATATGGTCATGTCCTCCGTTAAAAAAGAAAGTAATATGAGCATATTTTTCAGTCTCCGCAATATAAACCTGTTTAGCGCCATTTAAAATAATGGGCAATGTCTTTTCAATATCTTGACTAGGATAAGCTGTTCTAATGTTATCTAAATCTGGGCCAAAGTCTGTCAATGCTACAAAAAATAAATTAGAAAGACACTTTTTTCTTTTAAAAGATTGTGGATTATTTTTATTAAAATCTTTTTGAATAAAAGCCTTGCTAAGTTCTCTTGCCCTGTCAGACCTTAGGTTCATAAAGAAAAGCAAATCATTATCTTCCATTAATCCTATTGGTTTTTCTTTAGAGTCAACAACTAGCGTAGGACTAATAAACTCATCTGTTTCTTTGCGGTTATATGCGCGCACAATTGCTTCTTGAGCGCTAGAAACTTTAAGACCTTGTCCGGAAACTAAAAGATGATAGGCCTTTTCAATATTATCCCATTTCTTAACTCTATCCATGGCGTAAAAACGCCCGATTATACTTGCAATATGCACTTTTAAAAAACGATGATTATTAATTTTGTCCTGAAATCTTTCTAAAATTCTAATTGCCGCATGCTGAGCAGAATCACGACCATCAGTAAAAAGATGTAAAAAGACCTTCTCTACTCCCTGGGTCTCCAAAAAATTAATCATAGCCAACCAATGCTGAGGAGAAGAATGCGCGCTATTCTCTTCTGTGACCAAACCCATAAGATGAATCTGAGATTTATATTTTTTCCAATGAGAAATTCCCTCTAAAAAAGCGGGGTTTTTGGAAAATCTACCGTCTTGAATAGATTCATTAATGTCAAGAGCGTCATCACGAACAATTCTGCCAGCCCCTAAATTTAAATGGCCAGCTTCAGAATTTCCTGGTTGACCTGATGGTAACCCTACTCTGCGACCATGAGCGCAAAGTTCAGTATAAGGATATTTTTGTTTTAAGCTATCAAAAAAAGGCTTTTGAGCCAGCTCAATAGCATTGCCTTCATTAGCTGACGCTACGCCCCAACCATCTAGAACAACCAACATTGTTTGTTGATTGCATTGATTTTTATTAATCATTTTTTTCTAAAAAAATATTAAATTGTGGTTGACCCCAGGGGTCAACTGGAGGTCATAACCAACCATCATGACTAACCCGTCGGGTTAGTCATCTTATGTTATTTTCTTTCTGGCCATTGAGGGATATGAAATAATTCGTCCTCTATTTCCGTTAAACGATTGTATTTGGCGACTCTTTCTCCCCTGTTGGGAGCGCCAGCTTTAATAAAATCAGCATTTACTGCAACTGCCAAATCAGAAATAAAAGTATCATTGGTTTCTCCTGAACGATGAGAAATGATAATTTTATAATTATTTTTTCTGGCCAAAGCAATACATTGCATTGTTTCTGTTAGTGTTCCGATTTGATTCAATTTAATCAGAATTGAATTGGTTGATTTATCCTTAATCCCCCTTTCTAATCTTTTAATATTAGTGGTAAACAAATCATCTCCCACTACCAATATTTTCTGCTCTAATTCTTCAACTTTTTTAGTTAGTGATGTCCATGGGGTCCAATCATCTTCAGCAAAAGGATCTTCTAAAAATAGGAGGGGGTACTTTTTTATCCAACTCCAATAAATCTTAGCCATATCATCACTAGATCTTTTTTTCTTTTCAAAAATATATTTCTTTATTTTTTCATTATAAAAAACCGAAGCAGCCACATCAACTCCGAAGAATATCTCTTCTCCTAATGTATGTTTTGTAAATTCGGTCACAGCAACCAAAAGTTTAAATGCCTCATGAGTATTTTTAAGCTTAGGGGCAAAACCACCTTCATCTCCCACAGCAAAAGTTAAACCTCTTTTCCTTAAAATTTCTTTTAGGGCTTCAAAAACTTCTGTGCCTACTCTCATTTTCTCCTTTAATGTTTTCGGGCTAACTGGAATAACCATAAATTCTTGAATATCCAATCCAGAATCAGAATGAATCCCACCATTTATAATATTAAATAAAGGAGTTGGCAAAATATATTCAGTAGAAGGAATATCATAAATTTCTCTGATATATTTATACAAAGGTTGTCCAGCATCTTGAGCGGCTACGCGAGCTATAGCCAAAGAAACTCCTAAAATTGCATTAGCCCCTAAACTACTTTTGTTTGGAGTATTATCAATGGCCAACATCTTTTGATCCATTTTTATAACATCTATTTCTTGTCCGATCAATACAGGCGCAATTATCTTTTCTACATTCTGACAAGCATTAAGAACTCCCTTGCCTGAATAGCGATTATCGTTGTCTCTTAGCTCCAGGGCCTCATATTTGCCAGTAGAAGCGCCAGAAGCTACGGCTGCCTTAGCCTGAATATTATTTTCTAAAATAACCTTAACCTCAATTGTAGGATTACCACGAGAATCTAAAATTTCTCTAGCCTTGATTTCTTTAATTTTTGTCATATAAATATTTTATTAACTTTATTGTTTTATTACTATAACATTTTTATTACTTTTTTTCAATTAAAAACTTTTCTAAATCAGAAACTAAATCAGAATTATTTTCTTTAAGAATTTTTAATACTATTTCCAAGTTCTTGCGAGACAATCCAACTTTCGGCTCTAATGTATACGCTTCTTTAAAAATTTCTACAGCTTTCTCATATTCTTTAGCTTCTAAATATGCCCTACCTAAAGCATAATGCACCTGCTGACGCTCAGGAGATAATTCATAAGCTTGTAATAAAATATTCTTTGCATCATCAATATACTCTCTGTTGTATCCTGTAGCCAAATTATATAACTGCCCTAAATATAAAAAATGACGAACATCCTGAGAATGTTCAATAACACTCTTTTTAAATTCATTAATTGTCAACTCTGTGGCTTGAGCTAAGACTTGTAAATCTATGTCGGAAGTATCAGCGTTGATTTTTTTGTATTCTTCGTTAATCTGTTTTGCTAGTTGCGTCCTGACTTCTGTGTTTGTGAAACAAGGTTTGTCTAATGATTTGCCATACCAATGTAGTCCAGATATTAAATCAACTTTAGTGGCATGAACTGCGCGTACTCCAAATTGACTTTTTTGCCATGGTTCAATATTAAATTTATACATTGCAAAAGGAACAAAAAGGACAATTAAAAATATTAAAACAGGTAAAGGGAATTTAGACTCCTGATGAGGTGGGACCTCATCATGGGAATCGGACCTCCATTGGGTAATAAAACAAATGAAGGATAAACTGAAATAAAAAAGAATCAAAGAAGCAGGAGTGTCAAAAACAAACAAATTTTGAATAAAATATGCCAAGAACATACCAACCAAAAGCATAAAGCCAAATGGCCTCAAAGATTCAGCGTCTTCTCTGGCAACTGTGTTTGCATACTTCTTTCTCAATAACCAAAAAAGAATAAAGAAAATAGCCAGATATGAGAGAGTTCCCAAAATCCCAGTTAAAGCCAATAAATCAATGATCTGATTGTGAGTTTGGTCAAACCAGGTCGCTTGCTCCCCTTTTGTTAAATACCAAGGGTCATAATATTGATTAAAAACTATATTATAGTTTCCAGTCCCCCAGCCAAGAATAGGCCTTTCTTTAAATCCTTGTAATCCAATGCCCCAAGACCTTAATCTCGCTTGATTAGATGTGGGTGTAATTGCTACTAATCGCCGGATAACAAGAGGGGCTTTTTTCATCCAATCCTCACTTCTATTTGCATACAGAAATATGCTACTACTAATTGTTATCAACAAAAAGGTTAGTAATAATATTTTTAAATATTTTTTTGTTTTTTTTCTAAAAATTAAAAAGAAAAAAAGGACAAAAATACTAATTCCAAAAGCAACAATAGCTCCTCTGGTAGCAGTTAAAAATAAAACAACTAAATTAAAAATCAAAAGAAAAAAAGATAAAATCTTCAAAATCTTTTTCTTTGACCAAAATATCAATACACCTGCCAAAAATATATGCATTAAAGAATATACACCAAGAAAATCTGGGTTTCCCAATGTAGCGCTCATTCTAGCTGCTCCATCTTTTAATAAAAAAGACAATCCTATTTTTTGACCCAAGCCGTAAAGACCCAACAAAAAAGAACAAGATAATGTTGTCCAAAGAAAAAGCATCCAATCTTTTTTCTTTCTAAATAAAGTAGATAAAATGATAAACCATAAATAAAAATGGATTATAGTTATAACCCCAGTCATCCTTTCTTGGGTGCTGAAAAAACTTTTTCCAACATCAATCCCAGTAAGAGATGTTAGAATTAAAAAACCCATAAATATTGTAAGAGATAAAACCAAGGGATTTTTGAAATTAGGACGATATTTTTTTCCACCATAAATCATTAAAAACAACCAAGCAATAAAAATAATTTCTACTATGATTTGAAAAACAAGAATCTTAGAAAAAATATAAGGATAGAGAACTGGCTTGTAAACAAAGAGCGGCAAAAATAAAATTGCCACTATTCCAATTCTAATTATCCATTTTAGAATCTTTTCTAATCTTGCGCTCATCATAATTATATATTATCATAAATTAAAGATAATAACAATTAAAAAAATAATTAAACATGAAAGGAATAATTTTAGCAGCCGGCAAAGGTACGAGGCTTTTGCCCTGCACAAAAGTAACCAACAAAACCCTTCTGCCTATTTACGACAAACCTATGATTTGTTATCCAATAGAAACCTTGCGTTCAGCGGGCATTAAGGAAATTATGATTGTAGTTAACAAAAGAGATGCCGTTGCTTTTAAGCGTCTTTTGGGAAATGGCAAAGAATGGGGCTTGAATAACATTGAATATATTATCCAAAAAACTATGTTAGGGTCAGCAGATGCGCTTAGAATAACTAAAAAGTTTGCCAATAAAGAAAAAATTGTTTTGATGTTTGGGGATAATATTATAGAAGAATCTATTAAGAAAGATGTTAAAATTTTTGAGAAACAAACCAGTGGAGCGCGTTTCTTTTTAAAAAAAATGGATAATCCTAGTAGATTTGGTATAGCTGAAATAAAAAATAACGAGATTATCAATATTGAAGAAAAGCCAGAAAATCCAAAATCTAATTTAGCTATAATGGGTATTTATATGTACGACCAACAAGTTTTTGATATTATACGAACAATTAAACCATCAGCCCGTGGCGAATACGAAATTACAGATATTAATAATTTCTATATAAAAAACGATACAGTCACATATAAAATATTAGATGGGTTTTTTAGCGATGCCGGCACATTTGAATCATTGCATGAAGCCGCTTGTTTTGTGGCTAACAAAAAAGACAACAATTCAATATAATTAAAAAAATAATAGGATAAATTATGCTTAAAGCACTTTTCAACAACATTACAAGTGGTGACAAAAACCAAATTATTAATGATCTTATTGAAAATAGTTCCCCAAGAAGAGATTTTTTTATGATGACTGGATTGTCAGCTTTAATGGCTACATTCGGTATTATATTAAATAATACGCCAATTTTAATAGGCGCCATGTTAGTGGCTCCTCTACTTTATTCAATATTAAGCTTAGGGCTTGGAGTTGTAATTTTAGACAAAAAATTAATTCTTAGATCCCTTATAACCATTGGCAAATCTTTTGCCCTTTGTATAGCTTTAAGCGTGGGCGTAGGATTAATATTCAAAGAAAAGGCTCAAAACATAGGGAACTTTTTTCTTTTTGAGAAAGGCATATCTACGGGATATTTTATAGTAGCCATAATTTCTGGATTAGCGGGCGCTTTAGCTACCATTAAACCAAATATGAATGAGGCAATGCCAGGCATTGCCATATCAGTAGCCCTTGTCCCTCCTATAAGCGCACTGGGGATAGCTTTGTCTATTTTAGATCCTGCAATTATCCAACAATCTTTTGATATTTTCATAATAAACGTAATTGGAATTTTAATAGCTTCTATATTTATATTCGCTACTTCTAGTTTTGCTACATATAGAAAAACAATAAAAAAAGCAGTTAAAAAGGATGACAAAATTGTAGCAAAAGAAGCAGTAGATGCAGAATAAATTTTAATCAAAAACAACATTTATGAACTTTCCAATAAAAAAAGCTATTATCTTGGCCGGAGGAAAAGGAACTAGACTATATCCACTAACATACGATATCCCGAAATCACTAATCCCTATGCAAGGCAAAACATTAACTGAACTTGTTTTAGATATTTTGAAAAAGTATAAAGTAAAAGACATTATTTTAAGCGTTGGCTGTTTGTGGGAAAAAATGCAAGAGCACTTTAAAGATGGAAAAAAATTTGGAGTTAATATTAGTTATTGCGTAGAAAAAGAACCAAAGGGAACCGCTGGTCCCCTTATTCTTTTGCCCAAATTCAAAGAAACATTTCTAATGATGAATGGCGATAATCTTTTTAATATTGATTTTGAAAAATTCTATAAAACACATAAAGACAATAAGGCTATGGCGACCATCGCTTTAACAGAAGTTGAAGACACTTCTCAGTACGGAGTGGTTAAATTAGAAGGAAAAAAAATCACAGGCTTTGTAGAAAAGCCAAAAGCAGAAGAAGCTCCTTCTCATTTTATAAGTGGCGGTTACTATATATTAGAACCTGAAGTTTTTGATTTAGTGAAAGATAAAAAGTTTGCTATGTTAGAAAAAGACGTCTTCCCCCAATTAGCTCAACAAGGAAAACTATTTGGTTATTATGATTCTGGGCAATGGTTTGACACTGGCACTCTGGAAAGATATGAACGAGCTAATAGAGAATGGCACTTGAAATAAAAAAATTTTACAAAGAGCGAGTCTCTATTTTTTTAATTACCCCCTTTTTGGAGACTTAGTCTCCAAAAATCTCAAGAATTGCAAAATCGTGCCATTTCTAAATTTCAGTCCTGAAACACGCATCAACAACAAGTTTGTGGAGCACACAAAACAGGGACAGTCCCCTTTAAAAAGACTAAAAAATACGGACCCTTGAGGTTCGTATTTAGTTTTGCACATAAAACTCCTTGACAGTATTATTGTAATAATATACAATGATTATTGTAAATAAATACAATAATTTATGTTCCAATTCCGCTCAAAAATAACTATAAAAGTTTTAGGATATTTCTTTCTTAATCCTCAGAAAACTCACTATGTCAATGATTTAGCTATTGTTTTAGGTTTAGATGTTGGCAATCTTTTTCGCAAGCTAAAAGAGCTTGAAAAAGAAGGTATCCTCTGTTCAGAAAAACGTGGTAATCAAAAATATTATAGACTAAACAAAAATTATTCTTTATTGAAAGAAGCGAAACGAATGTATAACGCCAAATATGGAATTATTGAGATACTTAAAGAAAAATTAAAAGGAATTAAAAAATTGAAAGAAGCATATATTTTCGGATCTTATGCCAAAGGAAATTTTCAACAAGAAAGCGACATAGATATCTTGTTGATTGGAAATCACTCTTCACTTGAAGCAAAAAGAAAAATTTTGCCATTAGAAAAAAATATTGGACGGGAAATAAACATTATTGACATTTCAACAGAAGAAATGAAATCACGCCAGAAAAAAAATGATGATTTTACAAAAAACATCTTCTCTCAAAAAACTATAAAAATTTATTAAAAATGTTTGAACATTTTAACTTTTCTAAAAAACAAATAGACAAATATTATAAATCTGCTAAAAGAGACTTTAAAATTGCGCTTGATTCTAGTGTGCCAGAAGTTTCTTTTCGTTTTTGTTATGACGCCATATTGAAATTGGCTATTACAATATGTGCCGAAAAAGGATTAAGGGTAAAAGCGAGAAAAGGGCATCATATAGAATTAATAAAAAAATTATCTTTCTATTTTAATGATCCGGAAATTAAGATATTAGCAAACGAGATGAGGGCAAAAAGAAACTTGGATTTATATAGTGGTGGCTTTTTGATTTCGATTAAAGAAGCTAAAAGTTATGTCCAGTGGACAAAACAAATTTTTCAGAAGACTGAAAAACACTTTAAGGGCAAACAATCAAAATTAATATTATAATCACATTAGTAAGTATATAGAACAAAAAATACGGGCCTCAGGGGTCCATATTTAGTTTTGCACATAAAAACTCCCTGACACCTATTGACACCTTTAATAAGGGTTGTAAAATTATAGTATGGACAAAATAAAACCAGACAAAATATATAATACTGCCGAGACAATGAATTTTCTGAGAATCAGTAAAAGCACGATTAAACGCTGGCTAAAAAGCGGGATTATTCGTGCTAATAAGATAGGTGGAAGATACAAAATTTTGGGTTCTGAAATTTTAAGATTGATATCCCCTGCCCTAGAAAAAGATACTCGCCAAGCCTACCGAGATTTAAAAGAAAAAACCAAAAAAAGAATTAAGAGTTGGTAAAAACTATTTCGCTTTACTTAACTCTTAATATGGTATGACTAAAAAATAGAGATAAACCATATTAAAAATCACTTTTGACAACCATTCAATTTTAGGTATATTGCAACGCCATTATAATATATTTATGCACAAAACTTGAACAATCTCTGTTAAATTGGCCCCCACTAAGTTGACAATCGTATACTATCGTATATAATCATATATAGCTATAAATATATGATTAAATAAATTTTATTTTATATTATATGGAAAATAGATTTAAAAAACGAATTAAAATAACCACAAATTTTTTAGAAAAAATTTCAAGAATAGATGAGTTTAAGGGTTTTTGGCATGGTGGCCTGCAACTAAACCCACAAATTCTAGGCCGATTAAAATCTTCAGTTATTATTACCAGTAGTGGTGCGTCTACCCGCATTGAAGGGGTAAAAATGAGTGATGAAGAAGTGTCTCGCTTATTGCGTGGATTAAAATCAAAACCACCAAAGGGCCGTGATGCAGAGGAAGTAGCTGGCTATGCTGATTTATTGGGAAGAATTTTTGATAATTATAAAACCCTTAAATTAACAGAGGGACAAATCCTTCAATTTCATAAAATATTACTTAACTTTTCTACTAAAGATAAAGAACACAAGGGTAAATATAAAACCGTTGATAATATAGTTGTGGCTAAAAATGAAAAAAATGAACAAGTTGTTTTATTCAGGCCAACTCCACCATATTTAGTCAAAAAAGAAATGGATGATGTTCTTTTTTGGATGAACCATGCCCTTGAAAAAGAAGAAACTCACCCGTTACTAATTATCGCTAATTTTATTTTTGAATTTTTAGCAATCCATCCTTTTGACGATGGCAATGGTAGACTTTCACGTGCTCTAACTAATTTATTACTTCTTAAAAGTAATTATTCTTACATTCCCTATGTTTCGCTAGAAGAAATCATTGAAGAACAAAAAATAGAATATTATCTTGCCCTTCGAGCAACGCAAAAAAATCATAAGACCAAAAACGAAAACATTACGCCCTGGGCAAATTTCTTTTTAGATGTCTTGGTTGAACAGGCCAATCGAGCAAAAAAGCTTATGGGGGCAGAGCAATCCGAAAAAATGCTTTCCGAAAAACAATTAAAAATTTATCGTCTTTTTGATAAAAAAAACACCCTAAGCGTGTTAGAAATAGATAAGTTTCTTAAAGGTAAAATTCCCAAAGTAACCATTAAGCAAGGGTTGTCTCGATTGATGAATTTAAAATTCGTAGAGCGTTTGGGACTTGGAAGGAGCACAAGGTATAAAAAAATTTAAATATATCACACACACAATGCCCCTTACTGACCGAAACTGAAAAAATTCGGAGGTTCGGCCTCTGAAAAAATACTGCAGACTAACTAAATCCTTAATATGATATAACTCAAAAACAGAAATAAACCTAAAAAAACTTGAAGTAGAGTAATAAATAAAAAAGGAGTTACTAGCGAGCACATTAGCTACGTTCACTCCATAAATAAATATAACATACTCTAAAAAAACGTCATATAAACTGTGCAAAACTTTATCGTTAACTCTATGAATTATTTAAAAAATAAAAAAAGGTTTTTTATATGGATTATCATCGGAATAATTGTCCTTATTGGTGTTTGGTTTACAAAACTTGAGCAACCCGATTTCAATGATCAATTTGTTCCCAAAAATGAAATAGAAATTCCCCAAGAAGAAATTAAAGAGGAAGTAGTCCTAATTATTAATAGTGATGAAGAAAATATAAAGACCTTTGAGATTGATTTTGAACTAGGAATGACAGCTTTTGGTTTATTAAAAAATAAAGCAGAAGAATTGGATTTAATATTAGAGACCAAAACTTATGATATCGGCGTTTTAATTGAAGCTATTGGAAACAAAAAAAATGGAGACGAAAACAAATATTGGCTATATTATATTAATGATGAAATGCCCATGGTTGCGGCTGACAAAAAAGAAATTAAACCCAGAGACAAAGTTGAGTTTAAATTTGAAGAATCTAAATTTTAATCTATGTTAAAGTTAAATAAAAAGGGCAAATTCTTGCAAATTGCCATTGCCATAACCTTTATTTTAATTGGAATTAGTTTGAGATTATTACCTCACCCGCCTAATTTTACTCCAATTTTTGCTATTGCCCTATTTGGCGGAATTTACCTCTCAAAAAAAATAGCCCTTAGCTTGCCTTTAATAATTATGTTTATCTCTGACATATTTATTGGTTTCTATGAACCTAAATTAATGTTTTTTGTTTATGGTAGTTTTCTTTTGTGCGTAGGCATGGGGCTTTGGCTAAAAAAACATAAAAAATGGCAAACAGTCTTAGGGGGCTCTATCTTCTCTGCTCTTATATTTTTCTTTTTAACAAATCTCGCTGTCTGGGCGTTTACTCCATGGTATGCTAAAACATTTTCGGGAATAATCCAATGTTATACAATGGCTCTGCCGTTTTTCAGAAACACTTTATTGGGAAATATATTTTATGTAGCCGTTTTTTTCGGAGCTTATGAATTAGTAGGAATATTGATTAGAAAAAATATTAAATTAAGAGCTACGAATGTTTTTCAGATAAATTAAAAGTTGGTAAAACGAATTTTAGTCCAAAATCGTGCCATTTCCAAATTTTAGCCTTGAAACACGCATCAACAACAGATTTGCAGAGCAC
>Ga0268285_1000663_pt1 | contig 19165 bp, 15 predicted proteins | sample saktaG_2_FD_190144 | JGI IMG/M metagenome (GOLD analysis project Ga0268285, IMG submission 190144) | Saline water microbial communities from Sakinaw Lake, British Columbia, Canada - sak_2013_06_06_120m | ecosystem: Environmental > Aquatic > Non-marine Saline and Alkaline > Saline ... | reverse complement strand
AGATAAAAAAGACAAGGAGGTAAAGCCGGCTGCCAAGCGGACCAAGGCGACTGCGGTAGCGGAAACCAGTCAAAGTGAACAGCCGGCAACAACCGACGATGTTGACGTGCAATCGGTTACTGCGGTAATTGCCGAAGAACCGCCACTTCCGGCAGAAAAGACAACCGAAATGCCGGAGCCTGAACCTGAGCCGATCGTTCCTGCCGGACCGATTTTGGAAAAGCCCGAACCGGCTCGATTGAGTGGACCACGGGTTGTTCGAGTCGAGGCTCCCGAGCCGATAAGACGATCAAGACCGAAACCAAGAGTCAGGTACGATGCACCTGTCACCGAACCTTTGATGTACAGCCAAAAGAACAGTATGAATCAAGCTCTCGCTCCGACCAAAGAAAAGGGACACTCGCCGAAGCGACATAAAGAAAGAACACATGGACGAAGGCGAAACGAGCGAGAAGTGGAAACGGTTAGGAAGCTTAAGCCTGATAGCAAATGGCGTCAAATAGATATCGAGGAAAGGCGAGCCCGGCTTGATGCGGCCGGCGGCGAGGGTCTGCGATCAAGGCCGATGCGTAAAATTGCTACCAAGTTCAAGCAAAAAATCTCTACGTCTGTCAGGCCGAAAAAAGCCTTTATCAGCGAGCCGATTACAGTAAAGGATTTATCCGCGGCTCTGGCGATTAAATCAACGGACATTATCCTCAAACTCATGCAGCAGGGTGTAATGGCAACGGCCAATCAGGTCATCAGTAATGACGTTGCCGAGCTGGTTGCTCTGGAGTTTGAAACTGAGCTGGTGGTGGAACATCAAAGCACGCTGGAAGAGAAGATACGAGGAGAGTTTGAAAAGCGTGATAGAAAGAAAATCCAGAGGCGGGCGGTAGTCGCTGCAATGCTCGGGCATGTCGACCACGGCAAGACGAGCCTGCTGGACAAAATCCGTTCGACTCATGTTGCTTCCGGCGAGGCCGGCGGCATTACACAGCACATCGGAGCATCTGAAGTTACATGGGACAATAAGAAAGTAACATTTCTCGATACTCCGGGCCACGAGGCTTTTACTGCCATGCGCGCCAGAGGCGCCAACATGACCGACGTTGTTGTGTTGGTCCTGGCTGCCGACGATGGAGTGATGCCCCAGACCGTTGAGGCGATAGCCCACAGCAAAGCTGCGAATGTGCCTATCATTGTGGCGTTGAATAAAATAGATTTGCCCGGCTGCAACATAAATCGTATTTATTCCCAGTTGGCCGAGGCGGATCTGGCGCCTTCCGAATGGGGAGGCCAGACCGAAGTCGTCAAGACCAGTGCAATTACGGGCGAGGGCATAAATGATTTGCTCGAATCCCTCGATTACGTTGCCGAATTGCTCGATCTCAAGGCCGATCCGACGATCCCGGCGGCAGGATGGGTGGTCGAGGCGAGGATGTCGGCGCAGCGCGGCCCGGTGGCCACTCTGTTAATCAAGGAAGGTCAACTGAAAAGCGGCGATGTCATACTTGCCGGCAGTGCTTACGGCAGAATCAAAATGCTCAAAAACAGCTACGGCAAGAAAATAAAGACAGCCTCAAGTTCTATGCCGGTGGAGATTACGGGGCTTAGCGATGTTCCCCAGGCGGGCGACAGATTTTACTGTCTGGATGATATCAACAAAGCCAAGGCCGCTGCGGAGGAAAATCAAACAAACTACAGAGAACGCTCGCTGGCAGAGCGGACACAGGTAACTCTGGATAATTTATTCAGCCAAATAGAAGCAGGCAAAACAGAATCATTAAATCTTATCATTCGGGCGGATGTCCAGGGATCGGTTGATGTCTTAAAGAAGTATTTATCTGATCTAAGCGTCGAGGAAGTAAAGATTAATATTTTGCACGCTGCACCGGGTGGAATTACAGAGGGTGACGTTGTGCTTGCCGAGGCGTCGAATGCCATTATTATTGGCTTTAACGTTGTCAGCGAAGAACACGCGGCCAAGATTGCGGAAGCCAAGGGTGTCGAGATCAGACTCTACAGCATCATATACCGCATAACCGAAGATTTGCAAAAATCAATGGTCGGTTTGCTTGAGCCGGAAGAGACAGAAAGCACGCTTGGCAGAGTTGCCATAAGAAGTACGTTTAAGATTTCACGAATTGGAACGGTGGCCGGCTGCTACGTCAGCAGTGGGCACGCGAGTAACCACGCCAAGATAAGGCTGATACGCGATAATATTGTGCTCAAAGACAATCTGAGCATTGAGTCGCTAAAGCATTTCAAGGATGACGTTCGTGAAGTCAAAGCAGGCCTGGAGTGTGGAGTTAAAATAGCTGGATTCGACGATGTTAAAGTCGATGATGTGCTTGAGTTTTATGAGATCGTGAAAGTAGCAAGGACCCTTTAGATTAACAATATATATTGACAATTGACTATTAATACAGGATTTGGGAGTTATAGCTCCCAAATAATTGTCAATATCTGATAATAAACAGTAAGTGTTCGGATGGCAACTCGAAGGCAGGAAAAAGTGGCTCGCATTGTAAAAGAGGCAGTCAGCGATGCTATTGCCCACCATCTTAATGACCCGCGTATTAGTGGATTCGTGAGCGTAACGAGGGTTGATATGACAACCGATTTACGCAATGCCAACGTATATATCAGCGTTTTTGGCAGTGACGAAGCGGGTCAGAATAAGGCTTTTGCAGCAATAACACATGCAAAAAGCCGGATACAATCTATTTTAGCAAGTCAGGTACAGAGTAAATTCTGCCCTGTTTTGCATTTTTACAAAGATGAAAAATTCAAAAAAACACTGGAAATTTTGAATTTGATCGACAAGGCTGCTAAAGAATTTAAGGATAAGGATTCGGACTCAGAAGATGAGTTGGTGAGTGAATAAGTCAGTGCGTATACGCATTTAAGCAAATAGATATTAACATAATCATTCCGGCAGAGGTTGGTATGAAGAACAGTAAAGATTATTCCAAAAAAATACAAAAACTATATCGCTCTTTGAGTCGTAAATCTCCGAAGGTGCAAAAGGTCAGCCATGAGACAATAATAGACTCGATTATCCATGCTGTCATAAGCGCTGAGATGAGCGAAAGGATGACAGATTCTGTTATCAGGAAATTCGCCGACTATTTCGTCGATTGGAATGATTTGCGTGTTTCCCGATCGGAAGAGATTGTTGAAGTTCTGGGCAAGGACAACCATGTAACAATGGATATAGCTTCGACAATCACCAGAATTTTGAATGGCATATTCAACGAATATCACAAAGTCAGCTTAGAGGCATTGAAAAAGATCGGCAAGCGTCCGGCCAAGCAGGCTCTTGAGAAAATTGATGGGATTAGCCGTTTCGTCGTAGATTATTGTTTGCTCACATCCCTGGGTGGGCACGCCATACCGCTTACGGAAAAGATGATAAAATATCTCAGAACCAACGAGCTGGTTAATCCGGATGCTGATGAGCAGCAAATAGGAGGATTTTTGGCCAAGCAGATTTCAGCCAAAAACGGATACGAATTTTATACACTCTTAAGGCACGAGAGCGAATCAGCCAAGGCGAAAAAGGAAACTAAAGCAAAAACGACACGTAAAAAGACAAGCAAAACAAAAACTAAGAGCAAGACAAAAACAAAGACAAAAGCGAAGAAGAAAACAACCAGAAGGAAAAAAGCCTGAAACGTAAACTCCGAAGCATAGCGCATAAAATTATGACTGAAAAGATACTAAAATTGGGCATACCGGCAGGCAGTCTGCAAAATGCAACGATCGAACTTTTTGATAAAGCTGGATTCCATATCCTTGATTCCAAGAGAAGCTACCTGCCTCGCATAGATGATGGGCAAATCCAGCTTATAATGCTTCGGGCGCAGGAAATGAGCAGATATGTCGAAGATGGCGTTATTGATGCCGGTATTACCGGTTATGACTGGATAATGGAAAACGGTTCAGATGTGGTCGAGATATGTGAACTTGCATACAGCAAAGCCACGAGCAACCCGGCCAGATGGGTCTTGGCAGTGCCTGATGAATCGAATGTCAAGAGTATGAAGGATTTGGCCGGCGGGATAATCGCTACCGAGCTTGAGAACGTAACGAAAAAATATTTTGAAGACAGAAACATCGACGTAAAGGTCGAATTCAGTTGGGGCGCCACTGAGGTTAAAGCGCGGCTGGTGGATGCAATCGTGGAACTTACCGAGACCGGTTCTTCTCTGCGGGCGAATAACCTGCGTATTATAGACACCGTGATAAGCTCTACGACAAGGTTTATAGCGAATAAGAAGGCTTTGGACGATAAATTCAAGCGAGAGAAAATAGATAACATCTCAATCCTGCTCAACGCGGCAATCGAAGCCCGCAGTAAAGTCGGCTTGAAGATGAACATCAAAAAGGAAGCTTTGGAAACCATCCTGCAGATACTGCCGGCCGAGAAAAGTCCGACTGTTTCGGCTCTGGCTGATCCGGATTATATAGCAATTGAGGTAATTATCGAGGACCAAATCGAGCGTTCCCTGGTCCCGGCACTCAAAAGAGCGGGGGCTTCCGGCATAATCACATATCCTCTCAATAAGGTTATTCATTAGTAATTACCACGATACAAGCTACTGTTTTCTTGCCTTCTGTATCAAATTCGGTATACTTACCATAAAACCTCTATAATTGGATTTAAGACACCGTTGAATTACGGGAAATTTTATTTGTGACGAAACGAATTGCTATTTTGGGTTCGACCGGGTCGATCGGCAAGAACGCGCTGCGGGTAATAGATTCGCTCGGGCCTCAGTACGAAGTAGTTGCCTTGAGCGCTCACAGCAGCGTGGAGCTTCTGGCTGAACAGGCCAGGCGTTATAAGCCCGGATTTGTTGCTATTACAAACTCTGACTATGAAGAGCAGCTTCGCGGATTTATCGGCGATTTGGATATTGAGATACTGGCCGGGCCGGATGGTTTAATAAAGATCGCCGAGCTTCAGGATGTTGATGTCGTCCTTACCGCAGTTGTCGGTGCGGCGGGTTTGCCTGCGGTTTTTGCCGCCGGGCGAAAAGGCAAGAGGCTTGCAATCGCCAATAAAGAACCCCTTGTTATTGCCGGAGAGCTGCTCAAGAAGGAAATTAAGAAAAATGGCGGTGTTATTTTGCCGGTGGACAGCGAACACTCGGCGATTTTCCAGGCTATGCAGTCAGGTAGTAAAGAAGAAGTCAATAAAATCATCCTGACAGCTTCGGGCGGACCTTTCAGGCAGGCAAGCGCCGATGATATCCGAAATGTAACTTTAGAGCAGGCTCTTGCACATCCTGTCTGGGATATGGGCCCGAAAATCACCATTGACTCGGCGACCATGATGAATAAGGCGTTTGAGATTATCGAGGCCCGCTGGCTTTTTGATATACCTGTGGAAAAAATTGAAGTTTTAATTCATCCTGAGTCGATAGTTCACTCAATTGTTGAATTTGTAGACGGCTCGATGATAGCACAGCTCGGCCAGCCTGATATGTGTCTTCCTATTCAATATGCCCTGACGTATCCGGCGCGTGTTGCCGGGATTGCCAGGGCACTTCGCCTTGAGGAAATTGGTACACTGACGTTTGAAAAACCCAATCTGGAGACGTTTCGTGCCCTGTCGTTAGGTTATGAGGTTGCGCGAACAGGTGGTACGGCTCCGGTTGTTTTTAACGCCGCAAATGAGGCTGCTGTCGAAGAGTTCTTGGCGGGGAGAATCAAATTTGTTAATATAATCGAAATTATCGAAAATTGCCTGAATAGGCATAATGTTAAAACAACGGTTTCTCTCGAAGAGGTCCTTGAGGCGGATGCCTGGGCCAGAAGAGAGGTTGCGGAATTGGCGTATAGCGTGTAAGTTCTGGTCGGTCCGTTGATTTTGGAGGTGTTTTAATGTCGAAAGCTACAATTTTATCCGGCAAGTATTTTCGGATGTTTTTGATGACCATCATTGTCGTCCCTGTGATTCTTTTAATTGCCCGGAATATTGGGTTTTTTGGCAATGCGCTGCTGGTTTTGCTCGGATTTGGTGCGGTGGTAATAGTCCATGAATTCGGACACTTCATTGTTGCCAAATTATCCGGTATAAAGGTCGAAGCTTTTTCACTTTTCATGCCGCCGATATTATTGGGAGTACAAAAAACAGAAGAAGGTTTGCGGATTCGTATATTGCCGGAGATTTTGCCGAAAAAAGGCGATGATTCCGGTAATGGCGCGTTGTGTTTTACCATCGCAGGTAAGTATAAGGCCAGTGATACCGAATATAGGGTTGGTCTCATTCCTTTCGGCGGTTTTGTTAAAATGCTTGGTCAGGAAGATACCGGGTCGGTCAAATCCAATGACGATCCTCGCTCGTATGCCAACAAGCCGCCTCACACCCGGGCGGCAGTTTTAGCAGCAGGTGTTACTTTTAACATTATTAGTGCCGTTATCGTTTTTATGATTGTTTTTCTGATTGGCATAAATTTAACGCCAGCCGTAGTCGGTGATGTGATGCCGAATTCACCGGCAGAGCGAGCAGGTCTGAAAGCCGGCGACGAAATAATTGAGATTGAAGGCGAAAGCGAAGATCTTGATTTTGGCAATATAGCGATAGCTGCTGCTTTGTCGGGCAAAGATGAAAAAGTCCAGATGAGAGTCAGGCATGAGGATGGCTCCGAAGAAGATTTAACACTTGTCGCCGAGCAGATACCGGGAGAGTCGCTCCGAGGTTTTGGCATCAGGTCCGGCCAGAGTCTGACGATTGCCGAGCTTGCCGAAGATGATGCCAAAGTATTATTTGAACGAACCGGGCTGCTTCCCGGCGACCGAATTACATCTGTTAACGGTAAACAGGTGCAGACCAAGTGGGAGCTGGATGGAATAGTGGAAAACACGCTCGCTCCCGATGTGACATTTTTGGTTGAGCGAACCGGCAAAGACAAGAAAGTGACATTGGTCGAGGCCAGGATTAAACTGGAAATGGCCCCATACGGGGACGGGCATATCTGCTCTATGGTGCCGCGGTTTCGAATGGAGAATCTCGGAGTTGAAAAGCCGTCTTCGACGAAGATGAACCGATTGTTGGAAAAAATCGGCGTTAAAAAGCCGCCGGAGGAGAAACCGTTCCTGAAAAGCGGGGATGTTATCCTGAATATCGGTGAAGTTGCATGTCCCACACACCATGAGTTCCGGGATACGGTAAAGAATTATGACAATAAAGATCTGCCGATACAGGTGTTGCGGGTGGACCCCAACGGCGTTGAAAAGCAGTATGCCTTCAGTGTCAGGCCAAAGCGCAAAAAAGATTCTGAGGGTGCAAGAATAGGAATTTCATTTAATATAATGTTTGATTCTGAGCATCCGGTTGTCGCCGAAACTATCACTGTTGAAAATGGACCGGCAAGGCTGGAGATTCCGCGTGGAGCATCGATCACTGCCGTTGACGGAGTGGCAGTGTCAAACTTTTACGATGTAATCCGGGAAATCAAACGATATTCGGACGAGCGCATTACGATTAATTATCGCCTAAATGAGCAGGTGGCGGGGGATATTCCTTTGGAGGTCGGCAATGGTGAAGGTCTTTTCGCTGTCAAATCAACTTTAGCAGAATCTATTCCTTTCGAGATTTTGGAAAGAACTTACAAAGCGGCAGGCCCTGTTGATGCCGTGGTGATGGGATACAGAAAGACCGTCATGTTTGTTGCGCAGACCTATGTGACCTTGAGGCGGTTGATTGGGGGTCTTGTCAGCCCGAAGGATCTCATGGGGCCTGTCGGCATTATGACGCTCAGCTATCGCATTGTTGCCGAACGGCCATTCGTTTACTACGTTTATTTTCTCGGCTTGATCAGCGCAGCAATCGCAGTGTTCAACTTCCTGCCGCTGCCGCCTCTCGATGGAGGTCTGGTTGTGCTTTTGCTGGCCGAGAAGATCAAGGGCTCGGCCTTGAGTGAGCGCGTGCAGGCGATTGTCGCCTATGCAGGCTGGGCGGTGATAGGGACACTTATTCTTTATGTCACGTTTAACGATATTGTAAGGAGTTTTTTCAGCTGAGTGTTGAGGATTATAAGCAGGGACACGGAATGATTTTATTCCGACCGGTTAAAGGATTCGAAAGTGTTGGATATGCTGGAGAAAATATCTTCGCAGGAGTATCACGAAAGTATACTTGGCGCTCTTAAAGAGCAAGATGAACAAATCTATGATCTGATAACCAGGGAATACGAAAGGCTTCAAAACAGCCTGCAGCTTATTGCCGCGGAGAATCAGTGCTCCAGGGCGGTTCTGGCGGCTCTCGGTTCGGTTGTTCAGAACAAGACGACCGAGGGTTTCCCCGGCGCCCGGTTCCATGGGGGCTGCGAGTTTGTTGACGACGTAGAGAGACTGGCCGCGGACAGGGCTAAAGAGACATTCGGAGCACAATACGCAAACGTGCAGCCGCATTCCGGCACCGCCGCCAACCAGATTGTCCTGACGGCTCTGCTGGAAAAAGGCGACAGAATTCTCAGTCTCGGCCTCGACCAGGGAGGGCATATCTCGCACGGAGCACGAGTCTCGTTCAGCGGCAAATTCTTTGATGTTGAGAACTATTACGTCAATCGAGAGACCCTTGTCCTCGACTACCATGCCATCCGGGACCAGGCAATTGCGTTCAGGCCGAAGCTGATCATCTGCGGGGCCACCGCGTATTCGCGAGTGATCGATTTCCAAGAATTCCGCCGGATAGCCGATGAAGTCGGTGCATATCTTCTGGCAGACATTTCGCACATCTCCGGACTGGTTATTGCCGGCGTGCATCCGTCGCCGGTTGACGAGGCACATTTCACCACGACAAGCACGTACAAACCCGGCGGTCCACGAGGCGGCCTGATATTGATGGGCAAAGACTACGACAAAACAATCAGCGTCTCGGGAAAAGAAAAGCCCCTGTGGGAGCATATCCAGAAAACGACATTCCCGGGAGTTCAGGGCACGCCTTATCTGAATAACGTGGCGGCAAAAGCGGTGTTCTTCAAGGAGACACTATCCGACGAGTATCGAGCCAGACAATTCAAGATCGTAGAAAACGCCAGGAGACTTTCAGATGATCTCATGAAACTGGGGTATGACGTGCTCACCGGCGGAACGGACAACCATATGGTGCTGGTCAATGTGGCGAATTTTCGAGAAGGTATGACGGGTGTCATCGCACAGAAATGTCTCGAAGACTGCGGCATCATCGTCAATATGAACAGGCTGCCTTACGACACGAAAAGCATGGCGGTCGCCAGCGGCGTCAGATTGGGCACCCCGATTGTCACGAAAAACAGAATGGGTGCAGCGGAGATGCACCGCATATCTGAGTTGATAGATGCCGTATTGAAGGGGGTAAGGGTAGTAACAAATAGTGAATACCGGATCAATGAATCCCTCAGCAGCGAAATCAGAAACAAAGTCATGCAATTGTGCCGCAAGTTCCCGATGCGTTAGACGCCGGAGGCGGCAAAGCACTATTTTTTTACGGTCCAGGCTTCCAGCTTATCCCCCAAACCAAAAGGCATACCAGACCAATAGTAGATATTTATCAGGGCCTTTTTTAAGAAGGTTCGTTTGGATTTATGACTTTGGCTGGTGTGTGCAGTTGCGGGAATTCTTTTTGAAAACCACCCGTAAACAGCATGAATTTCGGGAATGCCGTAGCTGCGAACTCCCACTTTAGCGATTTCCTCTTTAAGTCCTTTTTGCATGAACAGATTTCTCAAAGTCTTAGCGGTGAAGTAATTGCAATGTCCGGGCGGATTGACCAGCCTACCCTGCACAAGGTGGAGGCGGATGGGCAACGAACCGTAGTTGGGAACGGTTAAATATACTACACCACCATGCTTGACGGCCGCCATTATATGCTTTAAGTGCTCTAAAGGTCTGGCTACATGCTCCAAAGTCGATGTGGCCGTAATGATGTCGAAAAAGTTCGGAGCAATGCCTGCCTCCTCAATGCGCGGAATAAGTTTATATCCATATTGCTCTGCGTACTCAAGCACCCACGGCGAAGGATCACTGCCAAAACAAACGCAGCCCCTTTTTTGGAATTGCCGTAAAAGCACGCCGTTGCCACAGCCTATATCCAGGACCTTAAGCCCTTCTTTACCTCGTGTAAAGCTCCTGCTTATACGGTCAAACCACAGAACATCAATGCTGCTTTGAACTTCACGGTAATGGGATTTTACAAGATCGCCGAAGTTGAAGTTTACCTGTTCGATCTCTTCGTCTGTCACATTAGCGTAAACAAAGCTGCAAACACGACACTTTAACAGACCGTATTTTCCAACCAGGCGTTCTTCGTCGCCCGATCCGTTACAAATAGGACATTGTTTCATTTTCATTGGACTGATTTACCTTGCGACGGAACCGATTTTTTTGAACTTGCAGCCCAGGATATCTGGTACATTGCCCCGATAATGGCCATGAAGACTAATGTGGAGAATAATATCATCGACATTAAAAGCGCCTGCGATTTCTCAACGCCATAGATGCCTAAAAGTCCTATCAGCGTGACCTCTCTGACACCAAGATTGGCCACCGATATAGGCACTCTCCCCAGGACGCATATAGCTGCGCATATCCACACCAATACGCCTGCAGGGGCGGCGACATTTGCGGCTCGGGCAGACAGGATATAAACGATAACGCCGCCTATGAGGGTATCGATGGTTGTAATCGAAGCAATCTTCAGGTGAAATCCGGCTCCGGCAGCTTGAAAAGTTATGATCTGGTCGAGTATCTCCCGGCCTTTTTGGCGTATTTTTACAGGGAAGGGCCTTAGCAAAAATCCGAAACCGTCGATGATTTTGCCGCCGGTTCGACTGCTTAACAGGAGCAAAGAAATAAGTATTATACCTGCCAGTAAAATTCCGCAAATCAAAGGCATTATCCAACGATTTTGTACATCTGTCTTCAAGAGTAGTACGGGATTTGTAATCATTAACGCGGCAAGCCCGAATACTATCATGATGAACATTGTTACCAGTTGATTGTATACCATACTGCTTAGAACATTGCTTCCCTTTCCGGAATCTTTTGTGAGAATGTACCACTTTGCTCCCGTACTCAGCAGTCCGGGTAGAATCATGCTGTAAAGCGAGGTGACCGCACTTGCGCTGAATATTGTGGCGATACCGACTTTACAATCCTGCTTTTTCAAAATAAGCTGCATCTTTATAGAGCGAATCCAGAAAAAAAATACGGTCAGCACCCAAACAGCTATCAGCAACTGCCACCTTGCCGTTTTGACAGCCTGCCCGAATTGCCCAATATCTATCTGGCTGAAAACCCATACGAGCAGCCCCGTTGTAATCAGGATTCTGATAAGGAATTTGGCTAATTGTTTGCTGCGAGTCGTCATATCAGGCTTCGGATTCCGGGAGAGTAGGTCATGCTCTTTCGGTCAGGCTTGCTTTTCTCCGAGAATCAGGACCTTTCTTGAGAGGGTCAGTTGCATTTTATATAGCTTGTGAAAGACTTTACTGTTCGGAAACACCCCGTTCAGAAATCCGAAAGGCATACGGGAGACTATAGCAGAGATGAGCATACCCGTGACTCCGGATATCGGGCCGGCCAAATAGCAGTTCCTTATATTATTAAAACCGCCGCTAATCAAAAGCTGATGGAGCCGGCGCCTGGTCGTTACATAGCTGTGGGAAAAATCGCAGTTGAAAAAGTTATGCCGGTAGTTCAAATAGTCCGGCGAGCATATCACGAACTTTCCTTTCGGTTTTAGAACTTCCCTTATCTGTTGTGTAATCTTCAGGGCATCCTGCATACTGTTCATATGCTCCATTACATTTATCATCACGGCAAAATCGAACTGCCTGTCCATCTCAGGCAGCGGCGGCACCATCGCGCAAATGACGCCGGCTCCTCTTTTTTCAAGCGACTCAGCCATCCGCCGGTTCGGTTCGACGGCGAAGTATTCAGCTCCCACTTTAAGACAGGTATCGGCAAAAACACCTCGCCCCGGCCCCGTTTCCAGGACGCTGTGGCCCGCTTCTATCCCGGCGTATTTGAAGATTTTCCCGGCAAAGGCCTTCGAAATCCAGTTACCCGCGCCGGTGGGTTTGTCCTGCTGATAATGGTCGTAAAAATATTCCTTTGTCATAAGAATACGCCTCTAACTGCCCTTACGTAACCGAAGCCTGTTCATCCATGGTTTTTTTCGCGTAAACGATGATTATATCTGATTTTTTCAGCAATGATACTATTATCGACCACGGCAAAAAAAGCATCCACAACAGCAGGGACTGTCTTATCCTGTTGCGGTGCTTCGGGTTGATATTATCGCCGAACAGTGAATATTGCAGCGAACCCCGCAGGCCCCACGGTGTTTTATCGTATATGATTCCTGTCACCGTCAAGCCGTGCTGCCCCAGGAGCCTTTTCATCGCCGATGGCGTCCAGATGCACAAATGACGCGGGCAATCGAGGTGATACCATTTGTCCTTGAAACCTTTTGCGTTAAAGCTGTCAAAATTGGGAACGCCTATGATGCAGTGCCCGTTCTGTTTCAAAAGGCTGCTGATTCTTGCCGCGGTCGTATGAGGGTCGGGGACATGCTCCAGGTACCACCAGGCGGTGATAACATCGAAAGAATCATCCTCGAACGGCGCTTCGGTAATCGTGCCCCTGAAGATGTCGAGGCCGAAAGAATTTTTCGCCGCCTCTACGGCTGCCTCTGATATATCGACTCCATGGACTTCGCAGCCCTTCTCGGTTTTGATGCGGTTCAGGAACGCCCCGGCGCCGCAGCCGATGTCCAGGATTCGGCTCTTTTGATCGAGCCGGCGATAGATGTCGTTTGCGATTTTTACGTTCGTTATCCACCTGATAAACTGTGCAATCACGGGCGTCTTTATCAACCAGTTGTACAAAGAACGTATTCCCGCCGCCGTGCCTTTTGCCGCCGTCGTGTGGGGGGCATAATCCGAAGGATATAATTTTCCGATATCTTCCGGCACGACCTGCGGATTCATATAGACAAGGCCGCACTCAGAGCAGCGAACATAGCTGAATGTCCCCCCAATTCCGTGCAGCCGGTCTTTGGCTTCGAAGAGAAACGCAGAGTCTTTACCGCCACACAAATTGCAGGGTATTTTTTCCGTTCTAATCATAACCACTCACCACGGCAGCTTTTTCGCCCTTACATAACGATGCAGCTTAGTGACGAGATTCCTCGCCGGAAAACAAGTTAAAATCAATCCGCCCCAGTTCTCAAAAGAACGGGGATACAATTTCACCGCCTTGCAATAATACTTCCTTGCCCGCCTGACATTGCCGTCTGCTGCCAGCCAGAACGCTGTTAAAAAATACGATCGTGAATACCGCTTTACTATTTTCTTTCCGATTTCGGCCTGTAGCCTGGGATACTTTCGCAGAATCCGCTTTAACGCCGCCCTGGTTTTGGCGTAGCTTTTGACCTTGTTGGCCTGTTTCGACGTGCTGGCCCCGTGCCGTCGCCAGCAGCCCAGCGGTTCGGGGTCGTAATGAACCTTGCTGATATGAGCGACCTCGATCCACTTCATGTAGTCACTGATCGGGCCCGGCTTTTCGAAAGGCCCCGTCTTTCGCAGGACGTCCTTGCGAACCATCACCGTAATCATCGGCGTAAAACAGTAGTGCATCGCGAGCATTTGGGCCACGTCACCGGGTACGACGGGATAAACGTCGCTGAATTTTCCGATTTTTACGCCTTGCGAGTCGATAATCAGAGCATCGGCAAAAACAAGTCCCAGTTCCGAATCGTCTTCAAGCAGGGCAATCTGTTTTGCGAACCGTTCGGGCAGAACCACATCGTCACTATCGACGAAACAGATGTACCTGCCTTTCGCCATGCTCACGCCGCGGTTGCGGGCGGCTACTACACCCTGATTTTCCTGCGTATGAATCTGTGCCCGTGATTGCGTACTTTTCGCGACCTCGACGGTGTTGTCGGTGCTGCCGTCATCGACTATAATGATTTCAAAACCTTCAAACGTCTGCTCCTCAAGACTTCTCAGGGTCTCGGCGATATAGTCCTGATGATTATAAGATGCGATTATCACCGACAGTTTCGGCTGCACAGCTATGTCTCCGTCACGTTATAATTTTGCGATACTGTTCTATGTAGCCTGAAGCCACGTTCGCCCAGTCAAATTTCTCCGCCTGTTTTCTCGCCGCCGTTGACATTTGCTTATAAAGCTCAGTATCGTCAGCCAGTCGTTTTACTGCTTTGGCGATTTCTTCGACTTTATCCTGCTCGACGATAAGGCCGTTGCCGTCAATCAGTTCGGCCAGGCCCTCACAGCGTGTGGTCACAATCGGCAGTCCTGATGCCATCGCTTCGAGCATTGCATTGCTCATGCCTTCCTGCATACTGGCGCTGATGAAGATATCGTTCCGCCGGTACACTTCCGGCATTTTTTCCGAGTCCATTCTACCGGTTATCTCGATAACGCCGCTCAATTCCCTTTCGGTGACGATTTTCCTGAGATGCTGTTCCGTTTGCCCGCCGCCGACAACCATCAGACGGAGTTTACAGGCGGTCCTATGCAATATCTCGACGGCATCTATGAGCATCTCGATTCGCTTTGTAACAGATAATCTGCCGACGGTCAGGAGCCTGAGCACTTTGGATTTTTCTGCGGTCTCGGCAGGGAAAAACCTGTCCAGTTCCACGCCGTTCGGAATCACGTCAATCGAGACCGATGGCATAAATCGCAGCGATCGTTCCTTCAGTCCCTCACTGCAAGCCACCAGCGCCGAAGCCTTCTTCCAGATTGCGCCGAATACGGGAGCAAGAATTTTATAGTCGAGCTGGAGCCGTACGTGCTGTCCAGGCACATCCGAGCCTCGAAGCGAAATAATGTACGGCAATTTGCCGGCTTTTCGGTAGCAAAGCCATCCGGTGGGAAAGCCGAAAAATGCGTGAGCTAAATCATAATCATTTTCCCGCAGCAGCCTGCGGTAATGAAATCCGGCCTTGACGAGCCATTCGATTACCTCGGCCCTCCGCCAGAAGTGCAGGTGCTTCTTGTGGATACCGACTTTGTGGATGGTAATGTTTTCGGAAAATTTCTCGCTCACAAAACCCGGTTTCGGCGCCGAGGTCAGCATGTCCACGCGCAGGTCGTCCCGGCCGGCAAATTGCCTCAAAAGGCAAAGATTTGCTTTAGCCGCTCCGCCGCCTATCGGCGGAAATTCATAATTGAGCATCAAAATTTTCATTTTCTAATTTTATTGGCAATAACGTATAGGTTAGTTTGCAGCACAAGCGGCATCCTGCGAAAATCCACGCGCCTAATAATACGGCCGAGCAGTCCGAGCTTCTTAAGTTTTTTTTCTGTAAATTCGTTGATAGGATTCATTTTGACAAATTGCGTCTCGAATCCATGCCGGGCCATTCGTCGCCTCAACTGACCCGGCGAATGCAGCGAAGGATGATACTGCCGCCATTGCAGCGACTTTGTCCTGAGTGTCTCATAGATAATATTGCTATACCTGTTCGGCGTCTGGAAAAGGTAATAACCGCCGGGGCGGAGCACCCGCCGGACTTCGCTTACGTGTTTGTCAATCGCCGCTATATGCTCGAACAAATCGAAACTCAACACAACTTCGAAAGATTCGTCTTCGTACGGCAGGGTTTCCGCCGCCTGTACCTCCAGGCTAATGTCGCCGTATTTATTTCTGCCGTACTCGATAGCCTCGCCCGATATATCGATACCGGCGATATCATGACCCTTGCCGCTAAGCTCATTCACCACGGTGCCGATGCCGCAGCCGATCTCCAATATTCTATCTTCCGGCCTGAGCAGATCGGTTTGGGCGAGGAATTCCAGGTTTGTTTGCAGGTTGCCGCGTTCTTCCTTGCCGACCTTTAGCTCCTTGCGCCAGCCCCGGTCGTAGAGTTCCTGCTGCTTTTTGAGGTTTTCATCCATCAACCTTGTCACTCTTTTTTCCGTCGAGCAATGTTTTATGTGTTTATTTGTGCTGGAAAAGAACATGCTGTCCGAACGCCCGAACGATTCGGTAATTCTTCATAACAAATTGTCTAAACGGCTTCATTGCCTGGAAACGCTTCGCTTCGTCGGAGTCATTGATTTTGTCACGGAGCATTTCGGCATAAGCCGCTTCATACTGGCTGACAACCTGCTCATCTGCAGGCAGAAATCCTTTCGACGTTCGAGGCCATAATTCCAGCGGCGGTCTGTTCCATGGAAAGTGGTTCTTACGGCTGTCCACGATAAACTTCGGCGGCTTGTCCTTAAACGAATTTAATATTTCGTCGATTCGTTCCGACAGAACTTTCGGCGAAAGCGTATGCATTGTCCCTTCGAAGGCCTTCGGTGCCGGACTGAGCCTTTGTGCCGAAACATAAATACCCGGAACCCAACCCCAGACATAGATTTGATCGGTTTTTGAACTATTGTCCCTTATGTATTCGCCGACAACCTCCGAGGAGTCTCTTGCACCTCTTCTGTGATTTGAAGCTGTTCCCATTGCCTGTAAGTAGCCCCGTCGTATATCGGGATTTTGGTATTTAACGCCGGAGTGGGGGCTCGTTCTGATGCCGAAGAAGATATGCCACGACATTATTACCATCAGCAGAAAGCCGAGCACTCCTATTGCGACCCACTTTGGCCTTGTCGCGGGTTTTTTTGCCTTTTCGTAATAGGCTGCTATCAGGTATCCGCCCAACATCGCCGACGATGCGTTCAGCGGCAGATAATACTGCTCGTACGAACGCGGGCTGATCCATACGAACGTCATATCCAGCAGCCACCAAACTGCAAAGAGCAGCACAAACCGATCGTAGCTGTTTTTCCGATCATCTTTCGATTTTCTAATTTTGCCCGAAATAATTCTGGCGATTCTGAGAATGATTGCCCCGATTGCAAGAGCAACAGGTAATATGAGTAATCGGTAATAGCGAAACACCCTGAGTCTGGCCTGTTTTCTGCCCTCGGAGTCTAATGCCTGCCAACTGTCGCTCACGTATGACGGCAGGAGTTTCATTATAAGTCCCTGCTCGACAGCAGGTTTCTCGGCCGCAGCCTCGCCGGCATCGGGAACTATCGGCTCATTTTCGCTGCCGGTCTGCGGGGCCTCATGCTCCGTAAAGAACGATCTGTATAAAAATGAATACGGGTAATAATTTATCGGCGCTCTTTCAACGGTCAGCCATAGCGATATCGAACCGAGAATAGCCACCGCTCCCGTTGCCAGCAACAAAATGTCGGCGCCCGTTTTCTTCCAACTGTTGTACTTAAGCAGGGGCTGTAAAATCACGAATAAGCCGACCGCTCCGAGCACGGATGTACCGGTCTCTTTAAACAACGGTGCGAAGCTGAGAAACGCCCCGGCCAACACCGCGTGCCACCATTTGCCGTTCAACTGGTACAGCACAAAACAGCTCATCCCCATTATCATAAAGGCGATCATGTGCTGCTCTTTTACATTGCCGAACTTCGCTATCAGCGGGGCCGATAGATAGATCGAAGCAATAATAACGCCCACCGCGGCGGGCAGCATCGTTCCGAACAATCTCCGCATCGCTATAAACATAAGCACCAGCGCCGCGGCCTGAAGAATCATCTGAATCAGCTTAGGGCCGGTCTCATTGTACCCAAAGAGTCGCACGCCCAAAATATTTATCAGCAGCGTTCCCATCTGGGCACTGGGTTTTTCATCGATGCCAATCTTTGCTCCATCGATAATGTGCTGGGCCGAATAGACGTAACAGCCGCTGTCGAACGGGTCGGGCGAGTTGAACTCGATGTACTTGCCCATGAAAAACGGGATTGCCGCCAGGACTGCCGTAACGATCATAACCGCAGCTGGACTCTTGATGTTGAATTTTGATGCTGGCGCCGGTTCGTGGTGCGGCTTATGCGGTTTTTTTGCAGGTGTGCGCTTTCGTACCGGCTTGCTCATTTGCTGTCTCCCTTATGGTCGGTCGCTTCGAGGATCTCTTTGATGACATAGGTCGGGCGGTTCTGCGATTCGTGGTATGTCCGGACCAGCAGCTCGGCCAGCAGGCCCATCAGGATGAACTGGATCGTAGCGATAATGAATACGGCCGTCAGAATCAGCAGGGGATTGCCGCTCATATCGTTGCCGTGTGCGAGTTTCTGGTATATCACGGTCAGGCCGAAAAGAATCGAGCCGGCGGCGCTTAGCATCCCGAGGCTTCCGAAGATATAGATAGGCTTCGTGGAAAACGAGCCGAGAAACTTTACCGTAATCAGGTCCAGCAGAACTTTCCATGTGCGTGCCAGCCCGTATTTTGCCACCCCGGCGGTTCTGGGCCGGTGGTTGACGACTATCTCCGCAATCTCCGCCCCGTTCCAGCTTGCCAGGGCGGGGATGAATCGGTGCATCTCGCCGTACAATTTTGTTTCTGCGAGGACCTCCCTGCGATACGCCTTGAGCGTGCAGCCGAAGTCGTGGAGTTTGACGCCGGTAATTTTTGAGATCAGCCAGTTGGCCATTTTCGAAGGCAGCAGTCTGGTTATGACATTGTCGTGCCGTTTCTTTCTCCAGCCGCTCACGACGTCGAAACCTTCGCCGAGCTTGGCGATCATCTTCGGAATATCAGCCGGGTCGTTCTGCAAGTCGGCGTCCATCGCGATAATGATCTGCCCCCGCGCGTGGGCGAAGCCGGCGCTCATCGCCGCGGTCTGGCCGAAGTTCCTGCGAAAGCGAATGACCCTGACCTTGGCATCGGCCTTCTGCAGTTTCGCCAGCACGGCGAAGCTCTCGTCGCTGCTGCCGTCGTCGATGAATATTATTTCGTAGCGGTGCTCGCCAGCCAGAGTCTGCGTAATCTGTTCGTAGAGCGGACCGATATTTTCCTGCTCATCCAGCAGCGGCACTACAACCGATACTTCCGGACTTTGTTTGGCCATACCTTAATTCCTGCATACAAATGGCTACTATCATAATAGTTATGATATCGGCTGTAAAGACGAACATAAGTAGTTAAAATCGCCGCCGAACGACCGGAAAAAGCAAGATATTTAGGGCGATGCGGGATGGAATTTTGATTGACAAAGTTTTTCTGCCCGGCAATAATATATCCCGAATAGCCGAAGTGGCGGAATTGGCAGACGCGCGGGATTCAAAATCCCGTCCTGGCAACAGGGTGAGGGTCCGAGTCCCTCCTTCGGCATTTTTATGATTTCCGTTCGCT
>Ga0268285_1000661_pt1 | contig 19183 bp, 15 predicted proteins | sample saktaG_2_FD_190144 | JGI IMG/M metagenome (GOLD analysis project Ga0268285, IMG submission 190144) | Saline water microbial communities from Sakinaw Lake, British Columbia, Canada - sak_2013_06_06_120m | ecosystem: Environmental > Aquatic > Non-marine Saline and Alkaline > Saline ... | reverse complement strand
GAAGTCGCCGTATTCTTTTTCCGTGTAGAGATTTCCGTCGCCCCCGAGAGATGGATCGCAAATCATAATGCCGTCTTTGATGACGTAGCCCTGCTTATTGCCGACCCAGCCTGTCATGTCGGTGCCGTTGAACAGCCGCTTGAAACCCTCGGCGTTCTCCTGCGCGGTCAGTTGGTTGGTGCCTTTTTCGCGCGGTATTTCACGAATGAAAACGTTCCTGAAGTACAGGTTGTTGCCGTGATTTTGAAGCTCGATCTGGCCCGTCGGGTAAATCGGTATGCTTCGGTCCCAGTAGTTCTCCATGATTACGTTATCGACGACTATCTGGCCGTTCAGCATAACCGTGACCTTCTCGCCGATCATGAAGATTCTAAACGTGTTCCACTGCTCGACGGGCTTATCCGCGACTTTCGTCGGCTTGCTCGGATTCTTCTGGTTGTTGTACAGACCGCCCGAACCGACATCGGCGTTTGGTCGCTGCGTGTCCCATATCTGAACCTGGGGTGAGCCTCGCAGATAAATGCCGCTGTCGCCGTCTTTCAGGATTTTCCAATCCACTAACATCTCGAAGTCGCCGTAATCTTTTGCAGTGCACAGGCTGCGTCCCTTGCCGCTGAATACGAGCGCGCCATCGACGACCTTCCAGTTCGCCCTCATGTTGTCGTCAGCTTCTTTTTGCAGTTCCTTGAGTTTGTCCGGCGTAAGCGTTGCCCTTGTTGACGGGTTGTCATACGGACCTTTCAAAAGCCCTTTCCAGCCGGCGAGGTCTTTGCCGTTGAACAGGGCGACAAAGCCTTTCGGCGGCTTATTCAACGCTTGCTCGGCGCCCGTGCTTGTGGCTGCGTATGCAAGGCTAACCAAAACAACAGCCAGCACAGCAAGAGTTAACGACAGGTTTGAATAAGAATTGCGTTTGTTCATTTTGTTTCTCCTTCTTCGTTTTCAGGATTGCCGGTTGCTGCCGGGATGCCGCTGCTGCTCATCTCCACGATCAGAACGCCGGGCACATATCTATCCCCCATGTTCTCCAGAAGGGTGAAAGACGGGATTCGAACCCGCGACCCCCGGATCCACAATCCGGTGCTCTAACCAGCTGAGCTACTCTCACCACAAATCTTGCTCCAACTAAAAACTGAATTTTATCAGGCCGGCTAATTTATGTCAATGCCCATCGCTAAAAATCGTGCAAAAGGCCTTTGAGTCTTACAGCTTGCAGGAAAATTCTCTTGAAAAATCCGGCTAATTATGGTACAATACCGCCTAAAATGGGGTTTTAGCTTTAATAATACACATTTACCCCATATATTTAACACAATTCAGCTTGCCACGGGGGGGATAACTCATGGCTCACGAAAAAAGATGTGATAATTGTTGTTTTTCAACGTATGCCACCGGTGCAGGCAGAGCGGTCCTGATCTGCCGGCAGAAACAAGGTTCCGTAGGCAGGTGGACCATCCGCCCGCTGCAGCAGAAATGCGAAAATTTCTATCCATCATGCTTCGCCAATCCGCGGAATGAAAAGCCGCGTCTCATTCCTCTGACTCGCGGCCTGTTCACTGTCGTCGATGCCGAAGATTACTTATGGCTGAGCAAATATACATGGTTCGCCGAGGGTACGGGCGGGAATTTCTACGCCGTGCGAAAAGCCGGCGGCAGGAGCATCAAAATGCACCGCCAGATAATGAACGCTCCGGACCATCTGGTCGTGGACCATATCGACCATAACGGCCTGAACAATCGCAAGGAAAACCTGCGCATCTGCACTTTCGCCGAAAATTGCCGGAACCTCCGCGCCACTCGGCATAAAAGCTCCAAATACAAAGGCGTCCACTGGCACAAAAAATGTAAGAAATGGGCCGCCCAGATAACCTGCGATCACAAAACCCACCACCTCGGCTATTTCGGCAATGAAATTGAAGCCGCCAAAGCTTATGACAAAGCCGCTCGAAAATATCACGGAGAATTTGCCCAGCCGAATTTCCCCCATATTTAGCCCGGCAATTCATTGCCGGGTGCCTTTTGCCTTTTATTCGACGGCAATCTTCAAAACGACTTTGTGGATTTCTCCGCTGCTTACGAGCGGGGCGTGGGCATCCTTTGGGAAGAAGATAACGAACGAGCCGGCCGGCACCGGTGTCCAGCTATCCGGCTGGTCTTTAAAAAACATAATGTCCTTATCCGCGTCATACTCTGTATCTATCACCTTACAGCCGGCGGTTGGCTTGAAGCCCATCTCGTCCGTCCCGACGATGACATATTGAATATCTATGTATTTGCGGTGCGCTTCCAGTTTCGCTTCGGAGCGGCTCCGGCCGGGGCCTTTGCTGATCATGCAGAACAAACGGTCGCCGTCGATTTCATAACGGTCGGCCGGCAACTCGGCCAATCCATCCTGCCGCAGAAACGCAAACGCCTTTTCGAACGCCGGGTGCATGTTGAAATAGCGTTCGGCATGTTGAAGCTTATTGATGATAATCTGGTCTCTTTCCATTTGTACCTTGGCCTCCTTCTGACTCGAACAGGATGTGATAGCGAAAATCAAAACGCAAACAGCAAGCCCAACTACAACACGGCGACAAATAATCCCTTTATCCATAATACCAATTCTCCAAAAGTAAATATCTATCAATTCCTTTCGACAGGCCCGAAGTCACCTGTTTTTTCTTGCCCACACCGGACTATAATACAACGAATCTGTAAACGTTGCTAAAGAATTTCTTCTTTCCCGTTGATTTCGCTCAAGGTAAAATCCGTTGAGTAATCAGGTTAGAAATAAAACGCATGTCACAATATACCCAACAGGCAGAGAAAAGATGCTATGCATGTTTAATTCTTGCCTTACTCCTTAAATTCTCTCCCTGCGATGAGTTTTTACAGCGACTTCCTCTACCCCAATGGTGTGGTATTACATTACATATTACGTAGCGTAAAATATTCTCAAACGTATATCTCACTTTCTTCAGACACAGGTAATCTGTCGTCAGGTTGCACATCGAGCCATTGCAGCATACCAAGATTGCGGATAGTCGATGCGACTATGGTTTTGTCTAATTGCGGTTTCCTTCGCTGTTTCCATTTCATCACTGCTTCAAGGACATCCATTTCCGAGACTGGTGAATCGTTTTTTTGCTTGAGTGCAATTGCTGTAAATATTACTGTGGCGAGTGTTTCCGCCTGCATTGTGTCCACTCTCATAAACAAGTCTGTGGTCTTTTCAATTATGTGAATGTATTTTTCCAGCAAAGAGTCATAACGTTTCCGATATACTTCGTAAGCCGGGCCTACCTTAACTTCGAACATTCGGCCCAAACGTTCTTCCTGCAATAGGTTGCTGTTTATCAGCTTAGACTCGGCTAGCTTAAGTTCTTTAGAAAATGGTCCGTAGCTCGATCTTTGGTGCCTAAATCCCGTTGGCAATCCTTGTTCCGTAGCTACATAGGCGATCTTTTGAAAAATTGTCCTACCGATGGGCCGATGGTAAGGTTGTTTTTCAATCCGGTGCAAAATCTCGACAAGACCTACCCAGGCAGGATTGAATGCGAGCCGGTCATTTCGGAAGCCATTATGATTCGCTTTAACTGTTTTCCCTGGATTTTGCAGAAATGACTCTGACAGTTCAGCAGGATTTGTGCCATATGGGGCGTACATCTCCACAGGTATATCCATTTTTTTAACACGCTCATAGATCAAGGGCCCAACGACTTTCCACTCCAATTGACCGTTCCCGCACCCAAGAGGAGGCATAGCAATAGAAGTAATACCCCAACGCTTATAATGCGCTAAGAGATAATCCAAACCCTTCTTAATGTCACTCACTTTTGAAACGGATTTCCAGTGCTCTTTGGTTGGGAAGTTCAAAATTTGCTGGCCGAATAGGCTTTTATAGATATAGGGCTGTCCGATGTGTACTTCATGACATTCACATCGCTGCACATAATCCTTGAACATTTCAGGGAATCGATTCTTGAACTCCAGAGCTATCCCCTTACCCATTATCCCAACACAGTTTATGGTGTTGACAAGGGTTTGTGCCTTGGATTTCAATATATCGCCCACTATAATCTTCATGTCGGTCTCTTAGAAGAATATATCACTTTTAATACATACGGTCAATCCCATCCTGAGTTTCTTAAAAGCATCGAGGGCTGTCTGATTTGCTACGTAGGCATCCAATATGTATTGAGGTTCTACTTTGTCCGGCACGAGAACTTCCGCACACTTCACGGACTTGTGTGCCCACTCCTCATATTGATTGTCTCGATGTGTCCAATATTGTGCGAAAAGTCTATCTTTATCGATTGCCGCTAAACCCTTTGAAACTGGATAAAAGCGAACATAATCGCTCGAAGCGTTTTGGTCGGCGATTATAACATTAGGTAAATCTATAACTTCTGCATTTATACGAAGCACGCTGATTTTGGTATTTTGATCTCTGCGTCTGCTTAGCATTGGATTATGAGCATCGAAATAGAGATTAGCAAAATCGTGCAGTTTCTTGTTCGTTCCATGAATTTTCTTGATCTTACGCTTCTCCTGCATTTCTTGCATGGCGATAGAATCATCATGAGGTAGTTTAACTGACTTATTATGAGACAATATCCCATGTTCAATAATAGATTGAACATTGGAAATAAGGGAAATAAAGTACAATTCTTTCACATCGGAACGGTCCATTATCGTTTTTCCTTAAACTGCTTCACACCTTAAGCTGCAAAATACACAGAAATAATGAAAAATCAATAAAATTCAAAATTCCTCTATGAAACAATTGCCGACCTGGCGATTGGACTGTAAAAATGGCCTGGCGGGCGATGCCTACCAGGCCTTTTTCCGGTTAACCGCTGTCCGCCTTGCGCTTATCGCACTTCGGCGGCTCTCCCAACAGTTAATAATCATATTATATGCTATTTAACGTCAATAATCAAGCAAATTCGTCAATAGCCGTTCGCAAATAATCATTAATCAATCATCAATAATCAATAATCATTTACTTTACTGCTGCCTGAGCCGCGGCGAGTCTTGCTATCGGGACTCTGAACGGCGAGCATGAGACGTAGTTCATGCCGACACGGTGGCAGAAGTCGATACTGCTGGGCTCGCCGCCGTGCTCGCCGCAGATGCCGACCTTCAGTTTCTTTTTGGTCTTTCTGCCGAGCTTTGTGCCCATTTCGACGAGCTTGCCGACGCCTGTCTGGTCGAGCTGCTGGAACGGGTCTGCGGCGTAAATGCCCTTATTGACGTATTCGCCGAGGAACGTGCCCGCATCGTCTCGCGAGAAGCCCATCGTCATCTGCGTCAGGTCGTTTGTGCCGAAGCTGAAGAACTCGGCCTCGGTGGCGATTTCGTCGGCCGTCAGGGCCGCCCTCGGGACCTCGATCATTGTGCCGATCATATACTTGATTTTGGCTTTCTTCTCTTTGAAGACCTGCTTGATCTCGTCCACGATTTCGTCTTTGACCAGCTTAAGCTCCTTGACTGCGCCGACGAGTGGGACCATGATTTCGGGCAGGACTACCTTGCCGGACTTCTTGACGTTCAGCGCCGCCTCGATAATGGCTCTTGCCTGCATCCTGGCAATTGCTGGATATGTAATCGACAAACGGCATCCGCGGTGGCCGAGCATCGGGTTGAACTCGTGCAGTTGTTCGACCTTTGCCTTGACGACGGCGGGTTTGACTTTGAGTCTCTTTGCCATCTCCGCCTGGCTCTTGGTATCCTGCGGCAGGAACTCATGCAGCGGCGGATCGAGCAGACGAATCGTAACCGGCAGTCCGGCCATGGCCTTGAAGATGCCTTCGAAATCGGTTCGCTGATATGGCAGTAGCGTCTTCAATGCGCCTTCGAACTGCTTTCTGGCGGTTGCGTATTCCTTTTCGATTGCCTTTTTCTCTTTAGCGGTTGGAGCTGCTTCGACCTTTGCGAGCATGATGGCGTAATCGTCGGCGGCGAGAATCATCTGCCGGACGGGCCATATTCTGTCGCCTTCGAAGAACATGTGCTCGGTCCTTGTAAGGCCGATGCCTTCGGCACCGAAGTCTCTGGCACGCTTGGAATCTTCCGGCGTGTCGGCGTTGGTGCGGACGCCCAGCTTGCGGACGCTGTCGCAAATGTTCAGGAACTTGCCGAAGTCGCCGCTCAAGGTCGGCTCGACGGTAGCTAATTGCCCCGTCATTACTTCGCCTGAGGAGCCGTCGAGACTCATCCAGTCGCCTTCCTTGACGGTCAGCTTGCCGAGGGTGAATTTCTTCGTTGCATAGTTGATATTCAGTGCGCCGACACCTGCAATACAGCATTTGCCCATGCCGCGTGCGACGACGGCCGCGTGGCTTGTCATGCCGCCGCGGGCAGTCAAAATACCGACCGCCGCGTCCATGCCGCCGATGTCTTCGGGGCTGGTTTCTATCCGGACGAGGATGACCTTCTTGCCCTTGGCGTTCCATGCTTCGGCGGTTTCGGCGGTGAATACTACCTGGCCGACGGCGGCGCCGGGCGAGGCCGGAAGGCCCTTGGCGATTACAGTACGCCTGGCTTTCGGGTCGAAGTGCGGATGCAGCAGGCGATCCAACTGCTCGGGCGTGACGCGGGTGACGGCGTCCTTCCTGGTAATGAGTCTTTCGGCGACCATGTCCACGGCGTTCTTGACGGCTGCTTCGGCGGTACGCTTGCCGGTTCGGGTCTGGAGGATGTAGAGCACCTTATTCTGGATGGTGAATTCCATGTCCTGCATGTCTTTGTAGTGCTTCTCCAAGCGGGTCATCAGGGCGGTGAGCTGCTTGTAAGCCTTGGGCATTACCCTTTTTAATTTTATCAGCGGAATTGGTGTCCGGATGCCGGCGACGACATCCTCGCCCTGGGCGTTCATCAGGAACTCGCCGTAGAACTCTTTCTTGCCGGTGCTGGGGTTGCGGGTGAAGCAGACGCCGGTGCCGCAGTCGGAGCCCATGTTGCCAAAGACCATCGCCTGGACGTTGACGGCGGTTCCGAGCAGGCCGGTGATGTTGTTGAGCTGGCGATATTTGACCGCGCGGGCGATATTCCACGAGCCGAAGACGGCGTTGATGGCGTGAGTGAGCTGGAGCTTGCCGTCCTGCGGGAAGAGTTCGCCGACGTGCTTTTTGTAGACGGCTTTATATTTGTCGACGACGTCTTTTAGCTGATTGGCGCTGAGTTTGTTGTCGAGCTGGACGCCGGCCTTTTCCTTCGCGGCGTGAATTACCTCTTCGAAGTATTCGTGGCTGCAGCCCATAACTACGTCGCCGAACATATCGATGAACCGGCGATAAATATCATACGCAAACCGGGGATTCTTCGTCTTCTTGATGATCCCCGCAATCACGTCATCATTCAGCCCCAAATTAAGAATGGTGTCCATCATTCCGGGCATCGATACGGCGGCTCCGCTTCTTACGCTTACTAAGAGGGGCTGGTTCGGGTCGCCGAGCTTGGCGTTCATGGCCTTTTCGAGCTTCGCGAGGTTCTTGTCGACTTCCGCCGCCAGCCCTTTCGGCCATTTTCCCTTGGATTTATGATATTCATCACAGACCTTCGTAGCGATAGTAAATCCCGCCGGCACAGGCACACCGAGGCTCGTCATCTCAGCGAGATTCGCCCCTTTACCGCCCAGCAGCACTTTCATCTTGGCATTGCCTTCGGCTTTTCCGCCGCCGAAGAAGTATACGCGTTTTTCTGACATTCTATAGTTCTCCTACTAACATTAAAGTTGACTCAAAAACGCTTTATATATGATATTTTCACACGCATGTCAATCCTTAAAAAAGAGAGCCTCCCGCTGCAAAACACTGCTCATCAATAGGACAACGTTGATATCCGCATCGGTGGGCGGAAAATTCGGTTTCCGGCACCATTCATGAACAAGAGGGATGCGTTTTCAAAATATTCCAGCCACAAAAACAAAAAAAAATTGGAAATTCTCAAAAAGACTATCAACATTTCCCGGTTCAGAATCGCTACAGTAAGAGAGAGCGGGTGTGTGTGCATAAAAAGCGGGCTTAAAATCCAAATTTTCAAGTTGGGAGAAAGTGGCGCAGCGGTTCATGAGTTCGAAATCGCCTGATATTGCCGAAAGACTAATATTAACACGGGTAGTCTGTCATCAAGACAGAAGAGCTTTGGCTACCCTTTATCTAAAATACCATAAGCAGATCGAGTCCTATATTGCCTCCTATATTAGCTCTGCTACAGATACGGAAGACCTGGCCCAGGAAGTATTTATTCAACTTTGTGCGGGCAAAGGCCATTATGACGGCCGCACAGAAGTAAAGTCGTACCTCCTGGGTATCGCCCGCAACATAATCCGAAGGTATTACAGACGAAAAAGAAAAATAAGTTCGTCGGAAACTGTTTTTATTCGCTCGATTGATACCATTCGTCCCGGCTATGATATCCATCAGCAGTTCGAGAGAATCACTGAAGATGCGATAACCCGATTGCACCCCAAAGAGCGCCAAGCCATCAGGTTGAGATTTGTAGAAGGCCTTGGCCCGAAAGAGGCCGCAAAAAAGGCTGGATGCTCAATAGGCGCTTTCTACAAACGGTTGGAGAGGGCTGAGAAGGCCATGCGAGAAGCCGTAAAAAACAAAAAAGATTAATTTTTTAATTTTTTTCTTGATTTTTTCTTGCTTTTGTATACGATATTATTGAAAGCGTAATACATCATAGAACGTAAAACTTCCTCGAATCGTCTTATTGTTAACCGCACCTAACTTACCGTGCCCGGGGTTTGCACGGAGATATCCGTAGGATATGGAATTCTCCGAAGGCGGATTTCTGTCCGTAAACCTCAGGCAAAATGACTGTAATATAGGGAGAATTATGATGTGCGGGGCAAAAGGTTATACGCCGGTTGAAATAAGGATTCCCAATCGGCAAAGCGGATTGTTGGCTGGGCGAAATAGAAGATGCATTTCTAAAAGAGCGGGATTTACACTCATCGAGCTATTGGTTGTGATAGCCATTATTGCGCTGTTGCTGGCGATATTGGTGCCCGCGCTTCAACGGGTAAGGAAGCAGGCTAAAGCGGTTGTCTGTCAGTCGAACCTGAGACAATGGGGCACTATCTGGGCTACATATACACAAGATAATGACGGTTCTTTACCGAGCCGGACATTACAACCTAATTGGACTCTTACATATACGCTTTATATGTTATGGGGTTGGAATGGTGATAGTGAGAGTTTGGATATGGATGAGTGCACCAGAATCGAGGGTATAATGTGTTGTCCTTTGGCCACAAAGCCTGTAAATCCAACCGGTGAAGATAATGTTAAACCCGTAGGCGGAACGTTTATGGCATGGGGTAGGTGCTGGCCTAAAGGATTCCTGCCGAATGGGTATGGCAGCTATGGCATAAACAAGTTCGTTTATTGGTCCGGCCTGCCTGCAGATTCCAACACGGAATCCCGATTGTACTGGAGAACCTCCGATGTAAAGGGGGCATACAATATACCAATATACTTGGATGCTTGCTGGGTGAACAATTGGTGGATTGTTGATAATATTGCCCCTCCAGGGCATGATGCTGTGCCTACTTGCCGGAACCCAGATGATACTCCTATTCACGAGCCTATAAGTCTTGAGAATTTCTGCATTAACCGGCACGATGGGTACGTAAATGGGCTTTTTATGGATTGGTCTATAAGGAAGGTTGGGCTCAAGGAGTTGTGGACGTTGAAGTGGCATCGCGAGTTCGACACGGCAAACGAATGGACAAAAGCCGGCGGGGCAAAGCCCGAAGAATGGCCGGAGTGGATGAGAAACTTCAAAGACTACTAAATAAAAGAGCTTCTCACAGAAAAAGCCATCTTGCACAGAATAGTAGCAAGAAAAAGTTTTTTTTGCTTATAAATCTTTCCTTATAAAACACTTCCGCAATCACCCCAGAAAAGTACGAATTATCTTTGTCGAATTTTGTGATTTTCGGACAATTATAAATAGAGAGCAATTGTTTTTCGATGAAAGTGAGATAAGAAAGGAGGTGTTGCCAATGAGAACATTAGATTAGGTATTAAGTTTCGTTGCTCTCAATTTTATATGTATTCTTGTTGTGTGGAGATAGATTTTCAAATTTTTATGATGATGAATATTTCTGAAAAGGAGTTATTACAATGAAAAGATCAGGTATATCTCAAATAGCGGTACTCTTTGGATTGGCCATCGGCCTTATAGTTCTTCTGGCTGGATCGATACCGGTAGGCGTGAGTGGAGAATTATTTACCGGAGGCTGGACGCCGTACACAAGGTCTGGCTGGCCTAGACCCTGTGACACTGATTGGAACTGTGGACCACTAAACTTGGCCTGCACACTGGGGCCGGGCGTGGGGAACTGCTATGACCAATGTAGCGGAACTTTTACTGCTTATTGCACAAGTGCCTCAGGCTATGATTGTTATGGCGGAGCTTTCACTGGTTTTGTGGCAGCACAAGGTACTACCGTAACCTGGAGCGGTAATGGAACATCAGCCGGCCAGGTATGCTCAGGAGAATTGGCCGATTTTGGTGATTACATGATGTGTGAGGTAAAACTCCACGGTGCAGTATGTAACCTTTGATGGTCTTGGTTTTGATTGAAGTTGGGCGTCTTTCAGGGACGCCCAACTTTAATTTCGGATTATGGCCTGTCGGGATGCAAACACTTGCCGAATAATGCGATAATATTATAGGAACAATGGTAGCTGTTACTGTCGGAGAAGATATATGTGTAAGCGAATGATGATCATTTCATTGCTTTTGATGACTTTGAAGTCAGCCTTGGCTGGGAATCATCCAAGCGCTAACGAACTGCTTGATAGATACGCTTCAAATCAGGACAAGATCCGGTCATGGATTATTAGATACGAGATGTCAGCCGAAATCGGCGTGGTCGGAGAAAAGGTAGAAAAGAGAGTTAGATCTTGTGAACTACGCCTTGATGATGAACGAACCAGCAGTCGCGTCCATAAATGGGGTGATTACGGCGGGGAACAGATTCTTCAAAGCAACTCCACTTACATAAGCCTCACGTGGGATGGGCAGAGATACATAAAGTACCGGAAGAAAGGCAATAATGAACCGGGTTTGGTTTACGTTGACAGATTTGAAGACGCGGATCAATCCGTTATGGATTGGGAGTTGAATTCCCTTAGATACAAACACGATGCCGCCTGTTTGATGGGCTTTTATATAGGCACTTTCGAGCGTATTGATAAGGTGCTTCGCAATGCCCGCGAAATATCCGTTCGGAGTGAACCTGAGTTGATAGGTGGAGTCAAGTGCCATGTTATCGACGCCAAAACGAAGTATGGCGACTATACGCTTTGGATAGATCCACAGCATGGTTACAATATTGCCAGAGCACACATCTGGCTCAGCAAAGATGAGAACCATTTCGAATATGACAAGCCCACCAACAAAAAGATTTACAGCAATACGCTGGAAATCATTCGTTTTGAACAGATTGATGGTTTGTGGTTTCCTGTGGAAGCGGAGATGTCGGGCCGGCAGCTACGTGACAATCCGGAGGCAAAGCCATATACAGGCAAAATACATTTCAAAGTAAATGAGATGATTCCTAACCCGGATCACGAAGCATCTCGCTCTTTTGTCGGGTCTGATGTCCCGAACGGGACAAAAACAGTTATTGTGCCCGTGCTTAACATAGTGTACACGTGGCAGGACGGCAAACTGATAAAGAGAATCAACGAGAAAGCAATTGCAAGGATCGACAAGATAGTAGATGACATGGTTGCTCAGGACAAGGTTCCTTCCATGCTGGCTAACGGCTTAAGAAGCGATGTCTCTGAACCTGTATCGCAAGATGAATCTCAGCAGATTACTACCGATGGGGATCAACAACAATCGGCTCTATCTGCTTTGGAAGCTGACAATAAGTCAACTGAGCAAGCAATCTTAGAAGAAGGCTCTGAGGCGCACATGACCGATAAGGAGCATCTCGAACCGGGCAAATCTCCTTTAGGGAGTCAGGGCAAATCGTTGCCGCAGTCTGCCACTGGTGATTCGGTCAAAGCGGTTGCCAATGATGGCCAGTCAACAGAGACCTCTGAATCCGTCTCGTCCAACCGTGACCAACTGCGCCCCCACTGTGGTCTGTACTGTATTTATAGTATTTTGAAATTGACCGGACAGAAGATAGATTTTCGGGAATTGGTTAAGACCGATTACTTCGGCTCGCGTAAAGGCAGTTCATTGGCTGAACTTCAGAAAGCAGCACACGACTATGGATTTCATGCGGGAATCGCTGCACGGCTCACCACGCGCGTTCTCCGTAATAGTCCTTATCCGGCCATTCTTCATGTCAAATCCAATGGTGAGTCTGATCAGTACGACCACTTCGAACTGTTCATGGGAACCCAAAACGGCCAGGCGAAGCTGTTCAATCCTCCTGAATCACCAAGGCTGGTTCCTTTTTACGAGGTGGCTCCGCTATGGGACGGCCTCGCACTGTTTGTTTCGGCCAAACCATTTGACATCGACGCCATATTTAATATCCAGCGTGATAGATTAATCGTCTATGCGGTAATTGGGATCTTAGCGATTATAATTGTTCAATTAGCGAGGCGGCTATGCCTTGTCTTTACGTACCCTTTGTCTCGACGTTGGCAATTGGGCCTTTCTGTAGCCCAAGGCACGGCCATCGGGATTGTGGCCCTGTTGTGCGGGATGATCTACCATTTCACTTACGATGGCGGCTTATTGGCCAACACTAACGCTGTAGCCTCGCTCCAAAGAGGCCATGCGGGCAATTTCATCCCAAAGGTAAGCGAGAAGGAAGTTCGCAAGCGGCTTAATACCGATACAATTTTTATCGACGCCAGACTTGCTCGTGATTTCAAGATAGGACATCTGGAAGGGGCGATCAGTGTACCGATTGATGCGAATGATTTGGAGTATCAATCGGTGACGTCCAAGATTACAAACGATGCCTGCATTATAGTTTATTGTCAGAGTGCCCGCTGCAAATTCGCCGAGAGGGTAGCGGTTAAGCTTGTCTCAGATGGTTTTTCCGATATCTCGATATTCAAGGGAGGCTGGGCCGAATGGATTGACAAAAACGGCGAGCCTCCTACTAAGAAAACTTTTGGCAAACAAAATGGTGAAAGACACGAACAAACATAATATGAGCCTACCAAGACAAGAGGACGTGCTAAGCGAGCCCGAAATCATTTCGCAGAGATCGGCTTCCCGGAGGCAACTCTTTGTGTACCTGCTTATTTTTGTTTGTATTTCGGTTTTCCTCGTACATATGCCGGCGCTGTCTGCCCGGGCAATATTTCACGACGACCATATGTATGTTACGAATAATGCACTCGTAAAAAATCCCAGTTGGGCCTCGGCCCGGCGGTTTTTTGCCGAGGTCCTCAAGCCGTCCACAGTCAAAGGTTACTACCAGCCGTTGACAATGATATCACTGATGATTGATAGCGGCCTCGCGGGGCGAACTAACAGCTTCAGGACCTTTCATCGCACAAGTCTTCTGCTACATGTGACCAATACCGCACTGGTGGCCGTATTGCTTTACCTTCTATTCGGCCAGGCGCTTGTTGCTGCGGGGGTAGGCTTACTTTTCGGGTTGCATCCTATGACGGTCGATTCTATTTGCTGGTTGAGTGAACGCAAGACATTGCTGGCTACTTTTTTTGCGCTATCGTCCATCATCTTATATGTACGTTTTGCCCGTCTTGGCAAAAAGAGATACTTCATCGGTTGCTTTGTTGCATACGTGCTTGCCCTGTTGGCCAAACCGATTACGGTTCCATTGCCGGCGATGATGCTATTGATGGATTATTGGCCACTCAAGCGCATTCGTTGGAAGGTGGTTATAGAAAAGCTCCCTTTATTTGCTGTTGGAACTCTTTTCGCCGTCATAACCTGCATTTCTCAAAGCCGGTCGGGCAATGTGCGGTTGCCGGGCCAGCATAATCTACTGGACGTCATGCTCATACTTTGTCACAATACCGTTTTTTATCTGTACAAAATCGTATGGCCGGTTAACCTCTCTGCGTATTATGGGTACTCTACCTACCGCATGGTGCTTACAGGTATCGTTGGGATGTGCATCTTGATTCCTTTGCTTGTTATCTCATTGCGTTGGACACGTGCGTTAATCACTTGTTGGCTAATGTTTTTCCTTGCGATTTTGCCAACTATGGGCATCATAGGAGTTACACCCGTAATAGCAGCTAACAGGTATACCTACCTTCCCATATTGGGCTTGCTGATACTAATTGCATCATTTCTGGCTTGGTTTCAAACTTTTAGTTGCAGACGAAAGACAATTGCCGGTTGTGCTCCAGTAATGGTTGTTTTGCTGACGCTTGCCGGGGCCGAGGCCGTTGCCGCACGTGGGTATCAATATTACTGGCGCGATACTGTGCTTCTCTATGAGCATATGTTGACAATATGCCCACGGTCTGCTATGTTACACAGCGATCTGGGGGTAGTACTATCGTGGCAGAACAAAACTGATGAGGCAATCAGTCAATTCCGCCAAGCCCTCAAGATCGCGCCTCGCTTTGCCCTCGCGCACTTCAACCTCGCTACTGAACTTAGAAGGCTTAATGATAAGATTGACGAGGCGACATGTCATTATCGTAAGGCCCTGGAGATTGATCCATTTTATACTGAGGCGCGCCTCAATTTAGGTCTTATTCTCAAATCAAAAGGTCAATACGAAGAGGCAATCAAACAATTCCGCAAGGTCTTACAGACAAATCCCGAGTTGGTTGGGGCACACTATAACCTTGGCATGGCTTTGATATTGGGAGGCTGGCCTGATAAGGGGCTAAGGAGTCTTCGAGAGGCCGTGCGTCTAAGTCCCGCCAGCCTGATTTACTTGAAAGAGCTGGCGTGGTTCCTATCCACCCACCCTGACCCGGAGGTTCGAGATGCCGACAAATCTTTACGTCTTGCCGAACGGGCCTCGGAACTGACCATGAATCGAAATCCGGAAATCCTTGATACATTGGCGGCGGCATACGCAGCGAGAGGACAATTCAGCTTAGCAGTGTCATTGGCCGAAAGAGCGCTGACGTTCGCCGACCGCACGCGAAATAAGGAGTTTACAATGCAAATCAGCGAGCGACTTGAGCTATATAAACATCGAAAGCAGTATATACAGAACCCGCGTGAACAAATAAAACAATTTCTTCCGGCTGTCTCAGAAGATAAATCAGAAACGGAAAATGAGAACATAGAGGAAGTATCGCTATGAAAATCCACATACTGAAAAAAGAACGATTGTTTTCTGCCTTCGTATTAATTGTGCGTTTAGGCCTCGGATGCATGTTCCTCTGGAGCAGCTTGCCGAAGATCCGCCAGCCGTATGATTTTCTTTCCAGCGTGTATAACTACGAGATTGCCGGTCCCAGTCTTGGAATGTTGGTTGCAATTACACTACCCTGGGTCGAGTTGCTGGTCGGCGTATGTCTGGTAGGCGGCATCTTTGTTGGTGGCGCACTGCTGGTTAGTATCGGGATGGCCGCCATGTTCACGTTCACTCTTGCATTCGCTCTGTACCATGGCCTTGAAATAAGTTGCGGCTGCTTTAGCACCTCCAACATAGAAAACATAAGCTACGCAACCCTGATACGTGCGTGTGTCATATTGCTATTGAGCGCTCTTGCGTACGGCGCTCTTGTATTCATCATGCAACCCCTTACCAAGCACGCGACGTCGTAAAACTGCTAATACACGATTCACTATTGACTGGCAATTTCTTCGCCATTTCCTAAAATATCTCTACACGGTGCGGACCTCTCAAAGACTTAAGACTAACACTTTTTGGAGAATAAATCAAAATCTGGTTTGGAAATTTTCTTGAAAAACAACCCCGCACCGCAGGGGTGCGGGCTAAACTTTTGTTTTTTGAAAAAATCCTTTCCATTGGCCCCGGAAATGTTGTATTATCATTAGCTTTATTGGAAATCGTAAACTGGCTTTTTGGAGACTCAAAAGTGGCTAATACCGGCGATATTCGGAATATTATTCTTTTAGGGCACGGCGGGAGCGGAAAAACGTCTCTGGCTGAGGCGATGCTGCATAAAACCGGGGCGACAAACCGGCTCGGAAGCGTCGATGAAAAAACGAGCATCTGCGACTTCTACGACGAGGAAAAAGAGCACCAGCATTCGATACAATCGGCGACGGTTCATGCCAAGCACGCCGGCAAGCTGATAAATATCATAGATACGCCGGGCTATCCGGATTTTGTCGGCCCGTCCATCAAAGCGATACCGGCAGCCGAGACAGCCGTGCTGGTCATTAGTGCCGCTGCCGGCATTGAGACTAATACCCGGAAAATGGCCGAATTGGCCGCCAGGCTTGAAATGCCGCGGATTATTGTCATAAATAAAATGGACGCCGAGAATGTGATCTTACCCGAATTGATAAAAAATATTCAGGAAACTTTCGGTCAGCAATGCCGCTGCGCGAATCTACCCGCTGCGGACAAGGCATCCGTGATCGACTGCATCGAAAACGAGAACGGCGAATCGCCTCTAATGAACGTTGCCGAGGCCCATACCGAGCTGATCGAAAGCGTTATCGAAGCTGACGATGAGTTGATGGAAAGCTACCTTGGCGGCGAGGAAATTTCGGCCGAGAAAATCGCTTCGGTTTTTGTGGAGGCCCTGAAAGCCGGGACGCTCATCCCGATAATTTTCACCAATGCCCGCCGGGATGTGGGGATTCAGGAGCTTCTGGATATTATTGTGAAATATACCCCGTCGCCTCTCCAGGCAAAAACCGTTCAACTCAAGGACGGCGAGAACTTGACGGAGCTGACCCCCGACGCCAACGGTCCGCTGGTAGGTCTGGTCTTTCGTGTGGGATTTGATCCGCGATCGAATATGAAATACTCCACTATCCGACTCTTCAGCGGTACGATCAAGTCAGACACCAACATGCTGCGCAACAAAGAGAAGAAAGGTATTCGCCCGGGCCATATTCTGAAATCTCAGGGCGGCGAAAACGAACCTGTCGATGTGGGCATCGCCGGTGACATCGTGACCCTGGCCAAGGTCGAGGAACTGAGAGTCGATGACCTTGTGCACGACGGCAAAGTTTCCGGCAGGCTTGAATTGCCGGACGTGCCCGAGCCGATGTATTCATTGGCGCTCGAACCGGCCACAAGAGGCGATGAGCAGAAAATCAGCTCTGCCCTTGAAAAATTATGCGAAGAGGACCCCTGCTTTAAGGTCACGCATGACCAGCAGACCAAAGAGCTGGTCGCCAGCGGACTTGGCGATCTGCATCTGCGGGTTACGCTCGAAAAGATGAAAAACCAATTCAAGCTGTCGATCATTACGAAAGAGCCGAAGATTCCTTATCGCGAGACGATTACCTCCAAGGCCGAGGGCCACTACCGGCATAAAAAGCAGAGCGGCGGCGCGGGCCAGTTCGGCGAGGTTTACCTTCGCATCGAGCCGGCCGCACGCAACTCGGACCCGCCGCTGCAGTATGGCTGGGACATCTTCGGCGGCTCAATCCCCGGCCAGTACGAGCCGGCCGTCCTCAAGGGAATCAACGAGGTCATGCAGAACGGCGTCATCGCGGGTTTCCCGATGCAGGACATTGCGGTTTCAGTCTATGACGGGAAATATCACCCGGTCGACTCGAAAGAGGTCGCGTTCCGTGCCGCGGGTAAGGGTGCGTTCGTTGACGCTTTGCAGAAGGCAAAAGCCGTCCTGCTCGAACCGATCGTCAATATAGAAATCACCATCCCCGCAGATAACGTGGGCGATATCACGGGCGACCTGGCTTCCAAACGCGGTAGAGTCCAGGGCCAGGATGTGCTGCCCGGCAATTTCATCGTCATCATGGCGCAGGTCCCGCTCTCGGAAGTCACGCAGTACAACAGCCAGCTCAAAAGCGTGACAGGCGGCCGCGGCAGCTACTCGATGACGCTCAGCCATTACGAACTGGTGCCCCCCAACGTCCAGCAGCAGATCGTCGCCCAATACGCGAAGAAAAAAGAGGAAGATTAGGTTCGCGCAATATACAACGGCCGGATGCTCGTTGGGGTTCCGATACTCATCAATTAGTAGGGTGGTTCCTATCCTGTTTGTGCATTTGGTTGGGAGATAATCAGCGTGTCGTATAAAATACTGATCGAAGTATGCTGTGGTTCGGTAGATGATGCCGTTGAAGCAGAGTGGGGCGGTGCTGATCGTGTCGAGTTGAATTCTTCGCTGCTGCTCGGCGGTTTGACGCCATCGCTGGGTTCGATAATCGAAGCAAAGAAGAGATTGAATATCCCCATAATGGTAATGATTCGCCCGAGAGCAGGCGGATTTTGCTATACGCAGGCGGAAATGGCGGTAATGCAGCACGATGCGAAACTGGCCGTCGAGCATGATGTTGACGGCCTGGTCTTCGGGATACTCACCCCCGACGGCTCGGTCGATGCAGAGCGCTGTAAGCGGATCATCGAGCTCGCCCGGGGCCGGCAAACCGTATTTCATCGGGCTTTCGATGTGACTCCTGACCCACTGAAAGCGCTCGATCAGTTAGTAGATCTTGATTTTAGCCGTGTTCTGACCAGCGGCCAGGAAAGAACCGCGCCCGAAGGCATTGAACTTATCAAAAAACTGATCGTTCATGCCGGCGACAGAATCGAAATCCTGCCGGGCAGCGGGCTTCGACCCCATAATATCCGGGCGTTCGTGGAACAGACAAAAGCAACGCAGGTCCATTTCTCGGCGTTTGGGCAAAGGCTCGATTCGTCGATGCAGCATCGACCACACATCACATTCGGCGGCGCACTTCGGCTGCCCGAGGATCGATATGATCTTATAGACCGCAACATCATTAAGTCGGTTTCCGAACTGTTGGGTCGTTAGTCTCAGTATCCATCAAATTTTCTCTCGTATGTTTAGCATTACAAATCTATAATGTTTACGATAAAATGAATTCAAACGAATGCTTTGATCATCATTAGAATGCGATGTGATATAATGCAGAAGTGGTGATGGAAGGAGTACTAAAATGAGATATAAATATACTGCATACTGTTGTGGCATAATAATCACAGTAATCCTGGGAGTACTTTCGCTCTTCCTGCTGGAAGGCTGCGGCTCGAAGGGGCTCCGCACAATCGGCAGCGGTATGACTCCGAAAGCCGGGCAGATATCAAAGCAGGAACTGCGGGAACAGCTTGATAAATTCCGGG
>Ga0268285_1000660_pt1 | contig 19216 bp, 23 predicted proteins | sample saktaG_2_FD_190144 | JGI IMG/M metagenome (GOLD analysis project Ga0268285, IMG submission 190144) | Saline water microbial communities from Sakinaw Lake, British Columbia, Canada - sak_2013_06_06_120m | ecosystem: Environmental > Aquatic > Non-marine Saline and Alkaline > Saline ... | reverse complement strand
TTATGATTTATTAGCGGATTATGCTATTGGAGAGTTTCAAGGAAAAATGCTTGCTGACTTTGATCAACACATGGACATAAAATATGACGGTCTTACCATAAAATATACGAAGCCACACGGGTCAGTAAATTGGTATTATCGATATAAAGATGATTTTAATTTATCCACAAAACAAATAAAGGATGGTGACATTTCCAATAATTTTGAAGAGCATCTTGGGGAACTTTGTTATGATATGAATGGTAAATATCGTAACAACCCAGGTTTTTATCCCGCGATAACAGCTCCAATTGCAAAATATGAGTTTATTCAAAAGAAACATTATGAAGAAATAAAAAAAGATCTTAAAGAAATAGATTCCATACTATGTATTGGTTTTAGCGGATTGGATAAAGACATTTTAGCTTTAATTAAAAGAGATATGGGGGAAATTGCGAAGATGAAAATAGTTGGTACAAGTAGTGCCGAGAATGTTTTGACGAGGATTAAGAATCATTGTCAAAATGTAATATGTGGATATGAGAAAAATCATTTTTGCAAACATGGATTTACAAAATTTTGTCAAGGGGATTTACAGAAATGGTTGCAGTTATAACAGGAATTTAAAATCTTGCAGATAGTGTTTTAATAATATAATTGAAATTAACCTAACTTCGTAGTATCATTTGTTATCAACATCGACCTACCCGAGGAGCCAAATATGACGATCAGCCGAAACTGGAAAAATTCGGGTCTGATTAACACTCAAACCCCACAAGTTTAATCGGCTTGTGGGGTTTTTGTTTTAAGGAGAAGAATGAGAATATTAAAAAATGATATGACTGTTGAAGAATTAAAACAAATAGCTCAAGAGATGTTTGGTGATTTAGTTAAAGCGGTTGTTGATGTTGACCGTGAACTGGTTGCTATTGATGCAGAACTTCATTCAGATTTAGAAGCCTTATTTTTAGAGGATGGTTCTAAACAGAGCAGCCTTTGGGGTATTAATTTTTATCCTGATCTTGAGGGAGATGATTTTATTGAGTTTGATTCAATGATAAATTTACGTCCTTCTCAAGGAAATATGACCAGAGGTGTTGATTCAGAAGATATACAGGTTAAGATTATGGATATTGTAGATAAGTGGGTGAAGCGATGAGTCCTCAACATGAAGAACTTGCCAGTGGCCGTTGGGCTGAAATGCCGTTAGCAGAACAGATGGCGAATATCGGTAGTGAGGTTAGCAGAGCTTTGAATTGGCAAAAAAAAGAAAAAAAAGAGTTGTCCATAAGGGCATTGGATCGAGCTTTGGAGCTGATAGACATGACAGTTTCTTCAATAAAAAAATACTCTAAACTTAAAGAGCTTTTCAGAGTTAGAGAAGCTTTAGTTGATTATTTTTATGGGGCAAATGAATTTGCTTCGTCGGAATTGCTTTGGCGGAAATATTTTGATCATTTTGTTTATTTAGCGAGAAAATAGATTCATGAAGAAACGTTTGACTATCCAGGATAAAGCTGAACTCGCCATGAAAAAGGCAGTCAGAAAAGTCGTTGTCCAGCACAAAAAAGACGGTCGTCCTCTCGCGGTATGGGAAAATGGCAAAGTTAAAAAATTTCAGCCTAACAAATTAATGGAAGATAAACAAAGAAAAAAATAGGTCTCAACTTTCAACATTTTCTCGATTTCTCAGATGTCACCCCTTTCGTTGAAAGTTGAGACCCTCTTGCTTTTTCTTAAGGAAACACTAAATCAAAATGGGCACAAAACAAATTTCATTAACCCTGTCTACTGATCACACTAAAGACGAACTAAGAAAAAAGATCGAAAAAAAACTAAAAATAAAAGATTTTACCTTCCAAATTGAAAAAAAGAGCCTCGACGCAAGAAAAAAATCCAATATCCATTGGCGACTGTTGGTTTCAGTCTCGTCAAAACACCTAAAAGGAACTCTTTCCGCGTCCCAGCCGCCTTTAAACATCCCATACCAAAAAAGAAAAGAAAAAACAGTCGTCATCGGAAGCGGCCCCGCGGGATTCTTCTGCGCCCTCATCCTTCAGAAAGCGGGCTTTAATACAACCTTGATAGAAAGAGGCATGGACGTTAAAAAAAGAACCGAAGCCATAAAAGTTTTTGAGCAAACCGGCCGGTTCGATCCCGTCACGAACTACGCCTTCGGCGAAGGAGGAGCAGGCACTTTTTCCGACGGAAAACTTACCTCAAGATCAAAGCACATGCTCCATGAAGGGAACTTCATATTATCAAGCTATATCAGCGCCGGCGCCCCGGAAGAAATAGCATATATGGCGCACCCGCACCTCGGAAGCGACAACCTATGCCGTATCGTCGAAAAATTAAGGGAAGACTTTCTGAATATCGGCGGGGAAATACTTTTTGAAACACTCGCGGAAGATATAAATATCGAAAACCAAACAGTAAAGGAAGTGATAACAACTTCAGGCAGTATAAAAGCAGATAAGTTTATCTTCGCCCCCGGCCATTCCGCTTATGAAACATATAAAATGCTGATAAAAAGAGGAGTAAAGTTTCGCTCAAAAAGTTTTGCCATAGGATGCAGAGTCGAACACCCCCAGGAACTAATAAACAAAGCCCAGTGGGGACAAAAAAGCCTGCCCGGCGTCAAAGCCGCCGAATATCGCCTAACATCAAATGGAAACGGCACCTTTCCCGTATACACATTTTGCATGTGCCCCGGAGGAGTAATAGTTCCTTCCTCCGCGTATAAGAACGCGAACATAGTGAACGGCATGAGCCTGTATAAAAGAGCCGGCAAATTCGCGAACGCGGCCTGTGTAGCCGGCATCAACCTGGATAAACTAACCGGTAAATTAATATCCCCAACTGAAGCCCTATACTGGCTTGAAACCCTAGAAACAAAATTTTATGAATACACGAACAGCTTCAAAGCCCCCTTCTGCACCATAAAAGACTTCATAAAAAAAGAATCAACAACAAACACCGCCCCCTCAAGCTATCCCTTAGGCCTAACCCCGGCCCCCTTATGGGAACTTCTCCCCCAAGAAATAAGTAGTTCCATCTCTGAAGGCCTAAAAGACTTCAGCAAAAAAATAAAAGGATTCGAAACCGGCGCCATAATGGGCCTAGACAGCAAAAGTTCATCCCCCATCCAGGCCCTAAGAGAAGAAAACCACCTCTCCACCGGCTTCAAAAACCTATACCTAACCGGAGCCGCCAGCGGCTATTCCGGAGGAATAATGTCATCCGCCGCCGACGGAATAAAAACCGCCAAAGCCATAATAAAAAGTTCATCATAGCAGGTTGGTCTCTTCCCATCCCACGAGTTTGAACAAAGGTTAAGAAGTTCATCCTCGTAGGTTGGGCTCTTTCCATCCTACGAGGTTGAACGAAGGTTGAGACCCTCAAAAACACCATAATTCATAGTTGCTCGCTTCTAACTAACCAACGGCCCGGTACGTCCCGAGCGAAGTCAAGTCGAGGCGGAAGGATTTAACCCCAGCCGGTTTATTAAAAAAACATTGACTTCTTATCCGTTCTGTATACAATTGAATACATGAAAACATTAACCCTTTCAGACAAAGAAAATTCCGCCCTAAAAGAAATAAGAAACTCAATAATTAATTTCGGCCGCTGCCCGTCCTTACGGTATTTAATGAAAGTTCTTGGCTATCGTTCACCCCGCTCAGCCTCTCTCTTGATCAATAAGCTTATCTCAAAAGGTATCCTTCGAAGAAATGCCTCAGGTGCTTTGCAGATCATAAAAGATTTTGAAAATAAAGAAAACATGCAGACGATAGATATTCCATTGTTAGGAACAGCCCCGTGCGGTATGCCTATCTTCGCCGAAGAAAACGTTCAAGCGGTTTTTCCTGTCTCAACAAAATTAGCGCGTCCTCCGCATAAATATTACCTCTTGCGCGCAAAAGGCGATTCAATGAATAAAAAAGGTATTGAAGACGGCAATATTATTTTAATAAGAAAACAACAGATGGCGGAAAATGGCGATATAATAGTTGCGTTGGTTGATAATGAGGTTACAATAAAAGAATATTCGGCAACTCGTCACGCCGTAGTACTAAAACCGCGTTCAACGAATAAAGAGCATAAACCTATCGTAGCAGTAAACGATTTTCAAGTACAAGGCGTGGTTGTGACCGTTATCCCAAATCTTGAGGAGTAATGAATGATTACAGCAACAAGACAAGTAAAACCTTTTTTAAAATGGGCCGGAGGCAAAGGACAGCTTATAGAACAAATCGCTTCGTATTTGCCGCCTGCGTTCAAGACGGGGCAAATTAAAAAATATTTTGAACCATTCTTAGGAGGTGGAGCAATTTATTTTTGGTTGGCAAAACATTATGAGTTTGAATGTGCATACCTATACGAGATAAATCCATCGATTGCCATTTGTTATCAAGTAATTCAGAAAAATGTAAAAAAATTAGTTAAAATGCTTAACGAGTTAGAGCAGGAATATTTCTTCGGATCAGACAAAAAACGTGAAAAACTTTTTTATAATAAACGAGAAGAGTTTAATAGCTATTTGCGAAAAGAATCTGCCAATAGTCATTTGAAACGAGCCGTTCTTTTGATTTTTCTAAACAAGACATGTTTTAACGGGCTTTATCGAGTAAATTCAAAAGGTGAATTTAATGTTCCGTTTGGAAGGTATAAAAACCCCGCAATTTGCAATGAGGAAAATTTGTTAGCAGTTAGTGAGTTGTTGGAAAAAGCAGAAATAGTTTGCGGAGATTTTTCACTTTGTTTGGATTCTGCGGATGACGAATCATTTGTATATTTCGATCCGCCATACAGGCCAATAAGTGCAACAGCGAGTTTTACCAGTTACTCAAAACAGGCTTTCAACGATAATGAGCAGAAACGATTACGAACGGTGTTTTCGGAACTGGATAATCGGGATGCTCATGTAATGGTAAGCAATTCCGATCCTAAAAATATCAATCCAAAAGATAATTTTTTTGATAGTCTATACAAAGGGTATAACATCGAGCGATTAATCGCGAAAAGATTAATAAATTGTAACGCTGAAAAGAGAGGTTCTATTACTGAAATTTTAGTCATGAATTATTGATTGCAAATGTGCATTAATGAAAGAGAGGGGCTATAGATGAAAACTGGCGGAGTTGGTGGGGCAAAAACATTAACGGGACTGAAGTTTGAAAGAAAAGTTGATTTTCAGAAACTTATAGGGACAATGCGTGGCTATGAAGTTAAAAAAGTTTCGAATAAAGCCGGAATGGGAGTTTTCTTTGATGGGGAGTTAGTGGCAAGATGCTTTCGGAAGCATGCTTTTTATCGGTTTTTGTCTGAAGCTGGAGTTGCGTGGGAGAATTTGATTTCAAAAAAACTTTTACCAGATGACGCGTTATTGGTTATTGTTAGAGAAACTTTATTTATAATAGAAGTGAAGTATCAGCAAGTTTCGGGCTCCGTTGATGAAAAACTCCAGACGTGTGATTTTAAGAGAAAATTTTATTTGAAGCTGGTTTCTCCGCTTGGATTGAAAGTGGAATATGTTTATGTATTGAGCGATTGGTTTAAAAATCCAGGGTATAAAGATGTGCTGGATTATATTCATACTGTTAATTGTCATTACCGATTCAATGAGCTTCCAATGGCATGGCTTGGATTGCCCGTAAAAAAGTAGGGGAGAAAATGAAAACAAAAGAAATAAGTAACGATAATACTATTCAAAACACAACAGTATGGTCATTTCCCAATCGTGGTAAATGGCTCACTCATAACGCGAAATATCGAGGAAACTGGGCACCGCAAATTCCGAATAACCTCATTCAGCTATATTCAAAAGAAGGAGACATTGTTCTGGATCCCATGGTTGGTAGTGGAACCACAATGATCGAAGCAAAATCTTTAGGACGTCAAGGAATAGGTCTTGATATTCATCCTGAAGTTGTTGAGTTAGCTCAAAAATCATGTGAATTTAATTGCGAAAAATGCCATGAACCGATTATTAAACGAGCTGATGCCCGCGACATGAAAATTGTAAAAGACAGCAGTATAGATCTAATAACAACTCATCCTCCGTACTTGAATATAATAAAGTATGGAATGAATCCTAATGATGGGGATCTTTCCTCAATAAGCAGTTTGCAAAAATTCTGTAACGAAATTGAGAAAGTTGCCCGTGAATGTTATCGCGTGTTAAGGCCAGGTAAATATTGTGCCATCCTAATTGGCGATACCCGCCGCCGCAGACACTATGTCCCGTTAGCTTTTTCTGTGATGCAGAGATTTTTGAAAGCTGGGTTTATCCTAAAAGAAGATGTTGTTAAAATTCAGCACAATTGTTCAACCACGCGATACTGGAGTGGGCAAAATAGAGATTTTCTTTTAATTATGCACGAGCATTTGTTTGTTTTTAGGAAACTTGGTAATGGTGAAACAAAAACCATATTCAAGGACAGTATGTTGGATAACAATCATAGGGAAAACTATGGATAAAAAGAGAACAAGGAAAAATATATATACTCATGAAATTGATTTAACTTCATTAACAATCAAAAATCAAGAACGCGATAAATTCCGTCAGAACTTGGAGTGCATAAAATATCGCGGGTATGAAGTTGAACAAATCGGAGGTGGTAGAAAAATAGTTATAACAAAGCCGGGTGGTAAATTCGTTTTTGGAACGGTAAAACGGGATGATTTTATGGTTTGGATTTATAACCCTAAGGATAATTCATTGTGGCTGATATCTCATAAAAATATTTTAGAAGATTTAGAAGAAAAAGCTAAAGTTTCGTCTGCAGATACAATTCAGATTATAGACGCTTTAGAAAGAGTTTTTCATGGTGAAGATCCGGATGATATCCTCAAGCAGGTTGACTTGCAAAATCCTTGCAATGAAGAGCCCGAAGTTTTAATGAAGGCGTATAAATGGATTTGGGGGCAGGAGGATTGTAATTATCCTCCGCCGCTTCAAGGGAGAGATATGTCCATGAAAGCAATTTTGGACTTGAGAACCGAATTATTAAATAAGATAGAGGGAGATAATGGGGTCAGCCCTCGAAATTAGAAATAAGAACCCTAACCCCAGGAGATCCAAGATGTTCAATCCTAAAAAAATATTTAAACTGGCAGAGGTTGTCGATTATCAGAATGGCTCTATCGTCAGCAAAGAGATCGTAAAGGGTAAAACCGGCAATGTGACCTTGTTTGCTTTTGATAAAGGGCAAGGATTGAGTGAGCATACAGCTCCGTTTGATGCTTTGGTCAATATATTAGACGGCGAGGCCCAAATAACAATATCAGGTGAACTATTTGAGCCTAAAGCCGGAGACACCATTATCATGCCGGCTAATGAGCCGCATTCAATTAAAGCCGTAGGCCGGTTTAAGATGGTGCTGGTGATGATCAAATCTTGATTTGTGGGGGAGGAATACTGGGGCGGGCTCATCTCTAATTTCGATGCCTGACCCCGTAAAGATTGCGAATGTGGAGATTGGAAACCATTTTGTTGATGTCAACAAAATGGTCGGAGAAAAATAGGTGTCTGGGCAGATTCAAGTTCCTAATGCAACAGTTTCGTTATGCAATTAATGAAAAGGCTAAAAGCAATGTGAGTAACCTGGTTGATGCGGCAAGAAGATAGAGGGTCAGGGCTTTGGTGTGCTTGCCGCGGTGCTAATTTACTACTAATTGCTACTAAATTAGTAGTAAATTATCCAAAATGGTAGATTCAATAAATTAATGATTTATCTATCTTGTGTTTTTGTGTGAGGTTAAAAAGCAGGAGATAGCGGGGTCCGATCACACTTTCTTCGACATAAATTTCAAAAATATTATTTTTAAGCATATAGTTGTGTCAAAGTTGACACAATATAATGTTGTATCATACTTGACACAGGATTATATTGTGCTATACTTGATACATGAATGGAGGAGAGCATGATCTGTTATAGGTGTGAAAAGAGAATAGAAGGCAAAGAACAGATAAGGCATGGGCTGCATAAGCAGTGTTTTATGGAGTGGTTTGCTCTTGATGGTGATGTGGACTTTGGGGAAGTTGCGCTTAAAAGCACAACTTCATCCGGTTCGGAAGAAAAGCCCTCTATGGCATCAAGTTTTTTTCAAGGAAAATTTAAAAAATACTCGGCTATGCTGAATAACGAAAGATATATACTTAAAGTGAAGGATGACAGATTTCCTGAATTGCCCGGGACGGAGTTTTTATGCAATAACATAGCGAAGTCATTGGGGATGAAGATTCCTCCATTTTATTTCATAAAGTTTGGAAATAATGTAGAGACATTTGTGAGTAGGAATTTTATGCAGGATCATATCCCGGCAGATTTGGTGCATATCTATCATTTTGTAAAAGAGGGTGAGGATTTTGATTTTGAAACAATCATAAAAATTATTAAGAATAACACAGGAAGAGCTGTAGATATAAAGAGATTCGTTGAGTTATGTATTTTTGACGCTCTTATAGGGAATCATGACCGGCATGGAAGAAATCTTGCAATTGTAAGGAAAGCTAAAGAATGTTTTTTGTCTCCGTTTTATGATAATCCCGCGTATCTGGGGATGGAAGAAGATGGATTACTTGAAGCCATGCATGAGCCAAAAGGCAAGATCGTGGTTAAGAATACATTAGAGCCTTCTATCGCGGATTATTATAGAGAAGCAAAGAGATTGGGGTATTCAGATATTGCAGATTCTTTTATTGAGAAACTCGACTTGGGGAAAATAAAAACTCTTATTGATACTGCCTTCATTTCACAAAAAAGAAAAAAAGCATTTTTTTCTTTGATGGAAAGAAGATACGGGGAGTTGAAAAATGAAATACAATAATAGATATTTTAAAATAGTTGCTGTTGATGTTTTTCTGGAAAAAAGGAAAACCAGGGTTTATGTCGGCAGGTTGACGTTTGGGAATGATGCATATAAATTTGTGTATAAAAAAAACTATTTGTATGCGGAAGCCTCTATTCCTTTGGGGAATGAGTTTCCGCTTACTCAACAAGAGTATGTTTCAGGGACGTTGTTTCCTTCGTTGTCTGACCGTATACCCGTAAGAGAGAATCCCGCGTATTCTGATTATTGCAGAAGTGCCGGGATCAGCGAGATAGAAGAGAACCCATTAGTGCTTTTGTCTACGATCGGAAGGCGAGGGCCTTCTTCGTTTATTTTTGAACCTGTGTATGATAAGGGCTTTGATGAAAAAATGTGTAAGAAATTTAGGACAGAACTGGGGCTTACCATCAGAGAATTTGCCAATGTTTTTAACATATCAACGACTACTGTTATGGCAATAGAGGGGGGCAAGCGTTTGGGCAAAGAGGCGCTTAGGCGGATTGAGATATATTATCTGTATCCTAATGTTGCTATTGATGAAATACACATTCGGGGAGGAATTTTACACGAAACGAAGAAAGTGAAAGTTCTAAAGGTTTTGCGGGAGAAAGCAGACAAGCACAGGGAAAAGAAGTGATAAGGAGAGTTGTAACAATTATGTTACAAGTGTAACATAATTGTTAAATAGTGTTAAATAGGGACAGGGCAGATTCAAGTTCCTAATGCAACAGTTTCGTTATACAATTAATGAAAAGGCTAAAAGCAATGTGAGTAACCTGGTTGATGCGGCAAGAAAAGCTGGTAAGGCATTGGCTAAAGATCCCAAAAAAAATGGAGATGATGCCAGAAAGGAAAGAAATGGATTGGATGGCAATAAATTAACAGAAATGGCTTTTGATGAAGGTTTTAGAGAAGGGGTAAAAGAGAGCCATAGTTAGTTTAAGGATAGTTTAGGAACAGATAGAGAGAGAACAATGGCGGTTGGTTTCGTAAAGATTTACGTTCAACCTCGTAGGATGGTAGTAAAGAGCACTACCAACCTACGAGGATGAACTTTCTGGGTGACGTCCCTACTTATGAAAGGAGCAAAATAATGAAAAAGGTGAAAATGATTTTTTACGTAATACTGTTATCACTTGTAGTGGCAGGTAACGTATACGCGCAGAGTGAAGTGAATGACATAGGTGCTTATAACGAGTGGGGGCGCTTGCGGGAAGTATTTATCGGTATCGAAGATGATACCGTTGAGCCTGATTATGTGCCCGCTCTTGTGTGGCTTCCCGGAGACGGTGTCGCGGGTGTTAAAAAGTACGGAGGCAAAAGCTCAAGAGACGTTTTTCCTGAAGGGATGAAGTCTATTCAGGAACAGCTCGACGGAATTGCCGATGTTTTGGAGACCGAAGGCGTGATAGTTCACCGGTTAAAGCCAATGGCATATCCGGAGGAGAAGAGCTTTCTTAGTGATATACAGAGAGGTAATATGCTTTTTGGCGGGGCCGGATTCTTAAGAGTTATCGGGAATAACGTTCTCTTGATGAATTCTTTCAGATTGCCCTTTAGAAGAAAACAAGTATGGGTTGTGAGACCGGCATTGGAACCGCTTCTAAAAGGGAAAAATGTGCGGTATTGCGCGACGCCGCCTCCTTCACCGTATTATTCTGAAGACGATATTTATATTGAAAACGGTGACATTATGCTGGACGGGTTCAATGTTTACGTTGGTATGTCCGGCAACGCTTCCAATGAAAGAGGAGCTGATTGGTTACAGCAGTTTTTGGGACCGGATTACAAGGTTTATATTATCAGATTGAAGCCCGAAAAATTTCATTTGGATTGGGTGTTATCTCTAAATAGACCCGGGCTCCTGACTTATTGTCCGGATGCCATTTTAGGCGAACTGCCGGAACCGCTTCGATCGTGGGATAAAATAATAGTAAACGCCGATGAAGTCGCCGGCGCCAACAATCTTAGCATAGATGAAAATACGATTTTAGTGCCTGAACAATATGAAAGAATTGCGAAGGAATATCGTGACAGAGGAATGAAAGTTATTACGTTACCCTTTGACGCAACCATTCAATATGGAAGCGGTCCGCGTTGCCTGACAGGCGTACTGAGACGAGACCATTAGAAAGACCTCCATATCTTAAGGGGAGCAAAAATAGCGCCGTTCTCTTTTTGCTCCCTTTTACCCGGACATCCATTTTTCGGGGTGGCGAAGAAGCAAATAGTTAAATAGGTGTCTGTCCCTATTTAAATGTATTTATTGACAAAAGCAAAGTAATAGGGCATACTTTATACAAGATATTGTATGAAAACATACAAATAATTGTATAAATAGGACAAAAATTATGAAATATCGACTTACAAAGAATGATTTAATAAACTCGTTGAGTGCTTGGAATAAGTTTTTAAAGAGAAAGGTTCATTTAATAGCATGTGGTGGAACTGCCTTGACTCTTGTGGGCATAAAAGATTCTACTAAAGATGTTGATTTTATGGTTCCTATAGAAGGAGAATACAATTACCTGATATCTGTGATAAAAGAAATAGGGTATTATCCAATAACAGGGTGGGGATGGCAAAGGGAGGGTGAAGAGTATATATTTGATCTGTTTAGGGAAAATAGAATACATACCACGGCGCTATTAGAATCTCCTTTGCAGGAAGGTAACAATACTGCTTTATTTGAATTAACCCACCTGTATGTGGGAATTCTCAATCATTCTGATTTATTGATCAGCAAATTGTTCCGGGGTGATTCTGTGGATATTGATGATTGTCTTATGTTGATCAAACAGAAAAGAGAAGAAATAGACATTGATAGATTTAAGGAAAGGTTTTTAGAATCAGCCAAATATGACAATAATGAAGAGAAGCAAAATAAAACCTTAAAATATTTCCTGAATATTCTTAAGAAGGAGCATATATATGAAGGATGAAAACTTATTAAGAGAAGTCGGCAAATTAGGATTCAGCCTTTTTGAAAAACAAGAAACTCAAGATGTAAATAAAATTCTTTATGACGTAATAATGAGTAATGAAATACGTTTGTTGGAAGGATTTCCAGTGATCCTCATAAATGCTATGGAATCAGGGAGTTTTGATTACGAAAAATTAGTGTCTAAATTTAAAAAAATAAATGATAAATTAACATTTGTAAATTTCATTGAATTATCCTTAGCTGTATATAAATATCAACAATTGGAATTCGAAGGGAACAATGTATTGCTCCGTAAATTATCAGAAGATGAAAAAAAGAATCTTAATACATTTTTAGAGTGCCTAAAAAAGAATAGAACTTTTAATATTTCAAATTATCAGTTTAGTCCCGAGAGAATTAAAAATATATTTCTTAATTACTCAAAGAAGGAAGAAAAGAACATAAGAGAAGTAGCTAGAAAACAAGAAGAGTTATCTTTAGAATACGCGTTATCTCAAATTTTCCCTCCTAAACAGAAAAATCTTTTTAAAAAGAAATTAAGAGGAACAGAAATGACAAAAACAGAAAAAGAATATTTTTCCCGTGTTATCAAAAAGAAGATCATCGCTCTATCAAATTCGGAACTGCATGATATGGCTAAAAAAATATTAGTAGATAAATAGGGACGTCATTCATTTAATGAGGGGCGAAACGGTAAATAGGATCAAGGGGGTTAAGAATTTGGAGAAGATGAGAGAGGAAGATGGTGACAATTGAAGGAGTTATTTCTAATTTTGGGCCCTGGCCGCGTCAAGTTCTTATAAGGAGCAGTGTAAAATGGATATTTTCATGTCGGCAGCGTTAGAAGAAGCGAAAAAAGGATTGGCTGAAGGCGGAATTCCCATCGGTTCGGTGCTTGTTCATAACGGACAAATCATTGGGCGCGGACATAATCGGCGGGTACAGCAGGGAAGCGCCATCTTGCATGGCGAGATGGACGCGTTGGAAAACGCGGGGAGACAACCGGCACAGGTTTACCGAGAATCGGTTCTGTACACCACACTCTCGCCTTGTTCGATGTGTAGCGGCGCCATCGTTCTCTATGGCATCCGGAAGGTGGTTATTGGCGAAAACCATACTTTTATGGGAGAAGAAAAATGGCTTAGTTCCCGCGGGGTTCAGATAGAAGTTTTGCAGAGCGATGAATGTATTCGGCTGATGACGGATTTTATCGCGGCAAAACCGGAATTATGGCATGAGGATATCGGGGAAGAATAAATAAGGGCAGAACGGTTTAGGGATAAAATTCGGCACAGTTTTCCAATCACCTTTTCGGTATGGCATTATGAAACAGTTTAAAAGAATCTATATAGAGATCACCAATGTATGCAATGCGGACTGCGGGTTTTGTCCTAAAACTTCACGAAAACCTGAATTTATGGGGTTAGAGCTATTTAAAAAGATACTTGATGAAGTAAGGGGGTATTCGGGTCATCTTAACTTTCATGTGATGGGGGAGCCGCTTTTACATCCGGATATAGGCGTTTTTCTGGATCTATGTGATGAAAAGGGGTTTAAGGTAAATCTTACTACGAATGGTACGCTTATTAAAGAAGCAAAGAATAAACTTTTATCGAAATCCGCTATTCGGATCATAAATTTTTCACTGCATATTTTTGATGAAACGACACCCGAAAACGTCATAGACAAGTATCTTGATGAAGTTTTCGGCTTTATAACCGAATCGGGAGAGACTCCCGGGTTTATGGTCTGTTTCAGACTGTGGAATATGAAAATGAAAAATACGGTTAATTCCATTCGAAAGGTACAGAGCGCGCCGAGGAATTCATATATTTTAGAGAGGATCGAAAAGTTCTTTGAAGCCCCTCACAGAATAGAAGAGATCCCGTCTGAAGGGAACGGCATTAAGGTCAGGGATAATGTTTATGTAAGTCAGAGTTTCGTTTTCGAATGGCCCGATAAAGGAATTCCGGATCTGAATGAGGAAGGGTTCTGTTTGGGACTCAGACAGCAGGCCGCGATCCTTGTGGATGGAACTGTAGTTCCGTGTTGTCTGGATAGTGAAGGAGTAATTGATCTGGGGAATATAAATGAATCCGGTTTTAAACAGATCATCGAAGGTAAAAGAGCCATGGATCTATACAGGGGGTTTTCAGAAAGAAAAGTAGTTGAGGCTCTTTGCCGGAAATGCGGTTATAGAAAAAAGTTTGAATTAAAGAAATAGGGGCGTCCTTCTTAAAAAAAATAACCCGCCCGAAGATAAAGGAGCAGTGTAAATAATGGGAATAGGATTCTTTCTAATGCGAATAGCAGTTTTTGTAACAGTGCTTTATCTTATTTACTGTTTCTATAAGGCATCGCGGAAGCCTGCCGGGGAAAATACAGCTGAAGCTGTTTCCACTTGTCCGTCTCCGAAAGTTTTTATAGACTACACGGAAGGCAGAATAAGCGGTAAAAAGAAGAAAGATATAGCGGATCACATAGCCGGTTGTAAAAACTGCCGGGACGCCTTGAAAAAGGTGTTTGATACGACGAGAGGATAATGGGGTGTCATTCGCGTGTAAGTAGGAGCAAGTGGTCACTATTATGGGAAAAAGAATCTCGACAACTTGTCGAAAAATCATATAATGTAGGGAGTTTACATAAAGCGGAGGAATGTCTGAGCGGACATTTTTACTGAAAGTGAAAATGTTCTCGAACGCTGAATAAAAATTATAACAGACGGCTTATTAATATGAAACCGATTAGAATAATTGCGCGAATGGACATTAAGGGTCCTAATTTAATAAAGGGGATTCAGTTTGATGGTTATAGGGCTTTAGGCAAATGCGAAGATTTTGCTTATCGATACTATAGCGAAGGAATTGATGAGATTATTTTTTATGACACAGTTGCCAGTCTTTATCAACGAAATAACCTATTAGAATTCATTAGCGCGGTTTCGAAGAATATTTTTGTTCCATTGACCGTGGCCGGCGGTATTCGTTCAGTTGAAGATATCCGGAAGATATTGCGCGCGGGCGCTGATAAAGTAGCCATTAATACCGCCGCTATCGGAAATCCAAAGCTCTTAACAGAAGCGGCAGAGGTTTTTGGTTCCCAGTGTATTATCGCGGCTATTGAAACGAAGCGGCAAACCGATGGGTCTTATGAAGCATGGGTTGATTATGGTCGGGAACGTACAGGAGTTGACGCAGTTAAGTGGGCGGAGCGTGTAGTGGAATTGGGAGCCGGAGAAATTCTGCTTACCTCAATTGATTTTGAAGGAACGGGAATGGGGTTTGACATAGAATTGACTTCGCGTATCGCGGAAAATGTTTCGATACCTGTCATAGCTTCCGGCGGAGCCGGTTCGGCGGAAGCTGTTCTTAAAGCGATAAAAGAGGGAAAAGCGGACGCGGTCGCGGCGGCATCCATTTTTCATTATTACTATGCTCAACCTATCAATCGAATGTTCTCATCAACTAACGAAGGCGGACTGAGAATGGGAAAACAAATAGATGAAGGAAATCTTGATTTTTTAAACGTATGTTATGGTGGTCTTGGAGAAAGAAGATTAATGCCGATTTCGATTTTAGAACTGAAGAAGTATCTGGAAGACTCAGGCATTAAATGCCGTCTTCAATAGATATATTAAAAGGTAAAGAATGAAAGCAAATCCTAAGGTTGTTATTATTGATTACGCTTGCGGGAATCTATACAGTATACAGCGCGCGTTACGACAAGCGGGTGTTTCTTCACGCATAAGCAGTGTCCCTGAGGAGATTCTGAAGGCGGATAAAATTATATTACCGGGCGTTGGAGCGTTTGGTGACGGTATGAAAAAACTTATTTCATATGAATTGTTCGATGTCATCACGCAATGTGCTTCAGCCGGGAAATTTATTCTGGGGATATGTTTGGGTATGCAGCTCTTATTTGAGGAGTCGTTTGAATTCGGGCATCATCAGGGGTTAAAATTGATTTCGGGAAAAGTCACACGGCTTTGTGAAGACGGAGCGCAAGGCGGTTCGATTAAAGTTCCCCACGTTGGTTGGAACGCCATCCGGTTTTTAGATAATGCGGATTCCCCTAATGTTTTTTTCTGCGGGGTGACTAACGGAGCATATATGTATTTTCTGCATTCATTTTGTGTAAAGGCGGATGGGGCAAAAGAGCATTTGGCACTTACTGCTTATGGAACAAATACATTTTGCGCTATGGTTCAAAAAGAGAATATAATAGGCGTTCAGTTTCATCCGGAGATCAGCGGTTCGTTGGGATTGACGTTATTGAAGAATTTTGTTTTTAAGTTATAAAAAGAAGGAGAAAAAGTGATAATGAAATCAATAAAAACGCTTGATAAACAGTTAGAAAAGCTGCCGAAGGAAATCAAGTTTTGTAAAAATTGCGTAGTTTCTAATCAAAGGCCGCGTACTGCTTTTAATAAAGACGGGATATGCAGTGCCTGTGAATGGGCGTATGAAAAAGATCATGTTATAGATTGGGAGAAGCGTGAAACGGAACTGCGGGAGTTATGCGATAAATACCGCAGTTCGGACGGAAGTTTTGATATTGTTGTTCCCAGCAGCGGCGGCAAAGACAGCACATATGTAGCGCACCAATTGAAACATAGATACCGGATGCATCCTCTTTGTGTTACTTGGGCGCCTTTTGAATATACAAAGATTGGATGGCAGAATTTGCAAAATTTTATTCGCGCGGGATTTAATGATATTCTCGGTCAGCCCGATCAGAAGATACACAGAAAACTTTCGAGGCTTTGTTTTGAGCTGGTGGGCGATCCCTGGCAGCCTTTTACATACGGCCAAAAAAACTGGGCGTATCACATCGCGAGTACTTTTAAGATTCCTTTAATTATGTATGGTGAAAATGGCGAATTAGAATATGGAGGGTCCGCTAAATATAAACATAAACCTAAAGAAGGTTCTGAAGAGTACGAGGAATTATATTTTAAAGGGGCAGGGGTAGACGAGATAGTCAATATTGGTCTTGAACGCGGGATTTTTGATAAGAAAGAAATTGAACCGAAGACATTTCAGCTTTATAAGGCGCCTCCTGTTGATGATATTATTAAAAGCGGGATTGAAATGCATTGGTATTCTTACTACCACAAATGGACACCGCAGGAGAATTATTACTATGCCGTAGAAAATGCCGAGTTTCAGACTAGTCCCGAGGGACGTTCTGAAGGGACATACACTAAGTATAGCAGTTTAGATGACAAATTGGATGATTTTCATTGGTATATGAGTTATATCAAGTTTGGTATGGGACGTGCTTCCCGGGATGCCCAGACAGATATACGCCGCCATCATATTACTCGTGAAGAGGGAGTAGTATTGGTAAAAAGATATGATGGAGAAGTTCCAAAAAGGTATTTTCAGTGGTTCTTAGAGTATTTGAATATTCAAGAAAAGTATTTTTGGGAAGTGTGTGATTTTTACCGCGAACTTTCCCATGTCTGGGAAAAAAAAGACGGCAAATGGATAATGAAATACCCTGTTTACTAAGAACCTGGCATTGGGGTCAGGTCTCAACTTTCAACAAAAAGGAAAAACTATGGGTATGTTTTGCTTTCAGTGTCAGGAAACCGTTAAGAATACCGGTTGTACGATCAAGGGCATATGCGGGAAAGAGGAAAGAGTTTCGGAGCTAATGGATTTGTTGGTTTATGTTTTGCAAGGGATCTCGATCTATGCGGAAAAGGGAGATTCTTTAGATAAAAGATATGGCATATTTACCTGTCAGGCACTTTTTTCTACGATAACTAACGCGAATTTTGATGAAGATAGAATTGGAGGTCTTATCAAAGAGGCTCTTGCCTTACGGGAGGAAATTAAAGAAAAGGTGCAAGTTTCCCAAGAAGGTTTACATGATTGCGCGGTATGGTCGGCAGAGACAAAGGAAGATTTTATCCAAAAATCATTACAAGTCAGCCCGCTTTCTTATAGCAGTGATGAAGATATTCGGTCTTTAAAGTCTTTGGTGCTTTTTGGTTTAAAAGGTCTTGCGGCTTATACCGATCATGCGGCTGTGTTGGGTTTTTATGATAATGATGTATTTAAGTTTATATACCGAGGCCTTGCGTCAATTACAAAAGATTTATCAGCCGATGATTTCACCGCTCTTGTTTTAGCAACAGGAGAAACTGCTGTTAAAGCAATGGCGTTGTTGGATAAAGCAAATACCGAATCTTACGGGGATCCGGAAATTACCAAAGTTAATATCGGCGTCAGAAACAACCCCGGCATTCTTATTTCAGGTCATGATTTGAAGGACATGGAAGAACTATTGCGTCAGACTGAGGGTACGGGTGTTGATGTATACACCCATTGTGAAATGCTTCCGGCAAACTATTATCCTGCTTTCAAGAAATACGATCATTTTGTCGGCAATTACGGCGGTTCATGGTGGCATCAGAATAAAGATTTTGAAACATTTAATGGTCCTATTCTAATGACAACAAACTGTATTATTCCTCTAAAAGATACATATAAGGATAGAATTTTTACAACAGGCATGACTGGTTATCCGGGTGTTATACATATACCTGATAGGCAGGTGGGAGGAAATAAAGATTTCAGCGCGATCGTTGAGTCGGCAAAAAAATGTCAGTCTCCTCAGGAAATCGAAACCGGAGAGATAGTCGGAGGTTTTGCGCATAATCAGGTTATTGCTCTATCAGACAAAGTTGTCGAAGCGGTCAAGTCGGGAGAGATCAAACGATTTATCGTTATGGCCGGATGTGACGGTCGACAAAAAACAAGGAATTATTTTACAGAAGTAGCTGAGAAATTACCAAAAGATACAGTGATCTTGACGGCCGGATGCGCTAAGTTCAGGTACAACAAGTTATCTCTAGGGGATATTGGCGGTATTCCTCGAGTTTTAGATGCCGGTCAATGCAATGATTCATATTCTTTGGCAGTGATCGCGCTTAAACTAAAGGAAGTATTTGAATTAGAAAATATCAATGATCTGCCGATATCCTTTGATATTGCTTGGTATGAACAAAAAGCGGTTGCCGTTCTTTTAGCTCTGCTGTATCTTGGCGTAAAAGGCCTTCGGTTAGGGCCAACCTTGCCCGCGTTTATATCGCCGAATGTCGCGAAGGTGCTAATTGAAAAATTTGATATAAAGCTAATAAACACTGTTGAAGAGGATGTAAAAGCTATGATGAAAGGGAATTAAGCAAGAACAAGGGGGTCAGATCTCAACTTTCAACAAAAGGGAGACATAGGAGAAATCGAGAAAATGTTGAAGTTGCCAGGCTGACCCCCCTTGTTTTTGCTATTTAAAATTCGGGGCGATGAAGAAGCAAATAGTTAAATAGGTGTCTGGGCAGATTCAAGTTCCTAATGCAACAGTTTGCCAAAAACCTCATGTGGAGTATAAAACCCATGTATTTTTCTGGGGCGATCGTTTAATAAATTTTGAACTTCTTTAAGCCGT
>Ga0268285_1000659_pt1 | contig 19245 bp, 12 predicted proteins | sample saktaG_2_FD_190144 | JGI IMG/M metagenome (GOLD analysis project Ga0268285, IMG submission 190144) | Saline water microbial communities from Sakinaw Lake, British Columbia, Canada - sak_2013_06_06_120m | ecosystem: Environmental > Aquatic > Non-marine Saline and Alkaline > Saline ... | reverse complement strand
TGAACACCGTATCGAGAAAAATATTTCCCAGACCCTTGAATTTACCTTTAGTTCTTCCTAAGCAGGTCATTAGGGAGAGTTTCAATAGCAATTTAACGGACGAAATCGCTGGATTGAATTCCCATAGACACAGCGGAGCGGCTTCGTTCAACCGAATTGCTTCCGAAATTGAGCATAGGTAACATTAAAATCAAAAACCTTAGCTTCATCTGTGCTCCAACTTCGGAAGCAATCTTAATCGTTAGATGCAATAGTTTTAAATGGAAAAATATGAAATATAAAATTATAAAAAATAGTTACAATCAAGAGGAAATACAATCTGAATTAGCCTCAAAAATATGGCCTGAATTTATGTATCATGATATTATTTCAAATAAATATTGGAAATATTTATTTACCAATTTTCTAAGTTTTCAAGTTGCTTACGTATTAGGCAAAACTACAATAGGCATAGTAAACTCTGTTCCTTTAAGATGGGATAAAGATTTTAATGAACTACCTGATGAAGGATTTGATTGGGCTTTTAAAAAAGCAATAAATGATTACAATAATAATGTTAAACCAAATTTATTAGTTGGACTACAAATATCTGTAAATAAAGATTATCAAGGACAAGGATTAAGTACTTTATTGCTCAAAAGCATGAAAGAAATTGCTAAACAAAATAATTTTAAGCATACTGCGATTCCCATTCGTCCAACATTGAAATCCGATTATCCGTTCATTTCTATTAATGATTATATAACATGGAAAAGGATTGATAATTTACCATTTGATCCTTGGTTGAGGGTACATATGAGAAATGGATGTAAAATTCTGAGAATATGTAAAAAATCTATGAAAATTGAAGGAACAGTAAAAGAATGGGAAAGTTGGACAAATAAAAAATATCCTAGTGATGGTGATTATATTGTAGCTGGAGCATTAACTCCGATATCAATTGATACTAAAAAAAATATTGGAAAATATATCGAACCAAATGTCTGGATTTTATATGATACCTAAAAACTACTACATCTAATAAAGAGTATAAGGTTCCCCAATATTAATATTGTCTTTTAAACAGAAGTTACGAATATCATCTTAACAGAGAATCCAAATAACAGTTATTTTTATTACTTTACTGAAAAATTAACTGATTTAATCTAATATTTTCTATGGTCATACTCCCCTTAAAAGTTCTGAAGCTGACCAATAGGGGGAGCCAAGACATTTCCAGCCCTTTGGCATTTAGCTGAAGGGCTTTATATTTTATATAAATTATTTTAAAGAAAAAGAAGGATTTTTAAAAATTGCGTAGTATTATAAATATAGAAGAATTTGAAAAATTTAATCACTTTTTTGAAATATTAAATATATAAAATAAATTATAATTATTGTATTTAATAAGCTCCAGGAAAAGTATTTATTAACTCCCAATTTATACTTACAAATACTATCAAGGTCCAATCCATAAATCTTCCAAGAATCCCATTTAAAAATTATCAAGTCTATCAGGAAAGTTATTTTAAAATGGATAGAGTAAAATCCATCTAGTATATATTTATAAAAATTTATAGGTTTATTTCATATTCTCAACTAATAAATAAAAATAAAAGTATTAAAGAATATAATTTATTATTTGAATCCTGATTTTATTAATAAGATTAATAAAGATCGAAATTTAGAGAATCCTCAGACTTAAGTAGTGTCAAAAATAATAAGTTAAAATAGAGAATTACAAGGCTGTGGTTACAACTTCTCTTGCCAGCATTTCAAATAGGCACCATGCAGTGAATGCAGGCTGGGCAGTTGATAAAGTGGATGCTAAACGAGCTAGTAATGGAAAAATTAAGGTGATCTTGAATTATGCAATCAGAGATATCGATGGGTATCTTTACAGAGTAGGTTATAAGGTGAATGTTTTAGCACAGCTTTAAAGAATTTAAGGCAAAAATGTATAGGAATTATAGCAGAAAGGAAATAATTCTATTGAAGATTACCCGCAATAGTAGATAATGTTCTATACATCGACAAATCAAATTTATTTACAGTCCTAATATGGAAATCAGTTATATTAACTAGAGTGGGTAGGGCTGATCGCACATCTCAATTATATCAAAATAAAATTTACCTTGTTTCGAAAGAATGCAAGATATACAAGGTAGATGTGCTTTGAAATAAACTAGTGAACTTTAAGAGAAAAAGTCAATAATTAAAAAGTAATACAATTTAATTAATAATAAACAATTAACAAAAGTTACCAGCTGAGATTAGGTAGTCATGGAGAGCAACAATTGCTTTTTCCATTAGTACACCTCATCTTATGTTAGCCGGTAACCAACAGGAGGTGAAATGATATGAATAAGATTCCTCTCCAGATCATCCCCTTTGGAGGCTCCCCGAAGCCGGCCAAAATCGACATGCCACTGGGTACCTTGCCTCCCAATTACGTGCACACCTTCGTATTGGACTTGAAGAACCTCCCCCAATTCCGATTCGGCTACCAGCAGTGGGTCTACTTGGACTGGGCTTCAGGCGATCGTGTCACCATCATTGGAGGCTGCGGCAAAGTCCTCAAGGAATTCAGTGACCAAACCGATTTCTTCTGGTCACCTTTGGTGATAGACCCAACCTGCTGTGCGGTCCCAGATCCCAAGTCTTGGCGCATCTACCTGGTCTTAGAAACCGGATCTTCGAACCGCCTGCGAGCGTTCAGCATCCAGGACCTTGAGGATATATCTGGATCCCGAAATATGCAGGCGCTTCTATTAGGCGATGACCTGGGCGACCCGATGAGCAATTTAACCGCCTCACCGATCGGACAAGCCATTCAGAATAGTGGAAAGTTACTGGATATGTGGGCGCCCTGGCATGTCGGCAACCCTCAATCTTCAGGGAAACGAATACCTTCGCCGACAGAGTCCGTCACTTTCGACCCCGCCGACGGCTGGATTTTGCTTAGTCTGAACTTCACCGACCCCTCAAACGGTTTCTTTAGCTTGGTCTATTACAATCTCTTTGAGAGCCGGTTGAGGTTCTATCTGTTGAATGATTCGCTGACCCAGACCGTGACAGGATACCGGGCCGAAATCCGCCTCGAGTCGCTGCGAGGCGCGGACGGATATAACGAGCTCACTGGGGCATTTTTCCCCATCGATACGGATCCCGCAAACTGGTCTGTTGCCTCTGTACTAATCGGCGATTGGGCTCCCGGGAAATGGACGTACTTCGAGTTCCCGGTCCTCTACCCGATGGCTGAGAGCCTTCCTATCAAAACCTCGATAATACCAAACAAGCCGCCTCATCATTACTACTCGCTCTATGAGGAACAATTCTGCCCACTCGAACGTAACGTGCGGGTTGTCGTATCCATCAAGGGATATCTTGAATTCAAGGAGGAGCTTACACTCGAAGGAGAGGCAGTCTGTCATGCGCTGCATCAAATGGAAGATCAGGGCATTGATCCGCTTTGGGCGTTCAAGGAGATGTACAACAGCATTAAGACTGGGGTGGAATGGTACCAAGGCGCAAGCGGCTTCGTAAAAGGTATTGAGGACTATATTACCAAGAATCCCAACAAACCTGGGATCGCGAGCCTCAAGACTCTGGTGAACATGGGAACGGCGCTTTCCCCAGCGATCGGCTTGGCTGGTGCGCTCGTGTCCTTCTCTAGCCTGCTGGATGATAACGAACCACTGCGTCTGGCGATCGATCTCTCACTGAAAGGTATTATCCAGGGCACTTCCTACACGGAAGTTGTCTCGCGTGAGAGCTGGTTTTTCTTGCCTGGACACTTCTCGATCGCCGAGGCCTTCAATCTAAAGATCAGCGGGACGCCTGCTACGGACGGAAACTTCCTCGCCAGGATCATGCCGCGCCATGGAACTACCATCGGCCTCTTCGGTTACCAGTTCAATCCATCGGTTACCCGCTTCCCCATCGCAACCCTTGGAAAAATTATGGATCAGGTGCAGGCCGGGTATATCTTCCCGGCCCGCAAAGTCACCGCTCAGCCGATTCCGGGTAGTACGGTTATTGAAACTGTATCTGGCAAAGGCTACCGAAGAAATATCGCTGGCCTGACGGTTCCCCTACTACCGGTAATCTACAACCCATACGGCATGGGCATGCATGAACCGCATGAAACCCTCTCATCGCCTGTACTTTATCTGTCGGAAGGCAAAGAAACGATCCCAACGGACGGCTTCACGCATATCTTAGTTAAGGTGCTCAATTATCCCGAAATCCCAGCCAGCACCTTTGCCGTCCCAACTTCAGAGGATGGCATACCAGATTTTCCACCGGTTACATTTTATTACGGCGACAAAATTGATGCCTCCCAAGGCTTCATGCTGGAGTTCATTGGTCACTACCGGCCCCAGTTATACAGCAACTTCATTGATGGCCAAGTGGGCTACCTCATGACCAGAAATCCCAGCCAGATGCCTGAGATGGACAAGGTCAGCCACAAGAAGATCGACCGCTTTGTTCCAAACTACTACCATATCAAAGCGGCGACATTACAAGGTATGAGCCCGCATGCGCATCAGTGCTGGCATATTGTGTTTACACACGCGGGTTATGATAGCAAATCTAGGACTGTAGTCTTGAGTTGGCCGATGTCGACCTTGGTCAACGTCTACCGCTTTCGCTTTCAGGGTAACAAATGGAGCCTGGTCATCAAGGATCCTGCGGACAAGGAGAAACTAGAGAAGAACATAGTCGTCGCCTGACAGATGTATCGCCACGGAAGCATACGGAACTGACAACTTATATGAAGTTGCTTTTTCAGGGTCCGCGTCGGTGGAACTAGCGGTTTCGGGGTTGGAGGGGATTCATCGAGTTTATAAATGTTGCGATGTCCATCAAGGGCTCAGTCCCTCATTGCGGGCAGGACGACAGAATCGAATCAGAATTCGGGAATAACAGGAAGAGGTTTTTTAAACGACTTCACATATGTCGGCTAACCAGTGGCTGAAGCTGTCCAAGCTTTTTAACTTTTTATCCATGACAGTCTTCAAATAATAGGATAAGGGATTAATAATAACTTCTTCTAGCTTTTGATATACTTTCTTAATTTCATCACTCATATAAAAGTTGCGAAAATCGTCCTGTCTGGGAGCCTGACAACTTCAAGCCCTTTGGCATTTGCTGAAGGGCTTTTTTCATAAAACCTGAAATTATTGACTAAAATTGATTCTTTTAGGGAATAATATTAATAGAGACAAGTATATTCAAAAATAGAATATGCATCTTCAAAAGTTGAAGGCAAACTATCCGAAAGGGTAGGACGCAAAATCATGGGTCTAAAGCACGAAAAATGCTAGGATTGCCAGGTTACCGGCTTTTTTATTTTTCTTGCTTAACATTCTATTAGAAAAACCAGAAAAAGAGAAGGGGATAGAAATAGAAAAAAATAATACAATTAATCTAATTTAAAAAAGCTTTTATTAATTTTGGAATTTATGGAGGAAAGGAAAATGAATGTCCCCATGAGAAACCAAGATCAACTAATTGAAGAGTTAAATGTAATGAGGAAAAAATGTATTGATTTGGAAAATGAAAAAACAAAATATAGTGAAGCACAAAAAGAACTCAATCAGAGTTATAAAAAGCTCCACAACATCATGGAAGGGGTTGCTCAGATTATTACAGAAGTGATTGAAATAAGAGATCCTCACTTTATCGGTCATCAAAAAAAGGTTTTCAAACTTGCAACCGCTATAGCTAAAGAGATGAAATTATCTCGAGATAAAATAGAAGGTATAAAATTTACTGCCCTTGTTTATGATTTGGGAAAAGTTAATTTACCTGCTGAAATTACAAATAAATCAAGCAAATTAGCTGAAGCAGAATATATTTGCATAAAAAATCATCCTAAGATAAGCTATGATATTTTTAAAAAAGTTGATTTCCCGTGGCCTATTGCTGAAATTATTTTTCAACATCATGAAAGATTGGATGGTTCAGGCTATCCAAGGGGATTGAATAGTGACGATATTCTAATGGAAGCAAAAATAATAGCTATAGCTGATGTAGTAGAGGCTATGTCCTCTAAACGACCATATCGACCGGCTTATAGCATCAAGGAAGTACTTGAGGAAATATCAAAAAACAGGGGATTCTATATGAATCTGAGGTTGTAGATACTTGTATAAAACTTTTTAGGGAGAAAGACTTTACATTTGGTTAGAAATGATGGCTAACCTAATTTTCATGTTTTACTATATTTGTCGTTAATTAGAAATAATTTCTAATATAGTTTTATTAAAATTGTGATAATCTACGATAGAGAAAAAAAATAATCTCAAGTTCTTTGATACATATCAAAGGACTTTAATTTTTAATCTGTATTATGGAAAAGAGTTTATAAAATATCAAGAATCTTTATTTGTTCTATAAAAGATTTATCAACATATGGTTTTAAGATACGCTCAGTTATAATTCTTGATTTAAATGGATTACCAAGTTTTTCTAATTTTTGAATGATACATGAATCAAGTTTTAAGAGATTAATAATTTACGTAACTCTCGCTCTTAAAATACTCTTTAGCTTTGCAAGTTCTGATTGGTTTTTTACTTTACCAGATTCTATCATAGACTTATATTTTTTTGTTAGGTAGATAGGGTTTCTATATGTTTTTTTGTAAATTGATGATTTTTTAACTGATTTTTGAAAGTAAAATTGATAAATAAAAGTTCTGTCTATGTTACAGTTTGGGATCCTGCTTATTCCCAGTCCTTTGGCCTTTGCTGAAGGGTTTTTTTATTGGGATTTTTTAAAAAGAAGGATTTTTAGAATAAGATAGAGTAATATTTAAATGCAGAATGATAATTCGCCTTCTCGAGGATAAATGATTATTAGATAGATTTGAATTTTAGTTTGTATAATTTATTAAAAATAAAAAAAAGCGGAAAGGCAAATTAAACTGAAGAGGGAGGTGTAAAAAGAAATATAAATATTCGGTAACTTTTTCCATTTAGTGCTTAAAAAATAAGGGAGGAAAAAAGTAATAATGAAAAAAAATATTTTAATTTTAACATTATCTTTGGTCTTAATAATTGGAATGAGTTTTACAGCTTTAGGAGCTCAAAAAACAACATCTTGGGTGATCGGCTCTGAACCCCCATCTTTAGACCCTTGCTTAGCTACTGATAGTATTTCCATAGATATGGTTGAAAACCTTTTTCTGGGATTAACTGACCTGGGTTTTGATGTGTTTACAAATGAAACAGAGGTTAGACCAGAGCTAGCTACTTCCTGGGAAGTATCAGAAGATGGTTTAGTTTGGGCTTTTCATATGAGAAAAGACGTAAAATGGAGTGATGGAAAACCGGTTACCGCTCACGATATAGAATATGCAGTAAGAAGAACCTGTGATCCAGCTACTGCTTCTGATTATGCTTATGTACTTTACATTATCAAGGGAGCTAAAGAGGTAAATACCGGTGAGATAACTGATCTGAGTCATATTGGAGTAAAAGCAATAGATGATTATACCATTCAATTTGCCCTAAATCATCCTGCTGGATATTTCCCAGGTATTGCTAGTATGTGGGTAGCCAGACCTGTACCCAGATGGGCTATCGAAAAACATGGGGAGAAATGGACCGAATCGGAGAATATAGTTACCAATGGAGCTTATCGTTTAAAGGAGTGGAAGCACGAAGAGGAGATAGTTATGGAAAAAAATCCTGATTTTTATGATGCTGATAAGGTGGATATAGATGTGGTTCATAGTGTTATAATTACAGAGGTTTCTACTGCTATGGCTATGTATGAAGCTGGAGGATTAGATTCAGCACCTTGCCCCCTAGAAGATATAGACAGAATACTGGCTGATCCCGTACTTAGCAAAGAATATATTAATATACCTGATGTATCTACCTATTATTATGGATTTAACAATACTAAACCACCTTTTGATAATGTTTTAGTCCGTAAAGCATTTTCTGCCGCAATTAACAGACAGGCTTTGATTGACTTTATCCTTAAAGGAGGGCAGATACCTGCCACTACCTTTACTTGTCCGGGATTGTTTGGTCATATTCCATCTTCAGAAGGAGTAGGCATTGGTTATGATCCGGAAGCAGCTAAAAAATATTTAACTGATGCAGGATACCCTAAAGGGAAAGGTTTACCAGAAATTACTTTAATGTTTAATTCCTCTGAATTCCAATTAAAAATTGCCCAAGTTATCCAGCAAATGTGGAAGGAAACTCTAGATGTAGAGGTTAATTTAACTAATCAGGAATGGAAGGTATATATTAAAACTTTAACCGAAGATGCTCCCCAGATCTTCTGTTTGTATTGGAGTGCTGATTATGCTGATGCCAATAACTTTGTCTACGAAGTATTTCATTCTACCGATAGTGACAACCATATTAAATGGAGTAATGCTGAATTTGATAGAGTAGTTGAACAGGCAGCCCGTGAAGCTGATCCGGCAAAAAGATACGAGCTTTATAAACGCGCAGAACAGATATTATGTGAAGAAGAGGTTGGTATGGCTCCTATTTACTACGATGCGATACAGTGGATGGTAAAACCTCATTTGCAACGCACATTCTCACCTTTAGCTGGACAACATTTCGATCAATGGAAAATTGTAAAATAACAAACAGAGGACGCATAATGGGGTACAGATTAGGGAAAATATTTAATAATGTTATAATATTCCTATATTGAAAAGGCTTTAAATATAAAATATAGTTAAACCTTCATTTTTAATATATGTTTATCTTAAAGGAATAGTTCTTACTATGTACAATACATGGTTAGAATAAGAGTAGGGAGTATAATTTACTGATAAATAAGGGATAATAAGCAATTAGACAGAGTTTATAGTATTTACAGGAACCTTAATTAACTCCTTTAGTTTATAGATGTTACGTATATCTTGTACAATTTGGTTCCAACTGGCGAACGTTAGGGGAGCTTGACAATAATCAGCCCTTTGGCATTTTGCTGAAGGGCTTTTTGTTTCTATAAATTATTTTCCCAAAAAAGAAGGATTTTTTTAAATTTTGTCGTATATAAGCAGTGAGAGTAAAAAGTAAAATTTAAAAGTAATGAGGAGGAGTATCAAATGTAAAAAATCTTTTTAATCATAAAAGATTAGCTATTGCCTTTTTCTTTAAAGAAATTTTATAGTTTTAAAAAAAGCTTAAAAATTCTAATTTAAAGGTATATATGAGGTAATTTTTATTTTTATAATTATAGACCCACGGTAAAGCGGTTAGACACATTCCAAAATCCCTACCATAAATCTTCAAATAAACATACCAAAAAATCCTAAGAGTCTTAGAGCTAATAAAAGAATTTCACATTTAAGAAAAATTAATTAACATCAGCATGCAGTTATTAATATCGTTCCTCCTCCACCAGGTTTACCTGGTACCTACACTGGCGTAAAAGAGATACTTGGTTGGTTGGAAATCCTTATAAGGAGGATGAACTTCAGGGTCGAAGGAGCCGGAAGAGGGCGATTTAAGCGATTTTCACAGATTTTAGGAAATGGGGCTTTTATCAAGTCAGAATGAAAGTGGTCTTTTCAGTTTTAGAAGAGATTATTAGTGAGATTTCAGAATTAGTTATCCCGGAGAGGAAAGGGATTGTTGATTATATAAATATAGAACATGCTTATTATGAAATTTGGGAAAGGATTCTTTTATCTAGTTTCATCAATTATTTATAAAAAAAATAGATAAGAAAGGGGGTGAATAATATGGAAGAATTTCGAATTTATGTCGTTTCTACATTAAAGACGAAATCGGGAAAGACAAAAGAAGCGTTAAAGTGGTGGAAAGAAAAAGGCAAAGCCATAATTGAGTCATCGCCGGGCACAAAATCACTAAGAACCTATGCAGTGCAATTTGGTCTAGGAGGAGAATATGATATTGAAATCTGGGAAGAGAAGGAAAACTATGCTTCCCTTGATATACTGGATAAGGATATTGACCAAAATCCTCAGAAGTACAGCCCATTTAAAGAAGCTCAAGAGCTTTTTGATTGGGGTCCTACCCGGATAATGGGTGATTGGCCAGAATCTGTGTTTATACCTGAGTAAAGAAAAATACTAATATCACTTCTTATTCTCTTGAAAAGATAAGTAGTATAAAGTAATTTTTGTTTTTAGACCCTTTAGCTAAAACTAAAGGGTCTAATTTTTTATCCAAAAAGAAGGGTTTTAAAATATTGAGAAGAGCTGTTTGTTCTTAGAGGGATTTATTAACATATGGTCGCAACATACGTTCGGTTATAATTTTTGATTTAAGTGGATCACCAAGTTTTTCTAATTATTGAATGATCAAGGAATCGAGCTTTAATAAACTTAAAATTTGGTGAATACGCACTCTGGAGATACCAAGTTTGCGTGTAAGACCTGACTGATTTTTCACTTGGCCGTTATCAATCATCCGTCTATACTCTCTTGCTAAGTAAATAGAGTTTCGGTATATGTGTTTTATTTGATTGATTTTCGTTGCTTTATATGGAAAATAAAATGTAGAAGTAAAAGTTCTATCTATGGAACAGTCTGGGGAGCTAGATAATAATTATCCCTTTAGTATTATGCTTAAGAAGAGCCTTTTCTTTTATAAATATTTTTTAAATTATTATTCGTAAATACTACTTCTAATTGTGAATAATTAACTTATTAATCTAATATTTTCTATTGCCATATCCTCTTTAAAAGTTCTAAACGTTTCCAATAGGGGGAGCCTGCTAATTCCAGCCCTTTGGCATTTGCTGAAGGGCTTTTTTGTTTTTTTGAATTATTTTTAAGAAAAAGAAGGATTTTTAAATAAACGTAGTATAATAAATATAAATAAAAAGTTTATCTATTTTATCCGACCAGATTGACAAGAGTGAAAAACATAGTGTTTCCAGTGTGAATCCGTGTTGTTCGTGATGCCTGTATCCCAAAAGCATAAATTCAGGGTGAGTCATGTTTTTTTCAGGTAAACCATCGAATGGGACCTCCTAAATCTAGCAGTTAGCAGATGACCCATCCCACGCTAGCTAGTAAAGTAGAAATAAAAAAGGAGGAACCAAAATGACTACAGTTTCCAGTGTCAAAACAAAAGATGTAAAGCCCATGTATTTCGTATTGGGCGTCATCCTATCCGCGATCAGCGGCATCATGTTACTGCTGTCCTTCCCGCCCTACGGCATCTGGCCACTGATTTGGATCGCGTTTGTCCCCTATGTTTTTGCTCAGCACCGGCTGTTGCCAAGTAAATGGTCGAGTCTGGCGCCTGCTATCGCCCTGTTATTCTGGCTGGGGCCATACCTGGCAAGAATATTTGGCGATGAAGGAGGTTTTTTCTTCAAATACTTAGGAGTATGGATTGCCGTTATAGTGTTCTTTCTGCAGAAAGAGCGCAAATTCCATGAGTTGACCCACTACCGGTGGTTCATTTTACAGGGTGTCATCAACTGGGTGGGCTTTGAGATGATCCGTACCTTCATCCCCATGTTGGCCACTAATGCCTTTACCGGCTACACTCAAGCTTCGCAAGCCTGGTTGATCCAGCCGGTCTCGATATTCAGCATCTACGGAATGAATCTGGTCATCATGCTGTTTAACTTTACCCTGGCCCAGGGGGTGATGGCTTGGTTCGACCGCAAATGGCAGCCAGGAGAGGTTGTTCCGGTGGACAGCCGTGCAAGCAAGAACTGGTTGGTAGGTACTGGCATTACCCTGGTAGTCTGGATTGGCATCAGCCTGTTTATTTTGAACAGCGCCCCTGTAGATACGCCGACAGTGCGTGTGGCAGCACTCCAGCCTAATTTCCCCGAACCGGCCCACATTGACCCGGACACGCCTGCTCAACTGCGTTTTCAAGTGCTCACCGATCAAATTCGTGAGGCTGCTGGAAAGGATGCACAGGTTATATTCACGCCAGAAATGGGACTGGCATTTGACCCGAAACTGGAACATACTGAGGAACTACGCGCCCTGGCGGCTGAGACCGGTGCTTACTTTTTCATCACCTATGTGATTTCTAACGAAACCGAGTTCCGCAATGAAGCCGTGGTTCTCACTCCGTCAGGTGAGTTCCTGGATGTATACGGCAAGAACCATGCCTTTGGCGAACCGCCAACTCCGACCGCGGGTGTTTACCCGGTCTATGACACGTCGTTGGGACACCTGGCGACCATGATTTGTCACGACATGAACTATACCGATGTTGCCCGTACCCTGACCCGCAACGGAGCGCAGTTGATTGCTGCGCCTATCCGTGAGTTTGGTGGAGTCGGCGAGCAATTGTGGACCAACTCTGTCTTCCGGGCTGTTGAGAACCGGGTTGCCATAGTCTTTACCGGTGTAGCACATAATACTGCACTAATTGACCCCTATGGCCGCCTTCTGGCACTGGAACTCAACCCGGAAGGAGAACGTCTGACTCTGGTTATGGATGTGCCCCTCGGTACAGGAGATGCTCCCCTTGTCCGCATGGGCGATTGGCTGGGTTGGCTCAGCCTGGCAGGTTACATCTTTTTTGTGGTATTCGAGTCTGTGGTTGGAAAACGGGCTAAAAAAGCAACAAAGAGTTAATTGACTTAAGTGATAATGTAGGTAATGAGATGGTGAACTATTCTATGATTGTTCTTAGTGGTGATGGTTCTACCGAGGATTGTGCTATTGAATTTACCGAAGGATGGCTTATCATAGGTCCCCCTGATTGAGTACAGTGGGATCCACTTACCTAACTAAACAAGAGGGGCACTTAAGTGTCCCTCTTTGTATTGATTTAAGATTAAAATATTTTTGTTATCAGATAGTACTTTAAGATAAAAAAACTTCTTACTTATAATCTTACACCAACTAAAAGTTTTGAAGCTGTCCAATAGGAAGTGTAAGTTAATTAAAAAAGGTAGGACTTATTTTAAGAGTTATTTTTCTTTTAATTCCTAACAGATGCCAATTACTTCTTCTAACTTTTGATACATTTTTTGAGTTTCATCACTCATACAAAAGTTGCGAAAGTCATCCTGTCTGGGGCACAAAATAACATTTAGTTTTATTACTTTATTGAAAAACCAACTGATTTAATTTAATATTTTCAGTTGCAATATTCCCCTTAAAAGTTCTGAACGCGTCCAATAGGGGGAGCTTGAACATTCCTAGCCCTTTGGCATTTGCTGAAGGGCTTTTTGTTTTTTAAAAATAATTTAATAAAAAAGAAGGATTTTTAAATAGAACTGTCGTATAATATAAATAGAACAGCGTGTTAAAAAAAGTAACATGCGTATTTTTTATCAAAGCAGGATATCTTTAATAACGTTATCCTAAAATAAAAAAACTATATTATCTAAGATTTGCCATAAGACTAACACTCTTTCTCTATCCCAAGAGACCCACCAAGTGATATCCTCTAACCAAACTAACCATCCATCTATCAATTTTCTATCATTACTTAACCTAAAATTAAATATTGTATGCTGTATGAAGGTAACAGGAGAGACTTTTTCTTTCCAAAACCAAAAAGGAATCAAAGAAGCAAGATAGCAAAGATATCTAAACTTTCAAATTAAGATATAGCCGGTCGGAAATATCAGTACTTAAACTAAGAAGAGAAATTACCGGTATAGTATCTATTACCATAAAAAGATAGCTAGAAATTGTAATCAAAATACAATCATTTTCTGATGATAAGAGGAGAAGGTGGGGAGATGATGTCTATGGAAAAGAACAGGTTGAAAAAGGCAAACTATTCGAAAGGATAGAACGCAAAGTTTTATGTCTAAATCACTTTTTGTGATATGACTGCCCTAAACTGTCGACTTTTAAAAAAAATTAGGTAATATTTTATTGAAAAAAAGACGATAAAGTATGTTATTACTATATTTGCTGATTTAATAACAAAACACTCACGATAACCTTCAAAAGCCCAGGACGCATTCAGAAATCTAATCAGAACACCATTCGTAAAACAGTCTAAACACCAGATCAAAATCCTTTCTTATATAAAAGCTAATTCTAATTTTACTATGAAATTTTATTTCAATCAAAAAAGGAGGCGATGCAATGGCATTGATGTAAGTTAAGTTTTATCTTCAAGATGATTAAAAATAGAATAATAGTAAGGAGGTACTTTAAATGAAAGCGTTAAAAATGATTGCCATTGTTCTAGTTATTGTTGGTGGATTGAATTGGGGACTTGTTGGTTTATTTAATTTTGATTTGGTTGCAGCTATATTTGGGGCCATGTCTTCTCTTTCGAGAATTGTGTATGATCTGGTTGGGTTGGCCGCAATTTATGTCGCTGTCATATCAAAAAGTCTTTTGAAATAGTTTAATAAAAAGGGGCGGTTATTTTTTAAGAATAACTGCCCCTGCTATTATTATAATTTTGAAATATCTGATATGGAATATAAACTATATTCTAGGATAATTAAATGTTTAATGATTTTAGATTACACTATTTTAACAAACATTGATTACTCCTTCTAACTTTTGATACACTTTTTCAGTCTCATCACTCATACAAAAATTACGATAAGCATATCTTAACTTTTACCTTTTAGTCTTTATATCTTTTTTAATATTGAAGAATTAACTGATTTAATCTAATATTTTCTATAGCTATATTCCCATTAAAAGTTCCAAACCTTTCCAATAGGGGGAGCCTGACATTTCCAGCCCTTTGGCCTTTGCTGAAGGGCTTTTTTGTTTTCTTGTCGATTTTTTATAAGTTAAGACAAAGTAAAAAATATCATTTGACACAAGTATAAATTAGGTGTATAAGAAAGATAGAATAAACTTACAATCTTAGGGAGGATACTCCACTAAATATAAATTTAATTTTTGTAACTAATTAAATATTTAATTAGATTATTCTAAGCAATCATTATATAAAAAACGTCCCTATAATTTATTATCTAAGATTATAATAAGATTAATCCCACTTCAACATTTCTACTTTTACATTAACCATATTTTAGTTGATGTTCCCTAAATCATTCCATCATCCTAATAGTTGTACTATCCTATTTTAAACTTAATCCTGATAAAGAAGAAAAGATTACCAATACACAATTGTTCCAGAAAATTTATTTTTTATACTATTATTATTTCATATGAATAAATATCTATTTAAACAAAGCCCTTTTAAACAAGTAATCTATGGATGATTGCTTTTTAAAATTGCTAAGTAAATTTAAGGGACGAGAGAAAATACACCAGAAAGAAAGTGATGTAAATTATTCATAAGATCATTTGATTATTAAATTTAAAATTTTCTAACAATCTTTTAAAAAGGGGGTGCAAAAAATGAGTTTTGGATTTAATGAAAAAAGCACTACTGAGGTCTGTGAATCCATTGCGGTCGCGAACGAAAACTTTATGGCTGCCCTTAACCAAGGCGATGCAGCTGGCTTGGCTGCCCTTTATACAGAAAATGGGCAGCTTCTGCCACCCAAAGGCGATTTCGTGACAGGCAGGTCGGCGATTCAGGAGTTCTGGCAGAGCGCCATGGATGCGGGGATCAAATCGGCGAAGCTTGAGACTGTCGAAGTAGAGGGCTGCGGTGATACAGCCTACGAGGTTGGGAAGTACACACTTTTTGCAGATGGGGAACAGATGAGTGATAAGGGTAAATATATCGTCATTTGGAAGCAAGAGGATGGGCAATGGAAGTTGCACCGTGATATCTTTAACACCAGCATGCCTGCGCCATAGAAGGTCAAGAGATATTGGATTATTATGTGCAAAAACAGTGGTTTTTTGTGGCTATGAAAATTCAATCTGATGAAATAGCAAATAATCCTGAGTATTATACCGGCGCTATTCAACCCATAGGGATAATGTTCTTTTCCGATGAAATGATCTATCCTTTAAAAATTAGTGCTTTAAGTGCACCTTCCTGGGGGACAGAAGTATTGATCTATACTTTTTCAGATGAAAGAGTAACTTTTCCCGGAGCCACAGAAGAATATAATGCCATTATCACTCCTGACCAGTTAAAAGAATATCCCATCTTACAGGGCTTAATAGATGAGACCTTTGTGTTAACCAAACTAAGAAAAACTTTTACCAGCGAGGAAATGGGAAATGATATAGTTTTAGTTCCAGTCCCTAAATATTTAGCTTTAGGAAATATCATAGATTTAAATTCCCCTATGGTGCAGTTCATTCTAATAATGGGGATTTTTGTCTTTTTATTAAAAATAAAAAATAGAGTATTAAAATCTTAAACCTATCAGGAGACAGTCCTTTGATAGATTCTGACATAATTTATACAAATGTAAGTGCTAATGGATATAAAAAGATAAAAAAGAAACGAATTATATTCTGAGGAGCTGAGTTCTATTTAGAAGAATATAATGATAAAGAAATTTATAAATGGTTTCTGGTGTCAGAATTGAAGTGGGTATAATAAGATTGGGAAATGAAATAAAAAATTAAAAATAAGAATGATTTCATTTGTATTGTAAGAGTTATTGCAATCATAGGAAGTAATATGCAAAATTATAAAAATCTATATGTAGGATATTTCTTTATTTATTTTGCCTTGAAATTGCATTTTTGCGATTGTCTCTCCAATAATACCATCGATTACTATTAAATGAATTTTTTTCGAAAGATATATTTTCTCATCGTATGAAATTATGTAAAATGGAAATTGTGTGTCCTGATTAGCTATGAAAATTTAAAAAAATTAACCTACATATACGGTATTTTAACCTCTAAGCTTATCATTTTTTACATAATAATTTACTCCAGTTAAAAATTCTGAATATATCCAAAGGTGGAAGTTATTTCAAAAGGTAGAACTTATTTTAAGAATAGTTCTTTCTTTCAATTCTTACCAGATACTAATTATATCTTCTAACCTTTGATACACCTTTTCAGCTTCATTACTCATACAAAAAGTTCGAAAATCGTTTTGTTGGGGGAGCTCGTCAATTCTAAGCCCTTTGGCAATCACGCTGAAGGGCTTTTTTATTTTTCTTTTAATTATTTTTCAGAAAAAGAAGGATTTTTAACACCTATGTCGTATTTAAAGTAAAAGCACTAAAAGCAGTAAAAACATTAAATAAATTTAAGAAGGTTGAAAAAAGCAAACTACTCTAAAGAGTAGAGCGCAAAGTCATGGGCCTAAGGCATTCTGGTATGTTTCTATGTTTTCTTTTTTTGCTATGATCGCCAAGCTACCATCTGTTAACAAAAAGTTGATAGCTTTTTATTTTATTGAATAGGTGACAAAGGACTGCCCCCTGTCACCCTTTGTAATGAATTTTTGGCTTTATGTTATAAAGAAGCAATAATAAAATTTAAGAATGAAGGAGTTGAATTATATGGGAAGAGTAAATCACCAAGCAGGGAAGAGATTATTTTTAATTTCATTTTTATTTCTGGGCATCTTTGTTTTATTGGTATCTCCGGTTAGCGCATTGGAAAATGTTATGGATAACGACTGCAATATAAAAGATGAGGTTTTTGATAGGGACTGGAAAAAGTACTCTGATTTAGAGAATACACCGCTCACCTTTAAAGAGCATCCTCTCACGGCAAGAAGCCGGGAAACACAACAATACTACTTCACGCAGTCAGAGATAGTTGATGCTGAACTTCAGATATTTTTTCTGAAAAGAGACATGGAGATTGACCGTCTTATGCGTCTTGAATTGAAAGAATATAAGAAAGCACTTGTGGACGGGCACAGGAAAAATTTATTGAAGAGTTTCTGTAGATTGTCATTCCTTACAGTTCATACGACATATGAGGCATACCATACAGCTAAATCCCTGGTTGGAACACCTAAAGCCCCTGGTGGTACCTATGGTAATCTGTTTACCACTCCGAGTCTTGTTTCGGCAATAGGATCAGCACTCAAAATTACAAATACTTACAAAGCTATGGCTCCTCCGAAGTCATCAGCACTTGCTAATAATACACAAGGTATAGCTAATGTGGTGGATGATGCAACTCTGAATATTGCTCTTGAAATGGTTGAAAGTCTTGCAGATCCAAAGAAAATTGCTATTGAAGTTGTAACTCAGATAATGAAGGCAGCACCGATACCCACATCTGCCAATGAGTGGAAGTTGACTGAAGACGACTTTAACATCCTAAGGACAGAGCATCTCAAGAATAAAGAACTCGATAAGACAATAGCGGAAAGTTATAAAGTGAACTTAGAAAGGAACAATAAAGTCAAGGAATTGGAAGTCCGGATTGAAGAATTGAAAATAGAACTCGCCGAACGGGAGGCGAAGGAGAAGAGCAGAGTAAAGGACTCATTAGTGGATAATTGTAAAGAAAGAGAAAAGGAAGAGGAAGCAGAGGATGAAAAATGCGATTGTGAGCATCTATGTTTGTGTGATAATGAAAATGAATGTATGACTGCCGGCGGTTACTGGTATAATGGTCAATGTAATGAGTGCCCGGAAGAAGATACTTTTGACGGAGAATTTAATTGTCCAATTCCAGCAGGAGTGGAACACATTGTAACAAGCACCGAGGATTATTGGATACTGGATGGCAAGAAAGTTGGTCTATATCAGTCATGGTATGATATTGAAAAAACGAAGAAACATGATGTCGACTGTCACAGCGCTGAAGGCTATATAGTTAGACAAAAGGGATGGTATGAAGATGGAGCACTCAGGTTGGATTCTACTTTCCCAGATGGTAAAAATCCTGGAGAAAATAAGTGGTGGTATAATAATGGAACGCTCGAAATGGAGTTTAATTACAATTACAAAGATGGTAAATTACGTGGAATAATAAAGAAATGGTATGAAGATGGAACGCTAAAGGAGGAGAGTAATTTAGACGAAAATCGTCAAAAGGATGGAGTATGTAGGGGGTGGTATAAATCTGGAAAACTCAAGTACGAGTGTAATTTCAAAGAAGGTAAATGTGTAAGTTGCGTCCATGGAGTATGTCGATTATGTCAATAGAAAAACCCCCACAACATCTGCGGTTCTTAAGTCAGGCTATGGCGGGAGAGCGTGCGAAGGGTGTTAAAGGCAAAAAAGTGATATTACAAGGCCCCAGGAACTCTTCTCAGTATTTATCAAAGATAAAGGCCAGAGCTACGGATAGAGTTATCTTTACAAAATAAAATACTGAGTATTTCAAATGTGACAGGGGGCCGTTGTTAATGCTCAGTAATTCAGCAATTTTTAGCGGAAGAGCGCCAAGAAGTTTTATATTTCTTACAGGGTGAAAGTCCCTGTTGGGTAAGGTCTAGCCAACCACCCATACCAAGTGTTGCATCAAAATGGGTAACCATTAGATGAAGCGT
>Ga0268285_1000656_pt1 | contig 19293 bp, 13 predicted proteins | sample saktaG_2_FD_190144 | JGI IMG/M metagenome (GOLD analysis project Ga0268285, IMG submission 190144) | Saline water microbial communities from Sakinaw Lake, British Columbia, Canada - sak_2013_06_06_120m | ecosystem: Environmental > Aquatic > Non-marine Saline and Alkaline > Saline ... | reverse complement strand
TGTTTTCATTTTCATTTTTTTTAATTTACCAAACATCAACACTCCCGTCAGCTTTTACAGAGATTAAAGTTTCTTTCATTGACAAATTTCCCCCAATCGTCGTCGTGCCACTAATATTTGTTGCACCCCCGATATTTGTTGCTCCTCCAATATTAGTCTCTCCACTAACATCTAAATTTCCTTCAGCTTTCAAATAATCCCCTGTAATATTTCCTGTTGTTGTTATATTTCCAGAGCCGTTTATCGTCCCGTTAAATTGAATATCCTGAACAAATAAATTCATTACCCTTTTTGTTAAATTTCCGAGAAATCCAAAAAACCCGCTCCCAGTTGTTGAAACATTAAATTCGTTCATGTCTAAATTCTTGCTTGCATTAGCATATGGCACAAAAGTATCATTAACCCATTCACCCTGCGAAACATTCAACGCGTCGACATAAGATTTCATCGATAAATTAATATCATCAACTTGAGTTGTGTTGTAATAATTTATTTTATCCAAAGTCCAATTTCCAATACCTAAATCATTTGAAAAGTTTGACAATAAAGTTGGAGCCCCAATCAAATCTGCATAATCTTTATCCCATGCTGAAAAGTTCCCAATTCCTCCGTAATAAGTTGTATTCCAATAAATAAAATCATTTACTAATTGCGAAACATTTTGCAACGAAGTTGAATTATAATAACTAAACGAGTTTCCTAAATCATAGTAAAGTGTATCTGCATAAGTTTTATTAAAAGTTGCAAAAGTGTTGTTCCAATAATTATTTCCATTTAACAATTGAGAATTTGTTGTTAATGAAGTTGAGTTATAATAATTGAAACCTAAAATTTGCGAAGCAGTATAATAATTTGTAAAGTTATTTTCTATTTGTGTTGTATTATAATAATTTATTTTATCTAAAGTCCAGTTTCCTATGTTAGAAGTCGCATTATAAAAGCCGAAAGGATTTGTTACAAGATAATAACTTTCATTTGTTGCATTCCATTGAGAAGTTTTAAACAAAGTTCCGTTCATTGCCTGAACCCAAGTAGCCAAAGTTCCGTTTGTTGCTTTTGCCCAATCAATATATCCAGAGGGATTTGAAGCTAAATAATAACTTGTGTTTGTTGCATTCCAATCTGAAGCAAACATTAAAGTCCCGTTTCCTGCAACACTCCAAATCTCAGCGTCGGTTGTTGTCCACGACGAATTATAAGCAGAATAGTTCGACGTCCAAAGCGGCTCGTCAATTGTTGAATAAATTGTTGAAAGAGAAGAACCACCCTCGTAGATTGTTCCGTTTGAATAAAGATTGCCAGACAAATACAAATCCTTCCACCTTAAAGAAGAATTACCTAAATAAAAAGAGTTGTCAACATCAGGCATCAAACTTCCATTAATTTCTAAATCATTAACAGCTAATGAACTTATGTTGTAAAAATAACCAGTCTGTGCATAAATGCTTCCGCCCCGAATACTCACACCTGTTCCAATTCCGCCGTTAAAATCATAGTCGCCCGTCGCTGTGTCGCCGTCGTCTCTCAAATAATTTGCTTCAACCCAAACACCTTGCGAAACATTCAAAGCGTCGACATACAACTTCATCGACGTATTTGTTGCAGTGTCAATCAAACTTATTGTCGTGTTCAATTTTGTTTCATTCAACGTCGCTGTTGCCCCATCCATATAAATATAATCATCATCCACTGCTGTAATAAATTTATTTGTGATATTTGCCCAATCAAGAATTATTAAATTATTCAAATCAGAAGCAACATCATAATTGTCCCAATAATTCGAAGAATTCACATTCAAAATTCCCTGCCTTAAATCAATAGAATTATTTATCGTCCCGTTCAAAACAGCCTCGCTGAAATCCAAAGTCGAGCCGTCAAAACTTAAATAATTCCCAGAAGTTGTCCAATTAAAAATTCCCTTAAACCACGAAGCTGTTACATTCCCTGTTGTCACAAGATTTGTAGAAAAATCTAAATTATTAGAAGTATTCCAATAATAGATTTTATCAGCACTCCAATTTCCAATGTTAGAAGTTGAGTTATAAAATCCAAAAGGATTTGATTTTAAATAATAATTTAACAAGCTTGAATTTAAAACAACAGCTTCCCCATTTGAATAAAGATTTCCTGTGAAATTTCCATCCCCAACCACATTAAAAATATTTTGAGGTGTTGAAGTTTGAATTCCAATTCTCCCGTTCTCCCCATTAATTATAAAATAAGTTGTAGATGGATTTGAAGAATTATAAACAGTAAAATTCCTTGCAGAAACACCTGGCAAAACAAACAAAATTACCAAACCAAACACTATTAAAAATACTTTACTATTCACCCTGAATGCCTTTTTTATATTATTTTTTTTCATTTTAAATTACCAAATATCCACATTCCCACTCCCTCCGACAAGGATTGAAGTTGTTTTTATTGAAAAATCTCCATTTAAATCTAATTCATAAGACGGCGTCGTCGTCCCAATTCCAACCATTCCGCTATTTACATCAACAAAAAAAGTTGAACTATTTACACTAAAATTATTATCACCTAAAATAACATTAGAATCTGCCCCAATATATGGAACATAAAGTGACGAACCGTTCCAATTTCCAAAAAAGTTCGACGCTGTAATATTTCCTGTTGTTGTTATATTTCCAGAACCATTTATTGTTCCATTAAAATTAATATCAATTACAAATAATTGAGTTATTTTATCTACCAAGCTTCCTAAATAACTAAAAAAACCGCTTTTTTCTGTAGAAATATTTCCTGTTACTGTTAAATTTCCTGTATCACCGCTAATAACAACTAAATCTGCAGGTGTTTTATTTTGGAATTTATAATCTCCTGCACTTACAAATCCAATTAAGAAAATCATACAAAACAAAATCATCAATGAAATTATTTTTTTACTTGTAATTTTATTATTCATTTAAACCAGCTCCTTCAAAATCTTGTTTAGTTAATTTAACATATTCAGAAACAGCCTTCATTAAATCAAAACTTCTTGAAAAATTAGTGTTTCTCTTTTTAGTGAAATAAGTCCAAAGAATTATTTTTAATCCGAATTCCCTTAATTGATTTATTATTGGAACAAAATCACTATCACAAGCAATTAGAATTATCTTTTTAATATTAGGATATTTAATTGGAACAGACATTAAGTCCATTGTCATTAAAGTATCAACTCCTTTTTGTGAAAATTTAATTTTATTAGAATAAATAATTTTCTGGCATCTTCCTTCTCTGATTACAATTTTAGAATTCTCAGATAATTTTTTTATAAAACCATCATATTTATCTTTTCTTGTTCTTTCTTCTGAAGAAGAATTATGAGATTGAAATGGCGGGGCAGTATAATAAAATATTTTCTTACATTCTAATTTTCGCTTCTTGCTAATATTTTCAGAAAATTTTACAATATCATAAACAAGATATTTCCCTTTTCCAAAATACCTGCTTAATTTAGATAAAAAACCAGCATCAATAAAAACTAAAGTATTTTTGAAGGAATCATCTAGTGACCCAAAAGAATCACTAGGGTGCATGTTATCTTTTTTACTCTTTTCAACTTTATAAGTTTTTCTATTCATTTTTATCATATTCTAAAAATCATGTCCTCTCCTTGTGTAAAAACAGTCGCGCCTCCAATTGTCAAATTCTGTGTAATATTTACATTTCCTTCAACCTCTAATTTCTGCGACGGCGAAGTGGTCCCAATTCCAACATTTGTCCCGTTTTGATAAATTTCAGAATTATTAATCGAGTTTGTCCCGTTCCACATTGGAATGTAGCCATAAGTCCCAGAACCGTCGACAATGTTCGGATAATTTGTTGAATTATAATAATCAAATCCTAAAACCTGAGTTTTTGTAAAATAGCTTGTAAAATTGTTTTCTATTTGTGTTTTGTTGTAATAATTCCCTTTATCAACACTCCAGTTTCCTAAACTATCTACTTTAACATTTGTTGCATAATCACTAATATTAAAATCTGAAGAATTATAAAATCCAAAAAGATTTGCTTTTAAATAATAATCTGACAAACTTGAATTTAAAGCAAATATATCTCCACTTGAATATAAATCCCCTGTAAAGTTTCCTTCGCCAATTACATTTAATTTATTCTGTGGCGAAGTCGTTCCGACGCCGACATTGCCTGAACTTGAATCAACAAACAAAGTTGTCCCATTAACTGAAAAATTATTATCCCCCAACTCAACATTCTTCACAGCACCTGTATAAGGAACAAAAGTATCATTTGTAGTATATTCATATCCTGCTTGATAACTTGAATTATAAGTTGAACTCCATGAATCATTGTAAGCAGAATAGTTCGACGTCCAAAGCGGTTCGTCGATTGTCGCAAAACCAGAATCAACTTCTGTCGTGTTGTAATAATTTGTAAAGTTTGTTTCTATTTGTGTTGTATTATAAAAACCCTTGTCCTGAATAACAAACATTGTCAACGAAGTTGTGTTATAATAACTAAAATCATTTGCCAACTGAGAAACATTTTGCAACGAAGTTGAATTGTAATAATTTAAATCTAAAATTTGCGAAGCTGTAAAATAATTTGTAAAGTTGTTTTCTACTTGTGAGATATTATAATAATTTGTAAAGTTTGTTTCTATTTGTGTTGTATTATAATAACTTGATTTATCTTCTGTCCAATTCCCAACATTTGTTGTAATCCACGACGTGTTCCAAGAACGAATTATTGAAGCATTGTCTAATGTTGTTGCATTAATGTAGTTCGGCTTGTCAGCTGTCCAGTTTCCAATTCCCAAATCATTTGAAAAGTTTGACAATGAATTATATCGTGCATCTAAAACAGCATTTCCGTCTTGGTAAATTGTTCCATTCACATACGCATTTGTTCCAACATACAAGTTCCGCCATCGCAATGAACCAGAGCCCAAATCAAAATCATTGTCATAACCTTCTGTTGGTAAAATAGAACCATTAATATCCAAATGAGTAATTGCTAAAGAAGTAATATTATAAAAATAACCTGTCTGTGCATAAATCGCCCCGTCCTTAATTGTCACGCCACCGTCTAAATACCTTCCTCCAAAATTATATTCACCTGTTCCATTGTCGCCGTCGTTCCGCAAATAAGTAGCCTCGACATAATTCGCCATTGACAAATTAATTGCATCAACTTGAGTTGTGTTGTAAAAATTCAAATCTTGAATAACAGACATTGTTAACGAAGATGAATTATAATAACTAAACGAGTTTCCTAAATCATAGTAAAGAGTGTCTGCATAGGTTTTATTAAAAGTTGCAAAAGTATCATTCCAATAATTATTTGTATTTAATAATTGAGAATTTGTTGTCAGTGTTGTGGAGTTGTAATATGAATTATCATTTGCCAACTGCGAAATGTTTTGCAATGAAGTTGAATTGTAAAACCCAAATGAATTTCCTAAATCATAATATAAAGTGTCAGCGTATGTTTTATTCCAATCATCACCATAACCTATTGACGCGTAAAGTGTGTCAGCATAAGTTTTGTTCCAATTAAACAAAGTTAAGTAAGTTGAGTAGTTTCCTGCAAATGTGTCATTAATATAAATTGGTGCAGTTGTTGAGTTGTAATATGAATTATCATTTGCTAACTGCGAAATGTTTTGAAGAGAAGTTGAATTGTAAAACCCGAATGAATTTCCTAAATCATAATATAAAGTGTCAGCATAAGTTTTGTTCCAATCATCACCATAACCTGTTGGAGCATAAATTGTATCTGCATAAGTTTTATTAAAAGTTGCAAAAGTATCATTCCAATAATTATTTCCATTTGCTAATTGAGAATTTGTTGTTAATGAAGTTGAATTGTAAAAACCAAAAGGATTTGTATTCAAATAATAAGTTCCGTTCGTCGCAAAGTCGTAAGCCGTTTCCAAGTTCTTCTCATTTACATAAAGTGCTGTTGTAAAATTTCCGTCGCCGACGACGTTTAACGTATTCTGCGGGTTTGTCGTGGAAATTCCGACGTTTCCAGAATCATCGATTGTCATTCTATGAGTTGCACCAGTTGAGAATCGCAAATAATCTGCAGTGTCTCTGTAAATACCTGTATCTTCATCGCCGACAAAAGAATAACTTGGAGTTGCTGCACTTCCTACGCCACGCAAAAGGGAAAAACCATAATTAGTAGTTCCAGTAAAGGCAGAGTCTGACCATGAATACCTCAAGACAGTAGCGATTGACAAATCTAAAGTATCGTCAATGGTTTCATAAAATCCAGTATCGCCATCTCCAAAAGAAAGTGTAGGATTATCACTCAGTTCTCCCGGAGTTTGATTTAAAGTTAATAATGTATTCGGGCTCGTCGTGCCGATGCCTACTCTTCCACTATTTGAATTCACAAACAAGGTATTTGTGTTAACACTTAAATTCGCATTTACATTCAAAGTTCCAGTCATTGTATCGCCACTTTCATTTACCCAATATTCATTTGTAATATTCGCAGCGTCGTGCAAATGAGAATCATCAGCAACAACAATTGAATTATAATTCCCAGAAACATCGCCACCAAAAGAAGTTGCAGTATCTAAAACTAAATTATTATTTTGATAAATTAAACTTGTTGCATTAATCACGCTCGCAGTCAATCTTCCTGTTGTAGTTAAATTATAAATTCCTAAATCAGTATTTGAATTTGCTCCAGAATAAGGAACATAATTTGCAGTAACCCAGCTCGCTTGAGTATTATTAATATCATTGACTTCTGTTGTATTGTAAAAATTCAAAGCTTGAATAACAGGCATTGTTAATGAAGTTGAATTATAATAAGAATTATCATTTACTAATTGAGAAATATTTTGAAGTGAAGTTGAGTTGTAATAAGAATTATCATTTGTAAAAGTTGAAATAGGTAAAGCATTAACTTGAGCAGAAGTGTAATAATTTGGCTTGTCCAAAGTCCAATTCCCAATCCCCCCATAATAAGTTGTGTTCCAAAATACAGAAGGATTTGTTGCTAAATAATATTTATCAACCAAAGAAACTCCTGCTTCATACAAAACATTTCCGTAAATATTTGTTGTTGCGTTTATGTCACCTAAAACATTTAATTTATTCTGCGGGTTGTTTGTCCCAATGCCGACGTTTCCTCCTGCATCAATCCGCAAGGCCTCTGTATTATTTGGTTTGAAAATAATATCTCCTGAATTAATATTACCAGAACTCCAATCCCCAACAGAACGTGTTCCAATTGTCAATGCAAAAATACTTGCATCAGGTCTAACCATAAAAATGTTTGAATTATTTAATTCCAAATATTTGTTTTCAACAACATCACTCACTCTTAAATTAGCCCCATCAGTTTTTGCAATTTCCAAATCAGAACTAGGCGAAACAGTCCCAATTCCAACTCTACTATTTTCTTTATTTACAAAAATTGTGTTTGTATTTACAGAAAAATTGTTCGCACCTAAAACAACATTTCGCAAAGCACCTGTATATGGAACATATGTATCTGAAACATTATTGTTGTTTAAGTAAAGTGTTCCTGTAACATTTGCATCACCTAAAACATTTAATTTATTCTGCGGAGTAGAAGTTCCTATTCCAACATTTCCACTTAAATCAATTCGCATTGCTTCTGAAGCATTTGGTAAAAAGATTATATCTCCTGAATCTGAAGTAGATGTTCCTCCCCATGCACCTGTATTAACTGTTTGAATTTTCAACCCAGAAATACTTGCAGTTTCCCTAACCATTGAAATATAAGTTTGGTTAAGTAACAAATATTTGCTAACATCTTGTGAATTTGAAATCCTAATATCAGAACCTCCTGCCCCTGCAACTTCCAACGTGCTTCTTGGACCCAAAGTTCCAACCCCCACCTTGTCTCCTGTTGCATCAACATGCAAAACAGTTTCGTCCACAGTAAAGTTGCTGGTAACATTTCCTGTTCCAAGAACATTCAAAGCGTTTTGAGGTGAAGCACTGCCAATTCCAACTCGACCAGAGGAATCAACAAAAAAGTTGTTCGAAACATTCAAATCACCAGCAACTTCTAATTTATAATTTGGACTAGAACTACCAATTCCAACATTCCCCCCCTGATCAATTCTTAATGCTTCTGTTTGATTTGGTTTAAAAATTATATCCCCTGAATTAATATTCCCAGAACTCCAAGCTCCAACATTTTCTGTTGCAATAATAAACCCTTTAATACTTGCATCTTGTCTAACCATTCTAATTTCTGTAGTATTCACTTTCAAATACCTATTAGCAGAAGTTTCATCTGTTAATCTTAAATTTGAACCACCTAACTTTGAAATTTCTAAATCAGCAACAGGAGTTGAAGTCCCAACACCTAAATAAGAAACATTTGTAATATTTGCCCCAGACATAACCAAATTTCCAGTCATTGTGTCGCCAGATTCGTTCACCCATTCATCAGCAGAAGATTCCATAAAAGTTCCGTTTGTAACAAATTCATATCCTATTTGATAAGTTGCATTATAAGTTGAACTCCATGAAGTGTTGTAAGCAGTGTAATTAGAAGTCCAAAATGGCTCCCCAACATATGCAAAAGTTCTATTATCAATCTGAGTCCAATTCATCCAGTTCAAATCATTTAAAATCCAAGAACCTGAAATATCTGAAACATCATCCAAATAACCCTCACTTGTTTGCCACCAATCTGACTGGTTCACATTTAAATCAGAAGCTTTCAAATCAATACTTGCATTAATTGTTGCATTCAAATTAGTTTCATTAAAACTAAGCTCACTTCCTGTAAAACTCAACCACAAATTTGAAGCAGTGCTCACAGTCCAATTGAATAAACCTTTAAACCAGGAAGCAGAAACATTGTAAGTTCCCATGTCTAAATTAGAATCAATTTCAACACCAGTCAAAGTAATATTTTGAGCTCTAAAAGCATAAGGCGTTTTTGCAATCTTTGATGAACTTTCCAATGCACCATCCCTGTAATAACATAACCAATATTGAACATCATAATCCAAAGTTACATCAGGCAAATAATAGGAAATTATTCCTCTTGTATCTGTTGTAAGAGAAGTAGAATTTGTATAAATCACATTTGCACAATTTTCAGTTGTAGATACATTAAAAACAAAAGCAAAAGTTCCTGTTTCAATTGTTCCTGTTGCATTTGTTGTTTGAATATTTACATGTAAATCATCTGTAATTGAGGTAGCAGAAATAAAATTAATTAAAAGTATAAAACTAATTACTAATAAGCAAACAACCAAACCTCTTTTTTTCATTTTCACACTTATATTATTATTAATAATATATAGTATATAGTATATATTGTAATTTATAAAAGTTTCTAAAGTAAGTAAAACGTTTTCTTTGTAGGGAAAATACATAAGCCATGTAGGAAAACTTGTAAGAAACAATAAATGTCGACGGAAAAACAACTTTTTTCTTACAAGAATTATTTTCCTACACAATAAAAGGAAACCTGTAGGAAAAATCTTTTTATTTCATTTTCTTTTTGTTTTTATTTCCAATAATTTTAATCCATTTTCTTTCAAAAGAAATCTTTCAAAACAATTTTAATTTTACTTATTTCTCGATTTTCAATATAGGTAACTTTTAAATATTATAATTTATTTAAGTTTTAGTGAGCCTGTAGCTCAGCCTGGTAGAGCACTGCTCTTATATGAGTGCAATCCATTAGGATTGTAAATCTTTTAGAAACCGGTCGCAGGATCAAAAACCCGCTGGTGGTTTTTATCTAAGAGAGGCAGGGGTCCACGGTTCAAATCCGTGCAGGCTCATTTAGTATGCACACTCTATAAAAAGAAAAACTAATGTAAGGGAAAAATTAGTTCTCTCACGTGTAAGCTTATTTAAAATTAACAAATAAAATGAAAAAAAAATTATACAGAAGCAACAAACAAAAATTGATTGGAGGAGTCTGTGGGGGCATTGCAGAATATGTTGAAACAGATGTTACAATCATAAGATTACTTTGGATTTTTGGAAGTCTTATTTGGGGGGCAGGGGTAATTGCATATATTTTGGCTTGGATAATTATTCCTGAAAAAAATAAACATTAACAAATTTTAAAAACTAATTAAAACAAAGATATTCATACTTAGTGTATTTTAATATCTAAGTGTTTCAGCCCCTATAGTTCAGAGGCCAAGAATGCTGCCCTTTCAGCTCGTCATACAAAATAATTTAAAGTAAAACGAGGAAGTCCGGCAGTGACCCGGGTTCGAATCCCGGTGGGGGCGTTCCAAAAATTCTATAGAAGCAACAGACATATGTCTATGGAGAACACAGGGTTTCAAAAATCACCAAGTTTTATAAACCCACAAAATTGATAATTAGATAACAAATAGTTAGTGAGTCTTGAGCAGTAAAATGTCTTAAACGACTTACACTCAAGAATATTTCTTGAATCTTGTTTAGTCATATTGACGAAATTAAAATGGAAAAATTCACAAAGTTAGGATTAAGTAAAGAATTAACAGATGTTTTGAAAAAAGCTGGATTTAAAGACCCAACTGAAATTCAAGAACAAGCAATTCCACCAGCAATAGCTGGAAAAGATATTATTGGAGGCTCTGAAACAGGAAGCGGAAAAACCTTGGCTTTTGCATCTGCAATAATTGAAAATCTAAAACCAAACAGAGAAATCCAAGCAATAATCTTAACTCCAACAAGAGAACTTGCAGTGCAAGTTGCAAATTCAATAAGAGACTTTTCTCAAAATAAAAACATCCATGTTTTAGCTGTTTATGGTGGAGTAAGAATTGAAACTCAAATAAACAAAATCCCATCAACAGATATTCTTGTTGGAACTCCAGGAAGAATCATAGACCACCTAAACAGAAGAACTTTAAGATTAAACAAAGTAAAATTTTTAGTTTTAGACGAAGTAGACAGAATGTTTGATATGGGATTTAGCAAAGATGTTGAAAAAATAATAAACGAATGCCCAAAAGAAAGGCAAACAATGATGTTCTCAGCCACGATTTCCCAAGACTTAGATTATTTTGCTAAAAAATATACAAAAAACCCTGTTAAAATATCTTTAAAACCTTATGTTGACCCATCAAACCTCAAACAAGTTTACTATGATGTCCCAGACCACAAAAAATTCTCCTTACTCGTGAGTTTGCTAAAAAAAGAAAATGCAGACTTGGTAATGGTTTTTTGTAACACACGAAGAAATGTTGATTTTATTGCAGACAATCTTATAAGAATTGGAATAAATGCAAAAGCAATTCACGGCGGACTTGAACAAAAAAAACGAATCAGAGTTCTTGAAGAATTCCACAAAAAAGGTTTAGGAGTTTTAGTTTGCACAGATGTTGCTGCAAGAGGTCTTGACATAAAAGGTGTAACCCACATTTATAACTATGATGTTCCAATTGAACCAAAAGATTATATTCACAGAATCGGGCGAACAGCACGAGCAGGAAAACAAGGAAAAGCAATAACAATTTTAGCAAGCAGAAATTATGAAAACTTCGGAAATTTAACACAATCAAAAGAAATTAAAATCACCTCTGAAAGAATGCCTCAATTAGAAATTGTTAGAATAAAAATTGATTCTCAAGGAAGAAACAATAGATTTAACAAAAATCCAAGAAATAATTTTAATAAAACACCAAGAAGAAATACTAGTGAAAATAACACAAGAAGATTTAGCAATAACAATAGACCAAGAAATAACACTAATGAAAACAGCCAAAAAAGATTTGGTAGCGACAATAGACCAAGAAATAACAATAGTAATCCAAGAAAATACAATAATGAAAACAACCCAAGAGGATTTAGCAGCGATAATAGACCAAAAAGATTTAGTAGCAATGATAGACCAAGAAGAAACAGCGATGATAGACCAAGAAATTCATATAATCGAAAACCAGATTTTAGAAGACCTTTAAACAAAAGAAGTAATAATTTTAGAAGTTCAAGTAGAAGAAGATATTAATTTATCTTCTTAACCATATAATTTCCTTCCAAAACATATCCTAACTTTTTATAATAATTCCTAACTCCAATTCCAGAAATAACTTTTATTTCAGAAACTTTTTCTTTTTGAGAAATTTCTTCAGCTTTAGCCATCAACTTTTTTCCAAAACCAGAATGTTGGGAAATTCCTTTTTCATGTTTTCCAATTTCCAAAGCTTGACCATAAACATGAAGTTCTCTTATTATAGCTAATTTACTTTGCTGATTACAATTCGCTCGGAACTTTTTAGAATTATTAAGAAAAGTTTTTTTGATTAATTGTTTTTTGTGTGAACAATTTGGCAAAGCCAATTGTGAGCCATCAATCTGTGAGCAAGGCGAACACAATATTCTCAATCTCAAAAGTCCAAACAATATATTATCTTTATTAACAATCTGTAAAAAAAATTCTTTTCCATTACTTGCATTGTATTTCAAAACTTTTAATTTCAAATCTAAATTAAGATTTCCCTTATTAAATCCAATTTCTCTCATCCGAATTTCAGAAATCTTTTTTCCAGAAGCTCTTAACTCATCTTCAACATCTTTTCTTAATTCTAATTTAATCGGCTCAAAAACCATTTTCTCCTTCGGAATTTCACGCATCACCCTCATAACTCGACAATATTCAGGAATAATTTTCATAATTTTTTTAAGAAATTTTGAAATCTGAATATCATTATAAGGTTTATATTTAATTTTTTTGTAGATTTTAGCTAAAACAGAACCTTGAACAATTTGGCATGGATAAATTTTTAATTGATCTGGCTTAAACCGAGAATCTGTGAACAATTTTTTAAACATTTTCAAATCTTTTCTTAAATTGCTCTCTGGAAGTCCAGGCATAATATGATAACCTAATTTAAATCCTGCATTTTTCAATCTCTCTGTAGCTAAAACAACATCTTCAACAGTATGTCCCCGATTAATTTTTTTGTAAATTTTATCGTCAGGCATTTGAACCCCAATTTCAACCCGAGTTACGCCAAAATCCAAAAGATTTTGAATTTCTTTTGCAGAACAATTATCAGGACGATTTTCAATACAAAATGCAACACATCTATGTTTTGCCTTTTCATTTAATTTTTTAGCTTGTTCAAAAGTTTTAGATTTTTTTAAATTCAAAGCATCAAAACAATCTTTCACAAAATCTTTTTGGTATTTTTCAGAATATTGTAAAAAAGTTCCACCAATAAAAATAAGTTCAATTTTATCTGTAGGATGCCCCATAATTTCCAAAACTTTCAGCCGAGCTTTAACTTGTTTATATGCATCAAATTTCAAAGCAAGTGCACGCATAATTGCCGGACTTTTATTTGTATAACTTTGTGGCACGTCTTTTCCACCTGCACAATAAATACATCCACCATGATTACATTTTCGAGGCTTCAACACAACTGTCAACGGAGTCACACCTGAAATCGTCCGAACTGGTTTCTTAATTCCAACAACTTTCTTTGAATATTTCATAGAACTCTAACAGAAAATTGTTTTAAATGACTTTTGGATTTAACATCGCGATTAAGAGAAGTCGGCGAAGCCTATTTGGACGGAGAAGTCTGCAAGACTTCGGAATCTCTTAATCGCTGTTAGTTTCGTCCGAAGGATTGATTTTTAGTGCAACGATGCCGAAGGCAAAAAATCAAAGTTTCTGAGAATGCCGTTTTATATGATTTTGAAATAATATTTTTTTGGGTGGGAAAGGGATTAGAGAGACGCGCGCTTTTTTTGCTTCTTTCTTTTTAAGAAAGAAGATGAAATAATCTTTTTTTAAATTTTTTAATGATTTTAAAGTAGTTATTCATCTTTAAATAGTTCAGATTCTAGTATTTTTTATCGGTTGTCCTGGAAAAGGATGTGACCATAAAAGCCTCTGTTTGGTGCTTAGCTATTAATGAGGAGAAAGGACTATAACTCTCCCCACGAAACCTGTGCCTTTTAAGCTTCGCCCTATGGCACGAAGAAGATAACCTTTAAAGCATGATGATAGGTTAAGATTAATTTCGTCGGGTGTTTAAGGCACTTCTTCACCGAGTCCTAATCATAAAAATGGTAAAGAAAAAACAATCAAAAAAGAAAGTTGGTGGAAGAAAAGCAACCAAGAGAAGCAAGGTTTCTAAAGTTAAGAGATTAATTAATCTTGCTAAATCAAGAACAAAGAAAAGAAAGTAGATTTTAAGTTATTTGTTTTTCTAAAAAGATTATTTCTAATTAAATGAAAAATTTGGGAGAGCGAAGCGAACCTTTTATCCTTGGTTATGCGACAATTTTAATTTCGCATTGGAGCGTTAAACGAAGATATCAAAATCAGAATTTGAGATTTATCTCCGACGGTAAAAGTTTAAACAGCGACGGAGAAAGTGGAAATATTTTCTTTAACAAGCCGTACTATCTACTTTATTAGATAGTACCAAACAATATTGGATAAAAAAGAGAACTTTTATAAATATTTAAAATTTATTTATTTTATGTCACAAGGACTTTTATTAAAATTAGAAAAAGAATTAAAATTAAGAAACTATTCTAAAAAAACAATAAAAGGATATCTTTTTTCTGTAGATAAATTTTTGGAATATTCTAAAAACAAAGGAATTAATGAAGAGATTTTTAAAAAATATATTCTTGGAAAATTAAACAACCAAAATTCTTCAACAGTTGCAAAGGATTTATTTGCTATAAAATTCTTCTTTGAGAATATCCTTAATCAAAAAATAAATATTCCAAAACCTAAAAGAAACAAAACAATCCCAGATATTTTAACAATTGAAGAAGTTCGAAAAATGTTAGATGTAACAGAAAATACAAAACACAAATTAATAATCAAACTTCTTTATGGAACAGGATTAAGAGTTTCGGAAATTGTAAACTTAAAAAAACAAGAGGTAAATTTTGAAGAAGATTTAATTAAGGTAAATCTGGGGAAAGGCAAAAAAGATAGATTTGTAAAAATACCCAATTCAATTAAAGGAGATTTAGAAAATTATTCAAAAATAAATAATTCCAGCATTTTATTTTCCTCTAATCGCGGTGGGAAATTAACAATAAAATCAATTCAAAAAATTGTTTCAAATGCTGGAAGAAAAGCAAAAATTAAAAAAAGAGTTTATCCTCATTTACTTAGACATAGTTTTGCGACACATCTTTTAGAACAAGGAACTGATTTAAGAATTATTCAAAAACTACTTGGACATTCATCCATAAGAACCACTCAAATTTACACGCAAATTTCACAAGCATCAATAAAGAATGTTGAAAGCCCTTTAGATAAAATATGAAATCACAAAAAAAAGCTTGGAATAAAATTGCAGAAGAATGGGCTGAATTTAGAAAAGTTCCAGATGAAAAAACAATTAATTTTTTAAAAAAACAAAAAGGAAATATTCTTGATTTAGGTTGTGGTTCAGGAAGAAATTTCACAAAAGTAAATGGCAAACTTTATGGAGTGGATTTTTCAAGAAAAATGTTAGAATTTGCAAAACCTAAAGCAAAAAAATTAAATGTAAAATTAGTAAAAGCAAAAGCTGAAAAACTTCCCTTTCAAAACAATTTTTTTGATTCTGCAATTTTCTTAGCTTCACTCCATTGTATTGAAACAAAAGAAAAAAGGCAAAAAGCAATTTCAGAACTTTACCGAGTTTTAAAAAAAGGAGCAAAAGCAAAAATCTCTGTTTGGAATAAAAATTCAAAATGGTTTCAAAAAAAACAAAAAGAAATTTTCATAAACTGGCGGAATAAAGCAAAAAGATATTATTATCTTTACGACGACAAAGAAATTTATGACTTATTTAAAAAAACAGGTTTTAAAATTCTTAAAAAAGGTGATTCAGAAAAAAACATTGTTTTTATTGTAGGGAAAATGTAGGAAAATTTTTAGAAAATGTATTTTGCATCTCAATAAAACATTTAAACCAAAAAACAATCTAAAAAACATGTGTAAACCAAAATTTGATATAATTACATATCATTATTCAAAACTCATGAGAGAGTTAGGTTTTTCAGAAAAAGAAAGGGAAGCTTATATTAAATCTTGTTACTCTTTACTTGGAACCTTCTTAGGGTCTCAAGATTGTTTAGAAAAAACATTAGAAAAAGCAAAAGGCTTGAGATTAGGAAAAATTGAAACAAAAGAACTTTTAAATAATTCTTTTGAAGAAATGGGGAGGGGAATGATAGATATTCTTATGGAGTTTCCAGTGTATAAAGAAAATAAACCTATTACTTCTTCACAACTTTAATCATATCAAAAAAACTTTTCTTTTCAAATAAAATTACTTTGTTCTTCTCAACATCAACATGAACTTGCAATAACCCAAACATTGAAATAAAAATAGTTCCAATTAACATATTTTTTCCTTTAATATTTTGCAGAGAAAAAAGCATTTTCTCAATTTTGCTATTCATCTTCTCAGCATTCATTTTATCTAAAATCAATTTTTCAATTTCTTTAAAATCAAAATCAAAACTAAGTTCAAGTTTTTCAAGAACCTTTTTACCAATTTGTTCAACTTCAACCTTATTACAATTATTCTCTAATTCAAAACTAAAAAGTTTACCTCGCTGTTTCACATCTCGCTCATTATTTACTTCGAAATCGACTTCGTCAGATTTCTTCGCTGAAACATGATTATCATTAAAAAAATTTTTATTAATCTGCGAGCGTGAGCAAGTAGGTAATTTATTGGAAGGAAGTATGCAATAAAAATCAAAATGTTGTTTATTTTCACTACCTTTTTTATCAATTATAAAAAATCCAGAACACAAAAAAGCTTTCGGATTTTCCTTCACAAATTTTTGATATTCTTTAGAATTCTGCAACTTTTCATAATAAAATTGAATGTTCATAAAACTAAAGAGGGAAAAGAGTTTTTAAGATTTCTTATTATTTTTCATTAAATTTTTAATCAAAATAAAAACAACATAAATTATAAAAAGAACAAATATAAATACAAAATACAAAAAAAGGTTGGAATTTAATTTCTCAAGAAAGATTAGAATAATTCCTCCCAAAATTATCACAGGACCTACCCAATTTAAAAAAGACTTCTCTTTCATCTCCTCTCCTTAATCTCAACCTTCAACTTTTCACTAAACTCGTCTAAAGTCATCTTCTCAATCTTTTTATCACCACGAATTCGCACAGCCAAAGTATTTTCTTTTTCTTCTTTATCACCAATAGTTACCAAATAATTAAACTTCTGAATCTGAGCTTCGCGTGCTTTCTTTCCAATAGACTCATTCCTATCATCAAGCTCAACCTCAAAACCGGCCTCAAAAAGTTTGTTGTAAACTTCTTTTGCATAATCATTAACAGAATTATTCATTGTCATAACTTTAATCTGATTAGGTGATATCCATAATTTCATTTTACCTTGAGTTAATTCAAGCAAGTGGGATAAAGTTCTTTCAGGAGCACCAATAGAGGACCTGTGAATAATCATTGGTCTTTTCTCTTTACCTTTATCATCAATGTAAGTTAAATCAAATTTCTCAGGAAGTGCAAAATCAATTTGCACTGTAAACAAAGTATCTTCCTTTCCATAAACATCTTTAAATTGCAAATCTAGTTTGGGCCCATAAAAAGCAGCTTCATCATCAGCTTCCAAATATTTCAAACCAAGTTTATCTAAAATCTTTTTCGTTGCCTTTTGACTTTCTTCCCATGCCTTTGGATTATCTACATATTTGTTATTTTCATTCTTTGAATCCCATTTAGAAAATCTATACCAAGTATCATCAATTCCAAGATTTTTCATAACAAAATTAATCAAATCCAAAACCTTTTCAAATTCTTTTTCTAATTGTTTCTCATCACAAATAATATGCGCATCAGCAAGATTAAACTGCCACATCCTAGTCAAACCCCTTAATTCGCCTGTCTGCTCTTTTCTATAAAGTGTAGCTATTTCAGCATACTTCTTTGGCAAATCTTTGTAAGTTCTAACTTTTCTTTTGAACAAAACAAATTGAAACGGACAAGTCATTGGCCTTAATGCATAATCTTTTCCATAAACATCCAAGACAAACATGTCTTTCTTATAATGTTGCCAGTGTCCTGAAATTTTATATAAATCACTCTTTGCCATTATTGGTGTTTGTGTATATTCGTAACCTCTTCTAAGTTCTTCATCCTCAATAAATCTTCTCATTCTTCTCAAAATTGAAGTTCCTTTTGGAGTGAATAAAGGCAAACCTTTTCCAACAACCTCATTAATAATATACAAGTCAAGCTCCTTACCCAACTCTACATTACTCTTTAGACCCCCTTTACCTGGAATTGATTGTGTTTTATTTTTAGTCATTGATTTCAAAAGTCGAGCTCTTTCTTCTTTACTTAATTCAGAATCATATTTCTCCCCCACCTCCTTTCCTTCAACTCTTATTTCTCTACTTAACTCACTCAAAGGATGACCCTTAACTTTTATTTCAAATTCTTTATAATATCCAAAAGGTGCTCGAGAAACCTTAAAATGCTTTTTCAATTGTTTTTCAGCTTCATCTAAAACTTTAACAGCCAAGTCTGGCGACCCTAAATTGCTTGAAAGATGAGCATAAGGATAAAGAACAATGTTTTCTGTTTTAACTTGCTCTGCAATTTCTCTTACATTTTTAACAAAAACTTCAACAACTTTCTCAACATTTGAATCAGATTTTTCAACAGCTGTTAAAACAACCAAGGCTTCTTTTACTTCTACTTCTTTTCTTTCATGCTCAGCAAGGTCTGCTATTTTCTTTAAAGCTTTTTTCAAGGGCTTAAATTTAATATAATCTACATGCAAATTCAAAATCTTCATAAACAACACAAGAAAATCAAGTTTTTAAATTTTACACAAAATCACGAGAAAGTTTATAAATCTCAATTCATTATTTTTAATATAAAATGAGGAAAATATTTATATTTCTAGCATGTGCAATTTTTCTAATTAGTTTTATATCTGCAGAAACAACAATAATTTTTAACACACAACCAAATGAAATTTACAATTTAGGGGAAATGATTAATCTTCCTGTAACAATAAAAACAACTTCTGACATTTATGGTTTATTTGAATTAAACCTTTTATGTGGAGGAAGTGAATTAGGTTTTTATAAAAATGGCGTAAGTCTTGCAACAGGAGAAGAAAAACGAATGGAAACTTCTTTAGTTTTAATGAAAGATTTAATAACGACTTCAAAAGGAAAATGTAAAATCAAAGCAATTCTTGGAGATAAATATCAATTAACAGAAGAATTTAAAATTTCAGATTCTTTATCAATTAAACTTTCATCTGAACAAACAGATTTTGAACCAGGAGAAAAAGCTATTTTTGAAGGATATGCAACAAAAGAAAACGGAAAACAA
>Ga0268285_1000648_pt1 | contig 19395 bp, 21 predicted proteins | sample saktaG_2_FD_190144 | JGI IMG/M metagenome (GOLD analysis project Ga0268285, IMG submission 190144) | Saline water microbial communities from Sakinaw Lake, British Columbia, Canada - sak_2013_06_06_120m | ecosystem: Environmental > Aquatic > Non-marine Saline and Alkaline > Saline ... | reverse complement strand
ATGTGTATATTATATCATATTTTAATCAAAATTGCAACAAAAAACCGCCTAAAATTTAAGATTTTAAACGGCTTTTTTTCTGTTTGTTAGGGACTTTTGTTACAGCCCCTTTTAATTCGTTTTTTTACTTTTGGTACCTTTCAAATTCTATAACTCTTATTTTCAGTTTATTCGATTATTAATCAAATAAATCTGAATGAGAGCCTGTTCTTACAAAAGTGATACTATTTTCACTTACATAATAGATGAGTAGCCAATCGGGTTTAATGTGGCATTCGTTAAACCCTTTGTATTTTCCTAAAAGCAAATGGTTTTTATGCTTTTCATCTAAAACTTTTGGTATAGCAAGCCTTTTCATAATTTTATCAAGTAAACTAATGTCTACTCCTCGTTTTATAACAGTTTTATAATCTTTTTTAAATTGAGTTGTAAAATTAATTTTGAGCATTATGATTTCAATTCCCTAAACATATCATCTATGTTTTCAAAGCCTTTATTAATATTTGCAATTTCTTTTGCCTCTTGCATAGCTATTAATGTTTCGTTATTGAATTGTAAAGCAGTTATCTCAAAAGGGATACCTTTTTTTAAAACAACCTGCCTTAAAAAAATGGAAACTGCTTCCGAAGTAGTTAAACCTAAATAATTTAAAATATTATCTGCTTCGGTTTTTAATTTTGGATTTATTCTAATTGTCATTGATGAAGATTTAGCCATATTTATCTCTCCTTTCGTTAACATTATAGCAGAATGTATGTGCAATGTCAATACAATATGCAATATATATTTATGCCTATAAATTAGAACAGCAAATTTTATCATTAAACAAAGTGGTATCATTAAGTAAAACGATTTCATTAAATGAGCAAAGCGAGTGATTTCATTAAGCAAAGCGATTTCATTATATAAACTCATAACTTAATAGTTAAAATGAAAAAATGAAAATGGGACATATGTCCCTTAATGAAACCGCTACGCTAAATGATATACTGCTTCGCAGTATGATATATTTTCTGCAAAAATATGATATCCGTCATTTGCTCAGCAAATTACGGATGATATAATATAAATCCCTTATACACCGCAGTGTATATCATAAAGCTTGCTTTATATCATACTCTTAGAGTATATCATAAATCCTGAAAAGGGATTTATATCATTCTTTTTTTGGCTCCTTCCAAATTCTTATATGCCCCATATCCTGCAAATACTTTAAAAGCATTAAAAGTATTGGCAAGGATAACATTCCCACAATGCCAAATAATTGTAAGCCCACATAAATGCTAATTAATGTTAAAAGCGGATTTAAGCCTAAATGTTTACCCAACATTTTAGGTTCAAGAAATTGCCTTATAAGCGAAATTGAAACACTAAGAAGTATTAGCAATATACCCTTAATTGGTTGCCCTGAAATTATTTCAAAAAGCCCCCAAGGGATAACAACAGTATTAGTGCCAATTAAGGGTAAAACATCAACTATTGCTATAAGTGAAGCCAAAAGGAAAGCATAGTTAATTCTTAAAAGAGAAAATCCAATTGCAAGTTCACAAAAGGTAATGAAAATTAATGTAAATTGAACTCTAATAAATTTTAATATAGCATCAAAAATAAAGTTTTTACTGTCAATTACAATTTCTCTTTTTGCAAAGGGAACTTGAGTCATAATAAATCGTGAGATTTTAGGAAAATCTGCCGCTATAAATGATGAGGCAACTATTGATACTGCTAAAAAAATCAAATAATTTGGAAGGTCGGTGGCTATTTTAGTTATAAAATCAGTTAAAAAGGTTGTTATGTTATTTGAAAGATGGTCAATTGAATTTTTAAATGTTAAGGATATATTATCGCCACTTGCTTTTATAGGTTCAGGCAGAGAAATAATTAAATCTTTGTAATTATTTAATAGGTTATTTATTGTATTTGTAAGATTTGAAAAAATATATGGTAAAGCAGTTATTAAGTTTTTAAGTTCATTAAATAAAATTATGGATAATTTGCACAAAGCAAAGCAAAGAATAGCCCAAAACGATAAAGCTGTTATAGTTCCTGCAACTTTGCGATTAAATTTGAATTTTTTGCAAAGAAATTTTGTAATTGGCTCAATAGTTAGAGTAATTGCAAAGCCAATAAAAAAAGGTAATAACCAAATAAATAAATAATTAAAAAAACAAAAAATTAATGCTATAATTACACCAAAGAAAATTATATCAATTATAAATTTATATTTTTTTTCAGTTTTTTCACTTTGCATTAGTTTTCATTCCTCATTCCTAACTCCTTATATATTATGCCCAAAATTTAACTTAAATTCGCACAAAAAAGCACCTCATAAAAAATGAAGTGCTTTTAGTTTTTAGAAGATAGTTGTTAATCGTTATATGCCCAAATCAAATTTATTATGAATTGCTTTAACTGCTAAATCAGCATCTTTTGTTTCAATTAAAACTGAAATTTTAATTTCACTTGTTGAAATCATTTGAATATTAATTCCTGCTTCATATAAAGCTTCGAACATTGTGGAAGCAACACCAGAATTAGTAGCCATACCGGCACCAACAATTGAAACCTTAGAAACATTATCATCATAAACAAAATCTTTTGCACCAATTATTGCATTATGATTTTTTAATGTATCAATAGCCTCTTGCATATTACTACTTGAAACAGTAAATGAAATATCTTTAGTATTATTTCTGCCAATTGACTGTAAAATAACATCTACATTAATATTTTTTTGAGATAATGATGAAAAAATCTTAAAAGCAATACCCGGAACATCGGGTACACCTAAAATTGCAATTCTTGCAACATCATTGTCCTTAGCGACTCCACGAACTAACATTTTTTCCATAGTAGATTCCTCCTTAACTTTGGTTCCGCATACCTTATTAAAACTGGATAAGACTTCTAAATTTACATTATATTTTTTTGCAAGTTCAACTGAACGATTGTGAAGCACTTGAGCTCCAAGAGAGGCTAATTCAAGCATTTCATCATATGAAATATCTTCAAGTTTCTTTGCATTTTTAATTTTGTGAGGGTCAGCAGTATAAATGCCATCAACATCAGTGTAAATTTGGCACAAATCAGCTTTAAGTGTAATAGCCAATGCAACCGCAGTAGTATCAGAACCACCGCGTCCAAAAGTAGTAATATCGTCATACTTATTAATTCCTTGAAAGCCTGCGACAATTACAATGTTCTTTTTATCAAGTTCTTTTAACAATCGTTCATTACCTATATTTTTTATTCTTGCATTTGAGTAGATTGAATTTGTTTTCATTTCAATTTGCCAGCCTGTAAGAGATACAACAGGAAAACCTAACTTTTCAATAGCCATTGCAAGTAAAGACATAGATATTTGCTCACCGGTTGATAAAAGGACATCCATTTCTCTTTTTGAAGGAGATGGGTTAATTTCTTTTGATTTTTCAATTAAATCATCGGTTGTATCGCCTTGAGCCGAAACTACAACAACAACTGAATTTCCTGCTTTGTAAGTATCTGTTACAATATTTGCAACATTTTGTAATCGCTCTGTATTGGCAACTGAGGAGCCGCCGAATTTTTGCACTATAAGGCTCATTTTTTATCCTCCTTGGTTCATAAATGTTATCAGCAATTGACCTTACTGTTCAACTCTTATTACTGAAATAATATTTTTAATATGTTGTTTAAGTTTTAACTTTTCAATTAAATCTAATAATTTTTCTTCTTTGTCAATTGGTGTTATAAAGGCATATTCAGAAGTTCCAATAGTTGAAATTAATTCTACATTTGCAAATAGATTTTTAATATTTTTAATTGCCTTTGTAGCATTGTTTGTTTTAATTCTTATCATAAAGCTTGTTTGTTGTTTATCTTTGCTTTGAATAAAATCATTATTTTCTACATCATTCCATAAAAGTCTTTTTTGAGGTCCAAAATTCTTTGCACAGTCAATAATATCAGCTATCATAGCACTTGCAGTAGGTAACTTTCCAGCACCTCTGCCGTAAAAGACCACATCGCCAATAGCATCACCTTTAATTAATATACCATTAAAAACATCTTCAACATTAGCAAGTGGATGTTCTAAAGGTATTACAAAAGGAGCAACAATAATTGAAATATTACCATCTTCTAATTTTTTTACTTTTCCAAGAAGTTTAATAGTGCTATTGAAATTAGCCGCTGTTTTTATATCGTCAATAGTTATATTTGAAATGCCTTGTGTATAAACTGAATTTGGATAAATATGCCTACCAAAAGCCAAAGAGCCTAAAATACAAATCTTCCTACAACTATCATTACCTTCAATATCGTCAGTTGGATCTTTTTCTGCATACCCTAATTCTTGTGCTTTTAATAAAGTTTCATTAAAATTCATACCTTGTTTGCTCATCTTAGTTAAAATATAGTTTGTTGTTCCATTTAATATGCCAACAATTTCAAATATCTCATTAGCCGCAAGACATTGATGAAGTGGACGAATAATAGGTATTCCTCCTCCAACACTTGCCTCAAATAAAAAGGTTACATTATTTTTAATAGCAATTTCTAAAAGTTGTGCTCCTTTTTGTGCAACCAATTCTTTATTTGAGGTAACAAAACACTTGCCTTTTTCCATTGAGGCTTTTGCAAAATTAAATGCAGGATTAATTCCTCCCATAGCCTCAACAACTATTTTCACCTCATTATCATTTAATATGATATTAAAGTCTTTAACTATTTTACCGGCAACAATCTCATCATCAAAATCACGAATATCAAGAATATATTTAATGTCAATTTCTTGTGAAGCTTTTTTAGCAATTGATTGTTTATTTTTTTGTAAAATCTCAACGACACCAGAGCCGACTGTTCCATAACCTAAAATTGCAATTTTCATATCTTTTACCCCTTTAATAATTAGGTCTTACTGAATAACTCACTTGTGAGTTATTCAGTAAGGTCTAATTACCAGATATTATATCTACATTTAATACTCCGTTTGTTTTTGATAGTTCTAATAATAAAGTGTCAATGTCATTAATTAAACCGTTAGTTTGAGCAGAAATTGTAATGGGAGCCTGCGAATTTACAGGAATATTTTGATTAATTGTTAAAACATTAGCACCTTGAGAGGCCAAAACGCTAAGAAAGGAACTAAGCACTCCGGGAAGGTCATTTAACAAAGCGTAGATAGTTATAATACTATTTTCATCTTGTTGGTAATAAGGACGAATAAAGTCCTTGTATTTATAGAAAACGCTTCTTGAAATACCTGCTTTTTTTGAAGCCTCTGTAGCAGTTTTAGAAAGACCAGTCTTCAATAGCTTATTTGCATAAACAACCTTTGAAAAAACATTTGGTAAAATAGTTCCATCAACTAAATAATATTTGTGAATAGACTGCATATCGTCCACCCCTTAAAAACAAATGTATTTGCATTATGAACAATATTAGCATATTTTTTATAAATTTGCAATAGGGTAATTTTTTTTTTAAAAGAAATTGTTTTTGCTTAACATAAATACTTATATACACTTGATTTTTTATTATTTATGATTATAATATTATTAGAAGGTTTGGTGAAAATAAGTGCGTATTATTTCAGGAACTAAAAGGTCAACCGCTCTCTGTTCGCCAGAAGGAGAAGAAATAAGACCAACAATTGATAGAGTTAAAGAGGGAATATTTAGTGCCATTCAATTTGAATTGCAAAACAAAAGAGTTTTAGACCTTTTTTGTGGCACAGGTCAGTTAGCTCTTGAAGCACTAAGCAGGGGAGCAGATTATGCAATAATGTGCGACCAAAGTCCTAAAGCTTGTGCACTTATTAAAAAAAACATTGAAAAAACTCTATTTAATAATCAATGCGAATTATATAATCTTGATTACAAAGTGGCTTTATCAAAAATTAAACAAGATAGTATTGATATAGTTTTTTTAGACCCTTCATATAAAACTAATTTGCTAAGCGATGCTTTAAATATTTTGTGTAATGGAAACATATTAAGCCAAAAAGCAATTATTATTTGCGAAGCAGAAAAAGGCGAGAATTTTTTTGAAGAAATAGGTGCTTTTAAGATTAGAAAGAAATATAAATATGGCAAGGTAGAAGTTGTTATTTACCAAAGAAAGGACCAATTATGAAGATTGCAATATGCCCCGGTAGTTTTGACCCTGTAACAAATGGTCATATAGATATTATTGAAAGAGCCTCAAAAATGGCGGATAAATTAATTGTAGCAGTATTGGAAAACTCATCAAAGCAACCTTCTTTTTCCACAAATGAAAGAGTAGAACTTTTAAAAAAATCGACGACATATTTAAAAAATATAGAAATAGTATCCTTTTCAGGACTATTAATTGATTTTGCTAAGAAAAACAATGCAAGATTAATAGTAAAAGGTTTAAGAGCTGTTTCTGATTTTGAATATGAATTTCAAATGTCGTTAATTAATAAAGAATTATCGCCAGATATTGAAACTGTGTTTTTAACTTCTGCGGCAAAATATATGTTTTTAAGTTCAAGTGTAATTAAAGAAGTTGCAAAAAACAAAGGAGACATTTCAGCATTTGTTCCAAAAAAAATATTAAAAGATGTTGTTGAAAGATTGAGCAAATAAAATGTAGAATGAATAATAAAATTGAAAACAAAAAAAATATTTAGCATATATTAAAGTGCAAATTTTGCAATTTTTAATGTGAAAGGAAAGAAAACTATTATGGTACCATTTGAAGAAATTATTGATGAATTACAGGAAATGTTAGATGAAGCGTGGAACCTTCCAATGACTGGGGGAAAATGCGTTTTAGACGGTGAAAAAGTTAGAGAAAATTTAGAAGGTTTGCGATTAAATTTCCCCGGTGAAATTAAAAGAGCAAAGAGTGTGCTTGATGAGAGAGAAAGAATTATTTTAAAAGCAAAATCGGACGCTATCCAAATGATAAAAAACGCTGAGCAAAGAGCCGAAATAATACTTAATGAACAAGCTATTATGCGTGAGGCAAGGGATAAAGCAGAGTTGCTTGTTAAAACCGCTCAAGACGATTCTATTAAAATGAAAAAAGCAGCGGCCGATTATCTAAATGGCTTATTAAAAAAGACCGAAGAGTTATTAGACAATAATCTTGCAGCAGTTCGCCAAACTCGTAGGACTATAAATGGAGAAAAGGAATAATGAAATAATGCAAAAAAATAAAACCTTATATGGTTTATTATTTTCTATAATAACAATTTTTCTTAGTGTTATAACAGCTTTTAATTCTGAAATAATATTATTTGCCGGCATGGTTGCTTTATCAAGCTATGCTATTTCTTCTTATTTACTTCCAAAGCATTATGCTTTATTTACACCAATTATTGTATTTATTATTGTATTTAGTTTTAGCAATAATATTTATTTATCATTTTTTTCAATACTATTATTTTTTCCAGCGGGCTATTTAATTTCAGTATTATTTAAAAAAGAAATTGGAATAAAAAACACACTATTATTCAGTATTGTTCCACAAGTTATTGCCTATGGCTCTTTAATTTTAACTTATATATACATTAGAGGCGGAGCATTAAACTTAAATTCAGCTAAATTTGTTTTTTCAAATTATATTGAAATAATTAATAATTCAATAGCTCAATATGAAAAACTTTTTAAATTAATATATCCAAAAGATATAGAAACAGCAAATGCGTTATTTGTTCAGTTTGAAAGTTATTTAATTGAAAGTGTTGTTCCAACTATACCGTCATTATTAGTTTTATTTATTGCATTTTGCATTTTTATTGCATTTATTATTACAAAAGTTGTATTAAAGGGTTGTAAATTTAATATTTCAAATAATTTAGATATTAAGAATTTTAAAGTTTCAAAGTCAGTCGTAATTTTTACTGCAATTTCATTTTTGATTATTCTTGTTACTGGACAATCAAGTGTAAATGTTGCTTTTGAAAATGTTTTTCTCGTTTTGAATGGTGCTTTGTTTTTAGCAGGAATAGCTTTAATTATTAATTTTATGAATTTGCTAAAAATTGTATTTTGGAAAAAAATAATAGGGTTTATATGTATTGCATTTCTTTGTTTAATTGGTGGAGCAACAATAGTATCGTTTTTTGGGGGAGTATCATCTTTTGTTGAAATAGAAAACTTTAAGAAAAAAGAATAAAAATAAGAGATAAGTTTGAATCAATTCAAACAAGTAACAAGTAACAAGTAACAATTAATTAGAAATGATGAGGATAGGTGAGAATAGGTAAGAATTGCTTAGGATTGTTTGTATTTACAAAAGCGACACTCAACTATTCTAAGCTATACTCAGCAACACTCAGCCATGAAAACGAAGTTTGCTTGACTTTAGAAACTCTGACATCTGATTTTTAATGGGAAGGAATATTTGAAAATGAAGGTTATATTACAGGTTGATTTAAAAGGGCATGGAAAAAAAGGGCAGTTAGTTGAAGTGTCTGATGGTTATGCGAGAAATTACTTATTGCCAAGAAAATTAGTTTTAGAGGCAAATAACCAAAATTTAAATGTTATGAAAACACAAGCAAAAGCAATAGAACATCACATATTAGAAAGCAGAACTTCTTCATTAGAAATTAAAGAAAAATTAATGACTAGTGTTTTGGAAATTTCCGCTAAGGCTGGTGCTGGGGGAAGATTATTTGGTTCAGTAACTACAAAGGAAATTGCAGAAGAATTACTAAAAGTTTATAAAATTGAAATTGACAAGAGAAAAATAATATTAACTGAGCCTATAAAGGCCTTTGGCGATTATAGTATTGATGTAAAACTTTATCACAATGTTGTCGGAAAGATAAATGTTAGAGTGAAAAACAAGGAGAGTTAGGAATTAGAAGTGAGGAAACAAAATGGACTTATCAAAACAATTGCCATATAGTTTAGAAGCAGAGCAAGCAGTATTGGGAGCTATATTAATTGATCCTGCTTGTATTAACGAAGTTATTGGTATTATAAAAACTAAACATTTTTATGTTCCACAGCATAAAGAAATTTATGAATCAGTTTTAGAGATGTTTAATGAAAGCAATGAAATAGATGTAGTAACCATTCTTGATAAGTTAAAAGCAAGAGGGGTTTATGATGAAGCGGGTGGTAAGGAATACCTTTTTCGCCTTTCAGAAGCGGTGCCTACCTCAAAAAATGTTTCAAGGTATGCTGAAATAGTTTTAGATAAGTCTGTTCTTAGAGAATTAATTACAGCTTCAGATGAAATTGAAGAAATGTGTTATGAGGGTGCAGGAGAATCAAAAGATATCCTTGATAGTGCTGAACAAAAAATTTACAATATTACAAGAGATAGAGATAGTAAGGGCTTTACAACTCTTTCTCAAGCAGTTCTTTCCTCTCTTGATAGATTACATAAGTTATCAGGTGAAGACCGAGAATTTTATATGGGAGTTCCTACATATTTTCACGATTTAGATAAATTAATAGTAGGGCTTAATAATTCCGATTTAATGATTATTGCATCACGACCCGGTATGGGAAAAACCAGTTTAGCTTTAAATTTAGCACAAAATATTGCAACAAAAGGCAAAAGAAATGTTGCTATATTTTCACTTGAAATGTCAAATGAGCAGTTAGCAGAGAGAATGCTTTCAAGCGAGGCATTAGTTGATAGCCAAAAAATTAGAAGAGGCGATTTAAACGATAGTGATTGGGAAAAGTTAGCAGGCGCCGCTGGAGTTTTAGGGTCTACAAATATTTTACTTGATGATAGAGCAAATATTACAGTTAGTGAAATGAAGGCAAAACTTCGCAGAGTTAAGAATTTAGGATTAGTAATTATAGATTATTTACAGTTAATGACCTCAGGAAAGAGAAACGATAATAGAGTTACTGAGGTATCTGAAATATCAAGGTCTTTAAAAATTATGGCTAAGGACTTAAATGTTCCTGTTATTTGCCTTTCACAACTTTCAAGAGGTCCTGAGGCAAGGTCAGGAAACAAACCTATGTTATCAGATTTAAGAGAATCCGGTGCAATTGAACAAGATGCAGATTTGGTTATGTTTTTATATAGAGAGGATTATTATAATAAAGATTGCGAAAATCGCAATGTTTGTGAATGTATTGTTTCCAAAAATAGACATGGTAGCACAGGAACAATAGAACTTGAATGGTTAGGAGAATATACAAGGTTTACAAGTATAGAGAAGGTGCATTATGAACCAAGAGGTTAATAATGCAATTAAAAAGCATTCAATGCTTAAAAATTGCAATGGAATAGTAATTGGTTTGTCGGGTGGAGCGGATTCTATAGCATTATTATTAGTATTAGAGGAAATATGCAAACAAAAGAATATAAAGCTTTATGCGGCACATATTAATCATATGTTAAGAGGGCAAGAAGCTTTTAGAGATGAACAATTTGTAAAGGATTTATGTGATAAAAAAGGCATAGAGTTATTTTGTTTAAAAGCAGATATTTCAAAAATTGCTAAGCAAAACAAAGAGGGAATTGAACAGTGCGGCAGAAGAGTAAGATATGATTTTTTTAATGAGGTATTAGAAAAAACAAAAGCCCAAAAAATTGCCACAGCACATACAGCAAGTGATAATATTGAAACAATGCTATTTAATTTTACAAGAGGAACAGGAATAAAAGGAATGTGTGGTATTTTACCTGTTAGAGATAATATAATAAGACCATTAATTAATTGCTCCCGTGAAGATATTGAAAATTATTGTAAATCAAAAGGGCAAGATTATATTATTGATAGTAGTAATTTTTGCTTAGATTATTCAAGAAACAAAATTAGAAATACCGTAATCCCAATTTTAAAGGAAATTAATCCTTGCTTAATAACTGCTTCAAAAAAACTTTCAAACTCAGCAATTGAAGATGAGAAATTTTTATATAATTTAGCAAAAAAGGCTTTATACGATGCAGATTTTGATGGAAATTCATTTAAAAAAAATGTTTTGCTTTTGCAAGAGGACAGCATTTCAATTAGAGCAATAAAATTAGCATGTCAAATGGCTTTAGGAATTAGTTTAGATTATGATAAAAGCATTGCCATTAAAGACTTATTAAAGAAAAATACCTCCAAAAAGGTGCAAATTAAAGGATATTATTTTGCATATATATCTTATGAAAGGTTATTTTTCAAAAAAATAAATAAAGATATTGATAATAATTTTGAAGTTTTTTTGAATTTCTCAGATAATTATTTGCCAAATGGGAGTATAATAACTATAAATGATAATAAAATTAACAATTTAGAAACTAATTACTCTTTAGATTATGATAAAATAAAAGGAAAACTAAGAGTTAGAACAAAAAAAGAAGGAGATTATTTTTGTCCAAAGGATAAACAAGGTGGAAAAAGTTTAAAAAAATTATTAATTGACAAAAAAATTCCTTTAGAAAAAAGAAAAAATATTTTAGTTGTGTTAGATGAAACAGGAATAGTTTTTGTTGAAGGAATTGGAGTTAGTAAAAATAAAGTTGCACAAAAGGGCAAAAGAGAAATAGCAATAAATATAAGGCGGGAAAATAATAATGCTTGAAGATATAGAAAGAATAATAATTAGTAAGCAAGAAATAAAAAGTAAAGTTAAGGAATTAGGCAAAACCATTTCAAAGGATTATCAAAATAGAAATTTACTATTAGTTAGTATATTAAAAGGTTCAGTAGTTTTTTTGGCAGATTTAATTAGAGAAATAAATGTTCCATTATCAATTGATTTTATTTGTGCTTCAAGTTACGGAAAAGATGCTTTCTCATCCGGCAAAATACAAATATTAAAGGATTTAGATGTTGATGTTAAAGGATATGATATATTAATAGTTGAAGATATACTTGACAGTGGCAACACTTTAAGATATATTATAGAAATGCTACAAAAAAGAAATCCTAATTCAATAAAGCTTTGCACTTTAATGAACAAGTCAAAGCAAAATGGTAATAAAATTAAGTGTGATTATGAAGGATTTAAAATACCAAATGAATTTGTAGTTGGATATGGCTTAGATTATAACGAAAAATATAGAAATCTTTCATTTATAGGCATATTAAAGCCTCAAATATTTGAAAATAGTAAATATATAAGGAGTGATTTTCTTTGAAAAAAAATGTTGGCAGTTTTGGATTTTTAATAGTTTTATTTATTGTATTTTTACTTATTGCAAGCCAATTTGATTTTGGATCAGAAAATATTAAGGTTAAATATTCCGATATTGTAAATAGTTTCAATAACGGACAGGTTTCAAGTTTTAGTTTAAAGGAAAATGTTTTAACATATAAGTTAAAAACTGCTGAAAAGGAAAATATTTATAGTTTATATAGTGTTAATTTATTTTTTGATGATATTCAAACAGCCTTAAATGAGCAAAGAGCAAAAGGTGAAATATCTTACGATATGGAAGCACCAATGACTATGCCTTGGTGGGCACAATTTATACCAATATTGATAGTTGGTGCTATTGTAATTTTTATTTGGCTCTTTTTTGCCAATCAAATGGGTGCAGGTGGTGGAGGCAAGGCAATGAGCTTTGGCAAAGCTCGCACAAAAATGGCAAGTGAGGAAAAGAGAAAAACCTCTTTCGAAGATGTAGCTGGTGCCGATGAAGAAAAAGAGGAATTAGCAGAAATAGTTGATTTTCTTAAAACTCCAAAAAAATATATTGATTTAGGAGCAAGAATACCAAAAGGAATTTTATTAGTTGGTGCTCCGGGAACTGGTAAAACTTTGCTTGCAAGAGCGGTTGCTGGCGAAGCAGAAGTGCCTTTCTTTACTATTTCCGGTTCAGAATTTGTTGAACTTTATGTTGGTGTTGGTGCTTCAAGGGTTAGGGATTTATTTGAAACGGCAAAGAAAAGTGCTCCATGTATAGTTTTTATTGATGAAATAGATGCTGTTGGTAGGCAAAGAGGTGCAGGCTTAGGCGGAGGACACGACGAAAGAGAGCAGACATTAAATCAACTTTTAGTTGAAATGGATGGCTTTGGAATTAATGAAGGTGTTATTATTATTGCCGCTACAAACCGTGCAGATATTTTAGATAGTGCTTTGCTTCGTCCGGGACGATTTGATAGACAAATAGTTGTTAGTTTACCTGATATTAAAGGTAGAGAGCAAATTTTAATAGTGCATAGCAAAGGCAAAACTATGGCACCAGATGTTAATTTAAATACAATAGCAAAAGTAACAACAGGCTTTTCAGGAGCAGACCTTGAAAATGTATTAAATGAAGCGGCAATTTTTGCTGTTAGAAGAAAAAAAGAAACAATTGATACAAAGGATATTGAGGATGCAATAATGAAAGTTATTGCTGGTGTAGAAAAGAAAACGAGAGTTGTGAGCGAAAAGGAAAGAAAATTAACTGCTTTTCATGAAGCAGGACATGCAATAGTTACACGATTTTTGGAAACGCAAAATCCCGTTCATCAGATTTCAATAATCCCTAGAGGAATGACAGGAGGATATACATTATCGCTTCCACAAGAAGATAAGAGTTATATGAGTAAAAGCGAGATGTCGGAAGAGGTTGTATCATTATTGGGAGGTAGGGTTTCAGAAAAATTAGCATTAGATGATATTTCAACAGGTGCTTCAAACGATATTGAAAGGGCAACAAAAATTGCAAGAAAAATGGTTACAAAATATGGAATGAGTGATGTTCTAGGTCCAATAGTTTTCGGTTCAGGACATGATGAAGTTTTTTTAGGCAGAGATTTTACCTCTCAAAGAAACTATTCAGAGAATATTGCGGCATCTATAGATGCGGAAATTAAAAACATTATCATTACTGCTTATAATAAAGCCGAGGACATATTAAAAAATAATTTTAAAAAGTTAACTGAAGTAGCAAATTTGCTTTTAGAAAAAGAAAAAATTAATGGTGTGGAATTTGAAGCTATATTTACAGACAAGCCGGTAAAAAAGAAAAAGAAGGTTGACATTGTATCTGGTAAGGAAATACCCACATAGTAGTTAGTTATTAGTTTAGCATTCTCAATATTATTGCTATTTATTTATTCAAACAACATAAACCCAAGAGATTTAATAAGGGCAGGTGAAATGGTATTGCTAACATACATTTTGTTTGCCCTTTGATATTTATGGACAGCCTCTTTAAATCCATTAACATCATATTTTCCATTGCAATAACCATTAAAATACTTTAATTCTTTTAGTCTTTTTTGAATGGCTAACACATCAGAGCCATACATACCGGGCTTTATATAGCGAAAACCCTTTCCAAATTCTTTGTAAGGGCCATCAGTAATTATAACAAAAGTTCCATAAGGAATAAATTTATAGAGTTCTGAAACATCCTTGTTTAACATTCTAATACATCCTTTTGATGAGGGATGACCAATTGAATATGGATAAATAGTTCCGTGAATACCAAATTTACCCCAAGCAACATTCAAACCCATCCAATGTCCACCGAAACCTTCTCCCCATGTGCTTTTTGTTATTATGTTGAAGGTGCCAATGGGTGAAGGAGTGCTATATTTCCCACCAGAACAAGGATATGTTTTATAAAGAACATTATTTTTATATACACTTATAATGCTCATTTCCACATCAATATAAATTTTGTATGGTGAATTTGTCTCAAACACTTCAATATCAATAGTTTTGTGGTAATCAAAATTAAAAAATCCAATCAGCAAAAATAGAACAGTAAAAACAATTAAAACATTTTTTTGTTTTTTAATAAATAAAAGCATTAATCTCACCTAAAATTATTAGATTAGAAAATGCTTCATTTTATTTGTTCAACAATAATGTTTACAGCACTTTCTTTAATAATAATATTAGCGTGTTCATCTAAATAGCACTCAGATATTTCATTATTTATTATTTTACCAAATTCTAATAAATTAAGTATAAGTTTATTTTCATAATATTTTTCATTTTGATAATTATTTGAGAATTGAATTGTTAAATAATATTTTTTTAAATAATTATATAGAGTGCTTCCAGAAATTCGGCAATTTTTATCTTTAAAAAGCAAACAAGCATCTAATAAATCATCAGTATTTTCAAAACAAAAAATCAAAGTATCTTTTTTGATAAAGTTTTCATTATTATATGTATTATTTTCAAATTCCTCTTTATTTGAGCAATGAGATAATTTTGAAACAAAGAGCGATATTCCGCCGTTTATTTCAGGAAATGCTTCTATTAATAGTCTTGAACCATTTGGATTAAATCCTGTTTGTTCTTTTGCAGTGTTAATTAAATTCCAAAAAATTTCCCTTGTTTTTTTGTTTTTATAATCTAAGTTAACAAAATTAATATTATATTTTCTAAGGTCATCTGTATCTAAGAGAATTTTTAATTTATCTGCCGTCATCAATTCAAGTTTCAAACAAATCACCCTTTACTAATATATTTACACTACTATTATATTAAAAAAAAAGATGTTTGACATTATTAAATGTATACCAATTGTGGAAATCATAGCCAATACTAAAAATTACATAACATATTATTTACAAAAAATATTAAATTGATGATAAGACTTTAAGGTATTAATCTTGCCTTATTAGTAAATTTATGATAAAATAATCAACAATTGAGTGAGTAAGATAAATTTTAAATTCGCATATAATTTTTTTGGAATAGTTCATTAAATTATTAATTTTATTTATACTTAAAAAGGGAGTTTTTTTAATGTATTATTATGTTAACGGAAAACTTGCAGTTTTAGAACAGGGTATTGCTGTTGTTGATTGTGGTGGGGTAGGCTATAAATTGAGCATTACAGCAAACACGTATAAGCACTTAGGAACTATTGGTGAAATGGTAAAACTATATACATATTTGAATGTTCGTGAGGATATTTTAGACCTATTTGGCTTTTATGATTTTGAGGAGCAAAATTGCTTCAAACAACTTATATCAGTTTCTGGAGTGGGACCTAAGGCGGCATTGTCCATATTATCAGAACTTTCTCCGGAACAGTTCGCAATAGCAATTGTATTAAATGATGCAAAGGCATTAACAAGAGCACAGGGAATAGGGGCTAAACTTGCAAGCAGAATAATTTTAGAGTTAAAAGATAAAATCAAAAATGAGCAGTTGTCTAATAATGAAAGCGATATTGATATTTTAAATCTGCCTATTTTTGGGGCTAAAGCTGAAGCAGTAAATGCTTTGTCAGTTTTGGGCTATTCAAAATATGAAGCACAAGATGCTGTGAAAAAATGCGGGTTAAGTGATACGGATGGTGTGGAAAATATAATAAGAGCGGCACTTAAATTGCTTATGAAAAATTAAAATAAAAATTGCAGGGGCGGTCATTGACCGCCCGTTAGAAAAAAAGGAGCAAACATTTTATGGATGATTTTGAATTAGAAATTGAGGAAAGAATAATTTCCACATCTTTGATTAATGAGGATGAAACCGAGAAATCTTTAAGACCACGACATATTAGTGAATACATAGGGCAAGAAAAGGTTAAGGAAAATCTTCTTGTTTTTATTACTGCGGCAAAAAAGAGGGGCGAAACATTAGACCATACTCTTTTATATGGACCACCGGGATTAGGAAAAACCACTCTTGCAGGTGTTATTTCTAACGAGATGGGGGTAAATATGAGAATTACCTCAGGACCTGCAATTGAAAAAGCGGGAGATTTAGCGGCTTTGCTTACCAATCTTTCGGATGGTGATGTTTTATTTATTGATGAGATACATAGATTATCAAAGGCTGTTGAGGAAATTTTATATCCTGCAATGGAAGATTATGCTCTTGATATAATTATTGGCAAAGGGCCTTCAGCACGGTCAATTAGGCTTGATTTGCCAAAGTTTACCTTAATAGGGGCTACCACAAGGGCAGGACAATTGACATCTCCTTTAAGAGATAGATTTGGCATTGTTTTTAGGTTAGAACTTTATTCTCATAGTGAACTAAAAAAGATTGTAGAAAGAAGTGCATCCATTTTAGACATTGAAATAGATAAAGATGGAGCAATAGAATTAGCTAAAAGGTCGAGAGGAACTCCAAGAATAGTAAATCGTTTATTAAAGAGAGTTAGAGATTTTGCTCAAGTTAGAGGGCAAGGTGTTATTAATAAAGAAATAGCTGATTATGCATTAAAAGCACTTGAAATAGACCATTTGGGGCTTGATAATATTGACAGAAGAATGTTATCCTCAATTATAAATAACTTTTCAGGTGGACCGGTAGGACTTGAAACATTATCGGCTACAATTGGCGAGGAAAGCATTACTATTGAAGATGTTTATGAACCTTATTTAATGCAAATTGGATTTTTAAACAGAACACCAAGAGGAAGATGTGTAACTAAACTTGCGTATAAACATTTAGGCTTAGTATACAATAATAGTCAATTAGAATTAGAGTAAAAGGGAGAGATTTTTTTGGAAAGATTATTTGGAACAGATGGAATTAGAGGGGTTGCAAATGCTGATTTATCTTGTGAATTAGCTTTAAAAATAGCAAGAGCGGCCGCTCAAGTATTAATGAAAAAAACAACAAAAAAACCGAAGGTTATTATTGGAGCAGATACAAGAGCTTCGGGAGATATGCTTTGTTCTGCTATGGCTTCAGGCTTTGCTTCTGCTGGTGCTGATGTTGTTTTATTAGGTGTAGTGCCTACCCCGGCAGTTTCATATTTAGCTAAATTATATAAAGCTGATATTGGAGTTGTAATTTCAGCCTCGCATAATCCTGCTAAGTATAATGGTATAAAATTGTTTAACGGTCAAGGCTACAAATTAGCAGATGAAATTGAAGACGAAATTGAGAACCTTATTTTCAATGGTCAAGCAAATGTCCACGAAACTCCGGGTTATATAATTCAAAAATCAGATGCGACACAAGATTATGTTGAATATTTACTTAAATCAGAAAATGCTACTAATTTAGATGGACTAAAAGTAGTTATTGACTGTGCAAATGGAGCTTCAAGCAATACAGCAAATTATTTGTTTAATGAACTTGGAGCTAATGTTGAAATAATAAATAATGAACCTAATGGATTAAATATTAATAAAGGCTGTGGTTCGACTCATATTGATGAAATATCAAAAGCTGTAATTGAGTATAAAGCAGATATTGGTATTTCTTTTGATGGTGATGCTGATAGGTGTTTGGCTGTTGACCAAAATGGTGAAATTATAGATGGTGACCGAATAATTGCCGCACTTGCAATAGATATGAAAAGCAGAGGAAAATTAAAGAAAAATACAGTAGTTGTTACCACTCTTTCAAATATGGGCTTTACAAAAACTATGAGAGACAATGGAATAGAAGTTTTGGCTACAAGAGTGGGGGACAGATATGTTTTAGAGGAAATGAAAAAGGAAGGGCTTTCTTTGGGCGGAGAACAATCGGGGCATGTAATTTTGCTTGATATTAACACTACGGGAGATGGTCAACTTACTGCACTTTCAATTTTATCACTTTTAAAAAGGAACAATAAGAAAGCATCATATATTACTGATTTAGTTAAGTCATTTCCTCAAATCCAAAGTAATATCTCGGCAGATAATGAACAAAAAAGTTTTTTGGCTGAGGATATAATATTTAATGGAGAGGTTTCAAAAGCAGCAAGTGAATTGGGGGAAAATGGGAGAGTGTTAGTTAGACCTTCAGGAACAGAGCCTTTGGTCCGAATTATGGTTGAAGGCATTGATCTTATTATTGTTGAAAGAATTGCCGGTCATTTAACCAATATTGCAAATAAGAGAATACAAAGTTAAAACACAAAGACAGAAAAGACATTGGCCAGTCGTCCCCTGTCTTGCCTGTCTTGGAATGGGTGATGAATATGAATATGAATATAAAATATTTTTGCACAACCATACATTTCACAATGATTTATGATGATATTGAATTTGTTCAAATTAGTGGTAATCTTTACAAAGAAAGCATCTCGGGACTTACTTATCGAAAAAGATTATTGTATAACTGTGGGTGGGGTCAAGAAGAAGGGTATGAATTATTACCTGCTTTAAGTTTTGATGAGTTGATAAGTATTGTTATTGCATATAATACTGACAATGAGTTGATTTCAGAAAGGAAAAAGTTTAGTAATCTTTTAGGAGCAGTAGCTGTTATAATGCAAGATTATCAAAAAGAGTTACTATGTTTTTTATTGGATAAAATTCAAACTAGCTTTTTTGATAACCAACAAATTAAAGAGAACTTTCAATGGTTTTGTTTTGATGAGAAATTAGCAGGACCAAAAGGCGGAATAGGAAGAAAGTCATATGAGCAGGTTTTAAAGCAATATCCAAAATGGTTAGAAATTTCATCCAAAGTAAAAGAGTGGGTGTATAAATAGTTTTATTTATTTATGGGGACGGCAGACCAATGTCATAAAGCTAAGCTCCCATAAATTTACATTGACCGTTTTTTATTAGTAGGGAATTTGTTTTTTCTTGAAGGCTCTCTTCTTGGAAAGCTCCTA
>Ga0268285_1000643_pt1 | contig 19462 bp, 15 predicted proteins | sample saktaG_2_FD_190144 | JGI IMG/M metagenome (GOLD analysis project Ga0268285, IMG submission 190144) | Saline water microbial communities from Sakinaw Lake, British Columbia, Canada - sak_2013_06_06_120m | ecosystem: Environmental > Aquatic > Non-marine Saline and Alkaline > Saline ... | reverse complement strand
AGTTCTTTTGTTCCATATAGCCATCTTTGCATCATGGGGTCTGATTGTGAGGCTTTCTCCATAGATGCGGTAAATTCTTTCAGATGAGTCATCGTCTATTACCTCCATATTAAAACACTGCGTATTCTTTAAAAGCATCTTTGAGCAGGGGGTCTTTATAGAATATCTGCTCTAAACTGGATTGAATGTTATCACCCATTACCTTACATTGCTTTTTCAACTCTTCGCGGCTCTTGCTATCTCCGCTGGTGCATTTGAGTACATCTCGTTTATGTCCTGAAAGGATACCTATGAATTGGTCGTAGTTTCGCAGCAAAACGCTCATTGCTTTTTTTGAGTTATCGCACATCGACTCAAAATGCTTAGCTATCTGGGCCAATGGAGGTGCTGCAAGCGATTTCGTGAGATAGTCTTTGAGCCGACCGTTAGTTTTTATTTCCCGACGGGTCAAAAGAACCGTTGCTAATGGACCGGCAAATAGAATCTTCCGTGTTATTCTTAGTTTTGCGAGCCGCAAATTTTCGTCATCATTGTGCCACCGCTTAGTCCCAAAATCAACCGCTATAGTTCTCCAGTACCTGACCAGATCGTTCAACAAGTACCTCGGAACATGCGCCGGGTCGCTTTCATTACGATTGGGTGAAAGATAGTCTTGACAGTATCTTTCCAAAATTTTACCAATGACTGTCGCATGGGTCGTTCCCCAATCAGTAACTGGTTTTGACTCGCTTAAGAGAAGAATACGTCGCGTCATATTAGCATTTGTGTCGGATTCCAATCCTATACTTTCATAGAGGTTTGGTGCCACGACAATGCCCTGGAAAACATTTTGGCCTCCTGTTTTTCCCATTGGGAAATCCTTCTCGATTCCTTGCATAGCCTTAATTAGGCTGCGAGTCGTAGTTGGCGAAGCCCCATCTTGCAGGACATAGTAGTCGCAGTCCGACTGAAAAGAGCATTCTTCCCTGGCGATAGACCCGCACAAGACTATGTCAGTTTGTTTAATATCATCAGGACAGTCCGTTGAAAACCTCTTCTTCAGTTCTTCCTTGTATCCACTTAACAATCGTTCTGAGGTTACCGATGCTTCCTCAAGTGCAGGCAATTCTACACCTGTCAATTTTGCTGCTTTGGCCAAATACTCGTGCATGGCATTCCTTGACCCGTTTTGTATCTACTCGGAAAGCACTTCCCGGAATCTGCTAAAACAAATAACTTCAGGTTCGTATCACCTGTTCTCACAATTTAGTTGAGTTGGCCATCAAAGTCAAATCTATATTCTCCGTAAAGTTCCATAATGATCAAGAACTCGTAAAATCCGTGGACGCCTCACTTATTTCTCCCCTTCATTGAGGTTCTTTCGTGCCTCGCATAGGGCTCTCCAGACAGATACGTCAAAAAAGCCTACACTTTACATCCGTAAGATTTAGCTTAGCACACGTGAGCCTGCTTGTCAGCAGGTTTTCTGTGTTTTTTTGCCGCCGGGGGAAATTAAAGGTGTCCTGTACAATTTTCCCCTGTTCTTGCATACTTTTATCCAACAATGAATATATCCGCCCACGGTGGATATAAAACTGCGAAGCAAGACCTTTGTTTATATAAGAAGTTTCCGATGCTTATTCAGTACGCCGTATAGCGTCCTTCGCAGAGATTTTGCTGCCGGGCCTGTCAGGTTGGCATAGCAGGGGGTGTTCAGACGAGATTTTGGCAGATGAGGTAAAATGGCTATAATAACATAACGTCATTATAAACAGATGCTTATGTGCAGGTGGGCCGGATAACAGATGTCTGGCACGATATTTGCACTTCTTTGGAAAGGAACGAACGGATATGGTATCGAATCTGTCAAAATTTGAAGAAGTTAATGTTCTGGCCAGTGAGGCTAACTGGGCCTGGCCGGAGGCTCTGCGCTCTATATTTCGCCCGAGGGGCATTAATCTGCTGGTAGCTGATAACGCGGCGGAGTTCGTCCATGTCATTAAAAGCAAGCGTATTCACACAACAATAGTGGATATGGACTCGGAAACGTCCAACGGGCTTGCGACCATTAAAATAATCCGAATGAGTTATCCTTTGCTGCCGTGCATCCTTCTGACAAGCAGGGCGGGTCAATCTTTGCTGGATAAGGCGCTGCGGCTCGATGTTTTCAGCGTGATTGATAAGCCGGTTGATATGTGCATTCTCCGGCAGCAGCTTAACAGATTATTCATAAGGAAATACAGCAGCAGCGTTTTCGGGGAAGAAATCGGGAGTTAGAAATTAACGGGGATAAAGAATATCGTTTTTAGTATAGAAATCGTAGATATGAAGTTGTTTGGGGTATGAACTGACTCTACCAAGAATAATAAACAGATTTTTTCGAAAGGAGTAATCACAAAATGAAGATTCGACCATTGGCAGATAAGGTGCTTGTTCAGCGTCTCGAAGCGGAAACCACGACAGCGGGCGGGATAGTTTTACCGGACAGCGCCAAAGAAAAACCTCAAAGAGGTAAAATCGTGAGCGTCGGCGAGGGCAAAATGCTCGACGATGGAACGGTAAGAAAATTGCAGGTGAAAAAGGGTGATATGGTACTTTTCACAAGCTATGCCGGGACGGATGTGAAAATCGACGGCAAAGAATATCTGATTATGAGTGAGTCGGATATCATGGCGGTAATTGAGAAGTAAGCAAGGAAAAACAAATAGCCACAGAATAGGAGAAATAAAAATATGGCAGCTAAAAAAATAGCTTTTGGCACTGACGCACGTGCCGCTATTCAGAAAGGTGTGAAGAAATTGGCTAAGGCAGTCAAGATCACACTCGGTCCGTGCGGCAGAAATGTAGTTTTGGAGAAATCTTACGGTTCACCGGTCGTAACCAAAGACGGCGTTACAGTGGCAAAAGAAATCGAGTTGGAAGATGCTTACGAGAATATGGGCGCACAGATGGTCAAAGAAGTTGCGTCCAAGACATCGGACGTCGCCGGTGACGGGACAACAACCGCCACGATTATGGCCGAGAGTATCTTTGACGAGGGCCTAAAGAATATTACCGCCGGGGCAAATCCGATGCAGGTGAAACGCGGCATCGAAAAGGGTGTCGAGCAAATCGTCAAAGAACTGCATAAGATGGCCACGCCGATTGAGTCGACCAAGCAGATCGAACAGGTGGCGACCTGCTCGGCGAACCAGGATGTCGAGATCGGCAAAAAGTTGGCCGAAGCGATGGAGAAGGTTGGCAAAGACGGCGTTATTACCGTCGAAGAAGGCCAGTCCCTCGAAACAACTGTCGATTTGCTCGAAGGTATGCAGTTCGACAAGGGGTACCTTAGCCCGCACTTTATTAACAATCTGGAGAATATGTCGGTTGTGCTGGAAAAGCCGTACATTCTCGTGCACGAAAAGAAAATCAGCTCGATCAAATCGCTCGTTCCTCTGCTCGAAAAAGTCGCCAAACAGGGCAAGCCCCTGTTGCTGATCGCCGAAGACGTCGAGGGCGAAGCGCTGGCAACGCTGGTTGTCAATAAACTGCGGGGTATCCTGCAGGTGGCGGCAGTAAAAGCGCCCGGTTTTGGCGACAGGCGAAAAGCTCTGCTCAGTGACATCGCGACCCTGACCGGCGGCGATGCGATCTTCGAGGACCTGGGCTTGCAGTTGGAGAACATCGAACTGCGGCAGCTTGGAAGGGCGAAACGCATTACCATCGATAAAGACAGCACGACAATTATCGAAGGTGGCGGCAGCACTGAAGCGATAACAGGCCGAATCGAACAGATCAAGAACGAGATCGACAACTGCACCAGTGACTACGATATCGAGAAGCTGCAGGAAAGATTGGCAAAATTGGCCGGCGGCGTGGCACAGATTAATGTCGGTGCCGCAACCGAGGCTGAAATGAAGGAAAAGAAGGCCCGTGTAGAGGATGCGCTTCATGCCTGCCGGGCGGCCGTGGAAGAAGGCATTCTGCCGGGCGGCGGCGTAGCGATGCTTAGAGCTTTACCGGCGCTTGACAAAATCAAGACCGTCGGAGACGAAAAAATCGGCGTCGATATCGTCCGCAGGGCGGTCGTGGCACCGATTAAGCAAATCGCTGAGAACGCAGGGCTTGACGGTTCGATCGTTGCTCAGAAGGTAATGGAAAGCAAGAACAAGAACTTCGGCTACGATGCGTTACGCAAAGAATACGGAAATATGATTGAGTTTGGCGTGATTGTGCCGACGAAGGTCGAGAGAGCCGCGCTGCAGAACGGCGCCTCGATTGCTTCGTTACTGCTTACGACCGATGCGGTTGTCAGCGAGATTCCTGAAAAGAAGGAAGCGCCTGCTGGTGGGCCTCCAGGCGGTGGGATGTATTAGAAGACCGAATGAAAAGCGGGTTCCATACGGGAGCCCGCTTTTTCTTTAATTGACAGGCGCTAATTATGAGTTTTCGTTTTTACTCGAATGCGATTTCCCAGGCGTCGAGAAACTTCGCAGCCGGCCTTTTCGTCACGGGGCTGCTGCTTATCGGATTTGGATTCCTGGTCTATATCCTGCGGGATTTGTTCGCGATACTCGCCTCCATAGTATTCTTCGTTGCCGGCGTCGGCTGCGGGATTACCGCCGTGAAAATCTTTTGGGCACAGAGAAAATTAGACAAAATCAATTCCAGCGATCCGCAGGACTATAGAGAAAACGTCCAGATTCATATCGAGAATCACAACGAAGAATAACTGTTTTTATGCTCGACCAGCAAACCGGGAGCATACGGGATTGAGATTTGGTTTAACGAATTTTTAGCGTAGCCAGAGCCAGGGCGGCGAAGGCGGCCGACAATAGCCAGAAGCGCACTACCACCTGCGGCTCGCTCCAGCCGATCAGGTGGAAATGGTGGTGTATGGGGGCACATCTGAAAAGGCGTTTGCCGCCGGTATATTTAAAATAGCCGACCTGCAGCACGACACTCATCAGTTCGATTACGAATACCCCGCCGATAACCAGCAATAGAATTTCATTTCTCGTTACCAGGGCGCCATATCCCATTGCCGCACCTAATGGAAGCGAGCCGACGTCGCCCATAAATGTCTGAGCGGGATGGCAGTTGAACCACAAAAAGCCGAGCACTGCTCCTAAGATCGCCGAAAAGAAGATGCTCAGTTCGCCGGCCTGGGGTATCGCGGGCAGCAGAAGATAACTTGCCCAGGTCACGGGAGTAGCGCGTGCCATCGTTTCCGAGGAAACATAGCAGAGCAGCGCCAGAACCAGGGAAACCATTCCGACGCAGCCGGCAGCCAGGCCGTCCATACCGTCGGCAAGGTTCACAGCGTTGCTGGTCGCCGACAAATAGAATATCGCTATCAATATGAACATCCAGTTGGCCAGCGGCAGGCCGTGCTTATAGAACGGCAGCCAGAATAATTTGGCATCTTCAATATTGACAAAGTCGGCGTATAAAAACGATGCGATCAATACGGCTCCGCCGATTTGAAATATGAGTTTTTCCCAGGGCTTTAGTCCGTTTCTGCTGCGCTGACGCGCGCCGGAGGTGAGCTTCAGCCAGTCATCGGCGGCCCCTAAAGCGGCGAACCATATGACTAAGACAATCGCTTTTTGAATAAAGGGATTATTGAGTTTGGCCCATAATAAAGTGGTCGATACAGTTGCAAGAATTATTATAAGACCACCCATCGTGGGTGTGTTGGCCTTTTCCTTAGTCAGTTCGTTCAGTGTGGCGTGATGAAACTCCGGGCGGTCACCGATTTTTTTGCGCATCAGCCAGCGAATAATCTTAGGCCCGATTACGAGGGCTATCACAAGGCTGGTCAGAATTGCCGCTACCGAGCGAAAGGCCACGTTCTGGTAGGCGTAAAAGCCGAGCCGGTGAGTAAAAATCTCTCGAAAATACCATAATAAATGATATATCATCTCGGCTCTCGCATTTCCTATCTCGCTTCACGAGATACACTTCGCGAAAAAAGCTCATTTAGTTTCTCGACGAGCATTTCCAATTTGGCTACCCGCGAACCCTTTACTAATATTATATCGTAATCTTTTATGAATTCGTGCAGATTATTATAAGCTGAAACCGTGTCTTCGAAGCATTTTATTTTCAAATAGTTATCGGCGTTTTCTTGTGCGGCTTCGGCGGCGATTTTCGCGAACTTGCCGACGGCCAGCAAAAGCTGCACTCCGGCCTGTGCGATATTTCCGCCAAGCTCTACATGCAGGCGCTCGGTTTGCCCGCCCAGTTCGGCCATATCGCCGCAGATAAAAACTTCTCTGCGCTGCCCGGTTGTATCGAGGTTGGCCAGGATTTCCAGCGCGTTTCTCATCGAAGCCGGGTTTGCATTGTAGCAGTCGCATAATACCGTCAGCGTCCCGATTTGCAGCAGTTCGGTGCGCATGGAAACGGGCGAAAGGGTCTCGATAGCCTTTGCGAAATCGTCAATCGTCATACCGAATTTGCTGCAAACGGCCCAGGCGGCGAGCGCATTTTCGACATTGCCCGGTCCGGCTAAAGGCAGGTATAAATCCGTGCCGTCGATAGTGAACCGGCTTGCCGGCCCGTCGGGGCGAATGTTGCCGGCCCGGTAGTCGCAGCCGTCCGATTTGCCGAATGTTATAAATTTGAGGCCTTCGGCTCGGCAGGCTTCCACCAGCCGGTCGAAATCACCGTTGATTATCAAAACGCCGTCGGATCTTAGCCCTTCGGAGATGGACAGCTTCTCCTGAATAATTGTCTGCAGGTCGCCGAAACCTTCCAGGTGGGCCGGGTGAACGTTCGTGACCACCGCGATATCCGGCTCGGCGATACGGGTCAGGTAGGGTATTTCGCCGGGATGATTGCTGCCAAGCTCGGCGATAACGATCTGGTCGTCTGCAGCAGTGCCGAGCAGCGTAAGCGGCAGACCGATCTGATTATTAAAACTCTTCGGTGACTGATGGACGCGAAACCGCCGGCTCAGAGCGTGAAAAATAATTTGCCTTGTGGTTGTTTTACCCGCCGAGCCTGTTATCGCGACGACTTTGTAACCGGCCCGCCGGCGATATTCTCTGGCCAACTCACCGAGTGCTCTAATGGTATCCTCGACTTTAAGCAGGCACTTGCCGGCGGATTGTTGCTCATCGATGTCTTTACTGATAACCGCACAAACAGCGCCTTTTGCGAAGGCGCCCGCCACGTAGTCGTGCCCGTCGAAATTCTCGCCGCCGATCGCAACAAAGCAATCGCCGGCTTTCGTGCTACGCGAGTCCGTACTCACGCCGGCAAAAGAGGAAACGTCCTGCCCGCAGCGCGAAACCGGAAGCTCAGCTCCTGTTATTTTCACCAAATCTGCTATTGGAAATTCTTTCATCCGTTATCTTTCGACAATTTGCTTTCGTTATTACAGCAATAAAAACGTTTATCGATATAATGAAATCATTATGCTATAATTTTACAAATGGTCAAGGATATTGAAATCGTCGCTGTATTATCATTGAGGTTAAAAATATGCCGAAGAAGATACATCTAACTAATTTTATATTGCAATAAATGCAAAAAAGAGTTAAAATATAGGCATGAAAAAATCGATTTTATCCAAAGTTTTGCAATACGATATTCCCGAACGGATTCTACTTGTGGAAGATATTTGGGACAGCATTGCTCAGTGCCCCGAAGCGATACCTGTTACGGATTCCCAGCTCAAGGAATTAGATCGCCGGTTGGACGCCTATCATCGCAATCCTAAATCGGGCAGTCCCTGGGATGTCGTTAAAAAACGCATAAAAAAAATAGCCAAATGAATCCTGTTATTATTTCCACCGAAGCGGAGTCGGATTTAACCCAGGCATATTTGTGGTATGAGAAGCAAGTCGAAGGTTTGGGCAGCGAGTTCTTATTATGTGTTGACGCCTGCATACAAAACATTACACGAAGTCCTAAAATTTTCCAACAGGTTCATAAAAATATTCGCAGAGCTTTGATACGCAGATTTCCGTACGGAATATTCTACATTGAACAGCCGGATCATATCATGATTATAGCCGTCTTTCACGCCAGCCGCAATCCTTCGAGATGGCAAAGCAGAAAGTTAAATTGAAAGACGAAGAGCTGGTTGCTATAGAAAAATATCTTTGACTTACTCTCCTGATATGTTCAATTTTGCTTGTTCAAACACTCTTGGGCGATTTCCTTGTCGCTGAAATGGGATTTTTTGGTTCCGATGATTTGATAGTCTTCGTGTCCCTTTCCCGCGATCAGCACGATATCGTCTTTGCCGGCACTTTTTATCGCCAGCTCGATGGCCTTTTTTCTGTCCGGCTCAATAGCTATTGTTTGTGTTTCGCCGTTTTCAAAACCCGCTACCACGTCATTTATGATATCCTTGGGTTCTTCGGTTCTTGGGTTGTCGCTGGTTACTATAACAAAATCGGCCAGCTCTTCGGCGACCTTAGCCATTCGCGGGCGTTTGGTTTTGTCCCTGTCTCCGCCGCAGCCGAAGACGACCCGCAATTTACCTTTGCACAGCGGTTTTAGCGTTGTGAGGACATTTTTCAGGGCGTCGTCGGTGTGGGCGTAATCGATAATTACGGAAAAATCGCGGGCGTCAATTTTTTCCAGTCGGCCGTGTATCGTTTTCAAAGCCGATAAACCGTTGGCGACCGTCTCAAGTTCGAAACCGGCGGCAAGGCACAATCCTGCTGCGGCCAGGCAATTGCTGACATTGTACAAGCCGAGCAACGGAGTTCTCACAATTGAAGATTGGCCGGCATATTCCAGGGCGAAAACTGTCCCGGTCGTATCCATCGACTCGATATGGGCGGTGACATCGGCTTTTTTATCAATGGCGTACCATAAGAGCCCGGCGCCGGTTTGGGCGGCGATAAGTTCGGCTTCCGGGGATTGCTTGTTCAAGACCGCCGAAGCATCCGGTGCAAGAGCCGAAAAGAGTCTGGTCTTGGCGGCTAAATAATCTTCTTTTGTTTTGTGATAATCCAGATGATCGCCTGAAAGATTGGTAAACGCGGCTGCTTTGAAGCTGATTTGTGCCAGCCGGTTTTGCGAAAGGGCGTGGCTGCTTGCCTCGATGATCATATACTTTGCGCTGTTTTCGACCATTTCCTTTTGTTTAGCGGCTATGTCCAGACAGTCGGGTGTTGTCAGAGGTGCCTGGTAAGTATTGCCCGAGCAGGTGTCATACATTACGGTGCCGATGAGTCCGCACTTATGACCGGCCTGCCGGATTATCGACTGAACAAGGAACGCCACAGTCGTCTTTCCGTTCGTTCCGGTGACGGCCAGATTCGTTAACTTCGAAGCCGGATTGCCGCCGGCCGCCTGTGCGAGAGTAGCCGCCGCCTCTGTAGTGTCATCGACGATTATAGATTCGTGCCGGCCGTCGCGTATCGTGTATCGCCCATCCTGCTGACAGACAACGTACCTGGCACCGTTTACAAGGGCCTGTTCGATAAAGTCATGACCGTCGTAAGCCGTGCCTTTGACCGCTACAAAAATATCTCCATCTTTTACAAGTCGCGAATCAACACGAATATTCGTTGCCTTATTCGATGAAACAAGATTTATCAACTCATTAAAATTCATAATCTTGCGCATAGTTATAATTCTATTTATTTCAGCTTTAATTTTCACTATTTGTTTTCGACGAGTATAGTGAAATCAAGCCGAACAACTTCGCCCTCATACTTCGCAAACGTATGAAAAGTAGTAGGTGAGTCAAAGACGAATCTATTGCGGAGTTCAGGTGGCATAGACATATCCATCCATCTATAAAATCTTTTTGTATAGTTTAAATCACTGAGAGATATACCTTCGCCCTCAAACACACAGACACCATTGACGATAACCATCGACCTGTTGCCGTCTGAGGCCCAATAGGCAAAATGCTTACTATCAGGACTGAAGGCTGGGTGATACACCGATTCGTATTCATTTCCTCGTATTCCATCCAAAACAAAAAGCCACCTTCCCATGGAGTGTAGTATGCGTTTCGTGCCTTTCTCGTTTGGGAGAGGCGTTTCTACTATCTTCCCGTTGGGCATAAGTGTGCGTGATATGTACTGCTCATCTTCAGCTAGCTCGGGGTAAGGTTGCCTTCCTATATTCATCTTGTATGCGAATCGCGTGCTATCGGGACTGAAGGCCATATCTTGAATATTATCACACTCTTCACCTTCCACACCATCGACAACCACAAAGCACTTCTCATTACGCACAGCATCATACGCTATTCTAGTGCTGTCGGAACTAAAGACCAAATAGAATATCTTCTCATACTCGGGATCTTCATTTCCATCTACAATGGTTAGCCACTTATTCTCTCTTCTCGCCACAAAACCAAATCTCTTGCTATCAGGACTGAATAAACTATACCTCAATTCATCATACTCTTTTGATTCTGCTCCATCCACAACGGCTACATATCTGCCATCTCGTTTGGCAATATATGCGAACCGCTGACCATCTTTGCTAAATCCTAGACGAGAGATCTGGTCATATTCTGTACTTTCTTTCCCATCCAAGACAATTATCAGTTTATCACCACGAAAGGCGGCATATGCAAACCGCGTTCCGGTCGGATCTAGTCTTAAACTGTCTGTGACTATGACTTCATACGAGCGTCCCTCGGTCTCGCCAACTACAACGACCATTGTTTTCCTGTTATAATACTCGCCGACATAGACTACCTCTCCGGTATTGAGAAAAAATGCTGGCGCACTAACTGACCTATATGAATCACCACTTTCGCCGTTCACCACCATAGCAGCGATTCCACTGTCATTGAGGGTGCGATATGCTAACTTTGTGCCATCATTGCTGAATTTTAAGTCGCCAACTTTTTTATAAGCCGGACCTTCATTGCCATCCGTAACCACAGTCCACAAATCCTTTTCGGAGACTCTAATTCGAGCGCAGTAAGCAAAGTGCTTACTGTCTGGATCAAATGTGAGTTCTCGTACAGCAGTATATTCTTTGCCCTTTGTTCCATCAACGGTTACATACGCACTCTTGCCGCTCCTGGTTTCATACATGAATCTTCGACCATCCGGACTGAATCTGAAGTCGGTGGGACTAATATTTGTTCCTCCAGTCTCTCCGATTTCAATGCCGTCCACCATTAATACAGATGTTTTTCCATTTTCACTTGGCCTATGGATAGGTATACGACGCCCTTCTGCGTTGACTTCTGATGTCCAAGCTTGATTCGCCCGAATGATAGCTACGCGCTGACCATCTGCACTCAGAAGGACTTCATCCTTTGGACCTGCCTTGACTAATGCGGTTTTCTTGATTTGCACGGTGAATTTTGGAGTTGAAGGCGAAAAACGTGTCAAAAGGAACAACGAAAGCGCACCAATACCTATAATTCCAAAAAGTAAACAAACAACCATCATTAAGGTACAGCGTCGCTTCTTCGGATTACGCAATTCAGTATCACAACTTTCACATATAATCTCACCCGCAAAGATACATGCTTGTTCTTCATTACCTATCTTTTTTCCGCATTTAGAACAGATTTCTGTTTTCGGGTGCATATATTCACCTCTTGATGATTTATTTATGCTAATCGAGATACCATATTTTGCACTTTTCTAGACTTTCTACTATTCTTTAATCATACTTTTTGTCAAAATCTTTCTCAAATCTTCATTAAAATGTTCGGGCTTTGATTCATGTTCAAAATTGAGCTTTAGAGCCAGTTTTCTTTTTTCGTCTATTGGATTGTTCGCTTATACTATTTAAAGTCAGTTTGAATAGTCTCCATAAGCTCTATAATATCAAAATCCCGCCATTTTTAACACAGAAAAATTAGAAATCCAGATTAGGTCAAAAACACAAATAATTCGAATATAACATTGACTACAATGTAACAAAAATCTATGGCTATTTTGGTGTTGAATAAAAGAGCATGGCATTTTGAATTTTGCACTATTATTATGATGAAGAAGTGAGGCTTTAAGTTTATAATTGTTGAAGATGTGAATCTTTTTTAAGAAATCTTAGAGCTTTATTCATATAAATTCAAAAAAGGAAATCAATTATGAAAACTTCGTATATTCTTGACTTGAATTCATTTAACTTAGGCTCGCGCCTAATAATAGTTGGATTAATACTAACAGCATTCGTATGGCCAAGGTCTGCATTGGGTGAGACGGAATATTTTGCAGTTTTCATGGAAGGTAAGAAGGTCGGCCATGCTATCCAAAGCCGTGTCGTCTCCGAGAACAAAGTGACCACCTCCGAGGATGTCAGTATAACTATAAGTCGAGGCGGTATTTCGATGACGGTTGAAATGATGGAAACCAGTATCGAGACGACGAGTGGTGAGCCTTTGGGTTTTGAGACGACACAGAAGTTGGGTGCTATGGTCATGAAAATGACAGGGCAGGTGGATAAACAGGGTAATGTATCTGTATCAACAACTTCAATGGGTACTGAGCAGAAGAGCACGCTTCAATGGCCACAAGGCGCAGTGATGACCGAAGGTCTGCGTCTGCTTACATTGAAGAAGGGTTTGAAAGAGGGGACGCGGTATACTGTTAAGATATTCAGCCCCGGAATGATGCAGGCGGTTGACGCTGAAATACTTATAGGTCCAGAGCAAAACGTTGATTTGCTCGGACGCGTAGTGGCTCTGACAGAAGTCAAGACAACTCTCATTATGCCGGGGGCCGGTGAAGTTGTCAGCACCGGTTACGTTGACCGGGATCTTCGGATGCAAAAGAGCATTATGTCGATAGCAGGGATACAAGTTGAGATGCAAGCCTGTGCTAAGGAATTCGCGCTTGGCCAAAACGACGTGCTGGAATTAATCGATAAGATGTTCCTGGCGAGTCCTGAGCCGTTGAATAATCTCGCCTCGGCAAAGTCCGTTACTTATCATTTGAGCCCGGTAAAGGAAGCATCCGATTTCAAGATACCATCCAATGATAATCAGAAAGCGCAACAGCTCGATGGCGGCAAAATGATCCTGAAGGTCAAGCCCGTCGCCGTGCCGGCGGGAGCGAAGTTTCCTTACAAGGGCACAGATACGGCGATCCTGGAGGCCATGGAGCCTACGAGATTTCTCCAAAGTGACAACGAGCAGGTTATCGACCTTGCCCGCCGCGCGGTAGGCGGCACCAAAGATGCGGCCGAGGCGGCCCGGAAGATAGAGGCGTTTGTGGCCGGGTACATTGAGAACAGGAGCCTGTCGGTGGGTTACGCATCGGCGGCGGAGGTTGCCGCCAGCAGGCAGGGTGATTGCTCGGAATTTGCGGTCCTTACGGCTGCGATGTGCCGGGCCGTCGGGATACCGGCTCAGGTGGTTGCCGGGGTGGCGTACGTGGATGACTTTCTCGGCCAACAGGGCTTTGGCGGACATGCCTGGACCCAGGCTTATATAGGCGGCAAATGGGTTGGGCTTGACGCGTCTTTCAGAGGTGGCGGGCGGGGCGGCTATGATGCCGGACATATCGCTTTAGCTGCCGGCAACGGCGAGCCGGGGGACTTGTTCAACCTTGCTCCCACATTGGGGCAGTTCAAAATTGACAAGGTAGCGGTCGAAAAAAGATAAGGTCCGGCTGAAATGTTTATTCGAACTGGATGTCGGTGAGAACGAGTTGGACGTTGCTGTTTCCGTTGTATGTATTGATTTGCGGCTGATAGGCGACGTTGAAAAACTCGGTTTCCAGCAACTTTTTCTCCAGCTTTCCGAATCTGAATCCGATACAGCGTATCGCCGCGGTGTTGTCGGTTATTGCAAGCTGCAGGTGTTCGCGGCCTGCTCCGACTCTTCTTGGCGGTGATGCCAGACGCACCCCTTTGGTGGCGAACGTTGGTTCCGGATTGCCCTGGCCAAAGGGACCGAGTAACTGCAGCTCGGTGACAGTTTCTTTTCGAAACATCTCCAACGGACCCGCCGCGTCGATATGAAGTTTGGCGGCTACATCGTTTTCGTTCAGATTTTGTTTTGCATAGTCTTCGAAATCGGCTGCGAACTGGTCGATCTTCTCGGTTTCGATTGTGATGCCGGCGGCCATCTTGTGTCCCCCGAAGCTGTTTAAATGCTGCGAGCACGCCCTGATGCCGCTAAGCAAACAGAAGCCCGGGATCGAACGCCCGGAGCCCTGGGCGATGCCGTTCTCGGCGTCGGCGGCGTTGATCATAATCGTCGGGCGATAGTATTTGTCCACGATTCTCGATGCGACAATGCCGATTACGCCGGTGTGCCAGTTTTCGCTTGCCAGGACGATGCTTTTGCGGTCGGGGTGGTTCATATCGCGCTCGACTATCATTTCACAGGCCTGCTTGAAAATCTTGCGCTCGCACTGCTGGCGCTGGGTATTCTGCTCCTTGAGATATTCGGCTATCTGCGTCGAGCGGACGGGGGACTCTGACGTGAGCAACTCCACGGCCAGTCGTGCATGTCCCATCCGGCCGGCGGCGTTGAGCATCGGCGCGAGCCGAAAGCCGATGTGAAAGCTGTCGAGCGAGTGACCGGTCAGGCCCGCCGTCTCGATTAAAGCTTCTATGCCGGAGAGCTTGCAGCCCGGCAGCGCTTTGAGTCCGTAGCTCGTCAGAACCCTGTTCTCGCCCCGCAGGTCCACAATGTCGGCGACGGTTCCCATCGCCGCCAGGCTCGTGGCACTTAGCATGAATTCCCGCAATTTCGGCTCAAGCCTTCGTCCCGGATTGAATTCGTTGGCTATGGCCCAGGCCAGCTTGAAGGCGACCATCGCCCCGGCCGAATCCTGGTTCGGGTAAGATTCTTCCAGCCCCGGATGCACGATCGCAACCGCCCGGGGCAGCTTTGAGTCGAGCTGGTGGTGGTCGGTGATAACCAGGTCGATGCCTAATTGTCCGGCCAGTTCGGCCGAGTGCAACGCCGTGACGCCGCAATCGACTGTCACTAAAAGTTTGGTGCCGGATTTTGCCAGGGTCCCAATGGCCTCGGTGTTCAGGCCGTAGCCTTCGTCGATCCGGTGGGGAATGTAATAGTCCACATCGGCGCCGAGAAGCGTCAATACCTGCCATAGAATCGCTACGCCGGTAATGCCGTCCACGTCATAGTCGCCGTAGACGGTGATTTTTTCCCTGTCCCTAATCGCCTGTTTTATTCGCTGCACCGCCGCTTCTATTCCCGGCATCCGGGCCGGGTCGATAAGCTCGGTCAGTTTGGGCCTGAGAAAAACGGAAGCTTTTTCGCTGTCGATAATTCCGCGATTGATCAGGACCTGCGCCAGCAGCGGCGAGACCTTGAGCGATTTGGCAAGCTGCTCGCAGCGGTCGTCCGCCGGCTCGATTACCCATTGTCTTTTTTTCATCCGTGCAGAAAGAAGCATCAAAAATCCGTCCTCTTATCCCTTTCGCCATGCCAGCTTTGTCACGCTGCCGTCGCTATCGAGATTGCCGCCGACGGCATGCAGCACAAAATCGCCTCCCCGGCTTCCCAGGCGTGCCTCCACCCAGCCGACAGCGTCACTATCATTGAAATTGTATCCCACCGCCGGAAGATTAATCAGGTGAATCCCTTCGAATTCGGAGAATCCGTATACGTGAGAATGGCCGTAAACAATCGCCTTGACCTTCCGAATGGGTGCAATCATGCTGAACAGGCGCGGCACGTCCAGCAAGTCACCATCCCCGTCCGACAAGGTATGATGAAAGCAGAGAATCGTAGGCGTATCGTCGCACTCTTTCAGATAATTTTCCAGCCACTGCCTCTGCGCTTTGCCTAATAATCCCGGCACTTTATTAACATAAAGAAGCGAATCCAGCATAATCACGCGGGTGGACGCTTTTTTAACTATGGTTACATGCTTGCCTTTGAGGTCGGGTTTTTCTCCGGGAGTCTCGTCAAAAACCTTCAGGAAATTCTGCCGATCGTCGTGATTGCCGAGCGCCATAAAAACCGGCGTTTTTTCCGCAACCGGATCGAGGAGTTTCCTGAGATTGGCATAGTCGCCCGGCTGGCCCGTCAGCCGCGCCAAATCGCCGGCGATGAGCACCCCATCGGGTGAATTAGAAACGAGCTCCGGCACGACTTTCTCCAGGTTCCGGTATGGATAGAATCCCCTGTAATTGTTCTCAACGTCCTCCGGGATATGAGTATCGGCCAAAAGCGCCAATCGGGTTTCCTTTTCGTTGGACTTCATTAAGCCGGGGCTGCAACCCGCATTGAGAGTAACCAGTGTTCCGAAAGCGGCTAAACCGGTTTGAATAAAGCTTCTTCTATTCATAGACTTGAAGAAAATCTCTGCCATAATATCTTACCTTAACCAAGTTCCTGATTCGTTGTTTAAGTACGTACCTTTATATATCAGAAAAGGACTGTAAATTGCAAGGAATGTTTTTAATCGACCAGTTCACGTTCGATATCTTCCAGCGATTTGCCCTTCGTTTCAGGGAGTTTCATCAGTATCACAACGAACCCGATCACACAGATGACGCCGTAAAGCCAGAACGCGCCGTGGGCTCCGAGGCCCGCTTTCAGATATGGAAACGTCAGAGTCAGAACCATGCAGCCGACCCACAAGCTGGATACAGCCACGGACATCGCGGCGCCGCGTATGCGATTCGGGAATATCTCCGAAATAACCACCCATGTGATTGGAGCCAGTGACATTGCGTAACAGGCGATGGCCGAAATTACCAGGATCAGCATATGTATTCCGGTACTTTGGAGGTAATAACCGGCGCCCAGGATTGCATAGATGCCCGCCAGGCCTCCGGCGCCGATCAGCATGAGGATTCGCCTGCCGAACCGGTCAACCGTATATATCGCCACGAACGTGAACAACAGGTTCACAATTCCTGTGATGACGATGTTGAACATAATGCCGCTAACGCCGTATCCCGCCGCGGCGAAGACTTCCTGCGCGTAATTGAAAATCACGTTAATCCCGCACCATTGCTGCAGCACCGCTAAGAAAACGCCGAGTATGACAATCCTGCGCAGCTTCGGCTCAAACAGGTCCCTGAAGTTGACGCGGGCGATTTCTTCGCCGGCGAGGGTTTTCTTAATGTCCTCGATAGCAGGGCCGGCGTATTTGGCGCCGCCGAGCCGGCTTAGGATCCCCAACGCTTGTTCGTCCCTGCCGTACTTGAGAAGCCAGCGAGGGCTCTCCGGCACAAAAAACATCAGCAGAAAGAACATGGATGCGGGGATCGTTTCGGCTCCGAACATCCAGCGCCAGCCGTATTGACCGTTCCATGAATCGAGGATATATTCCAGGCTCACCCCTTCCGGCACCGGCTGAGCAATCAGCCAGTTAACAATCTGGGCAGCGAGAATTCCAATCACAATCGTAAGCTGGTTTATGGAAACGAATTTTCCACGCATACGTGCCGGAGAAATCTCCGCTATATACATCGGCGAGAGATTCGAGGCCAGTCCGATTCCTATGCCTCCGATAATACGGAACACATTGAAGAAAAGGAAATTTCCCGCGAAAGCGGTGCCGACGGCCGAGACGGTAAAGAGCAGGCCGGACAAAATGAGCAGGCGCTTCCGGCCGGACTTGTCGCTGATGATTCCCGACAAAACGGCGCCAATAAGGCACCCGAACAGTGCGCTGCTCTGCGCTAAACCCCGCAGGAAAGGTGTTGCATCGGTGATTCCGAAATAAGGCTCATAAAACGGCTTGGCCCCGCCGATTACTACCCAGTCGTAGCCGAACAGCAATCCCCCCATAGCCGCGACTATACAAACAAGCCAGATGAAAGCCATGTTGTAGTTTGCCTGATTGTTCGCTGAATTTGCCTGTTGATTTATCATAATGAACTTCGCCTACTTTGTAATAAGATCTATCTCCGCGGCTGAGGCGAATATCTGCCCGTCAAATCCGGAAAGAGCTACGAAGCGGAAGAATCGGCCTTCTCTTTTTTTGTCAAAAAGAACTTTCTTCTTATTGCGGTTTCTCTCGAAACTCCCCGTTGCCGCCGGCTCGCCAAAGTTTTGTCCGTCGGCGCTGACATATACTTCGTATTTGTTAATCCATCCGTTCGACATATTCTGCCGGGGAAGATATGTAAATCCCTTGATTTCGCGGCTCTCCGGCAGCTCGATCCGAAATTCGTGGGGATATGAAGGGGCGTTATCATCCCAGGGGGTGTGCCAGATAGTATCCGGGTCGCCGTCAATGACATTGCGAGCTTCGTGGCCCGGCGCTTCGCTGTCGGCCATTGTCACGCGGGCATTGCTCAACAAAGAGGGCTTTCTGAAAAGGCCCTGCACAAGTCCGGCGTCGATGCTGCGCCCGGGCGCAAAGGCGTCACTGCCCATGTACTTCAACAGGCTCTGAAGCATTTGCCTGGCGACCGGGCGCTCGTTAAGATTGCTTTTAAGATCGATGCCGGATACGAGCAGTCTGCCCTTGCCGATTCTTGCTTCGAAAACCAGGCCAAGCCTGCGATTTGTGTTCCAGTCGTCAATCACCTGCACGATGGGACGCAGATCGGCCGGGAATTCGTCAAGGATCATCACTCCGGACTTGGTGACAAGGTCCCACCACTGCCAGTTGCTGTGAAACTCGGTGGGGAATTGCGCCAAAGCCGGATGTTTCGGGTCGCATAGAATCCCCAAAGTATGCGGCGGCTGCCGACCTGTCCATTGCGTATTCCAGAAGATTGTCGTAAACGCCGCCGGCACGTCACTGTCGATGGTATTAGGCGGCGGCATCAGCAGCACTGTCCCGCCGTCTTGCAGAGCCGTCCGGACCTGCTCGTCAAAACGTTCGGCGATGAGCACGCCGGCCGGAGGCTGGGTATCGAGCTTGGCCGGATATACCCAGATATCCCAACTGTTTTTATATGTTGCCCTTTCAATTGATACTGTCACTACAAGTTGTGCCGGTGCGGCGATATTTTCAAGATTCACTTCGATCCTGCCCAGCTTAGTGCCGTTACCCAGCGGGATTGTGGTCGAAGGCAGCTGTCCTTCGGCGACCTTCCGGCCGTCGGGGTAGGTGATAAACCAGACGGGGGCGGTATTTTGGATTGGAGCCGGTCCGAAATGCGAGATCTCAACTTCGGCGGTAAATTTCTCGTCGGTGGTCCATGTGCGTTTTTTCATCCGCACGAGAGGAACGGTCTCGCAGCAGTAGCGGTGATGTTCCTGCGGTTCTATGTAGCCTTTCGAGTCCCAGAAGGGGTCCAGTATCCCGACGAGGGCCGTTCCCTGGCCGGGGAAGTCGTGGATATCGAGCAGTTGGAAACCGCCGAAGCCGGGCGTTCGCAGGGCCGATTCGATTTCTTCTTTGTATAGCATGGCCTGCAATTTGCCGGAGGCCATAAGGAAATCATTTGCCTGATCGAGCATGTTATTAGCGGCGAGCGAATCGCGGAAAATCTCGAAGTTCAGGGCACGAAGCACGCCTTTGTACTTGGGGATTTCCTTCAGGTTCGGATAGACACACCACTGGCCTATTTCATGGCTTACGATGGGGACGTCGTACTCTTTAACGAAGCTGCTGTAGTCCGTGGCTGTCTCGGCTCCTTTGGCGTTAAAGCGGCTGTTTAG
>Ga0268285_1000641_pt1 | contig 19502 bp, 19 predicted proteins | sample saktaG_2_FD_190144 | JGI IMG/M metagenome (GOLD analysis project Ga0268285, IMG submission 190144) | Saline water microbial communities from Sakinaw Lake, British Columbia, Canada - sak_2013_06_06_120m | ecosystem: Environmental > Aquatic > Non-marine Saline and Alkaline > Saline ... | reverse complement strand
GCCACCGTGGGCAAGGATTACATCGTCCAAGACGGCGACGTGATTGAGATCAAAGCCAATGCATGAAAACAGAAAGAAGATTTAAGATTTATGAATACAAAAAATATTATTCTTTTTTTATCAGTCGGAGTTTTGATTATTACCATCCTTTATTTTTTTATCTTTAAAGAAAATACCAACAAACCGATAATCAACAATGGCAATATTACTAATTTTGCGGAGTGCGTTACCGCCGGATATCCGGTGATGGAATCGTATCCGCGGCAATGCAACACGCCCGACGGCAAACACTTCACCGAAGATATCGGCAACGAACTGGAATTGACCGACTTGATAAGAATTGATTCACCGCGGCCAAATCAAAAAATCACCAGCCCGTTGGAAATTTCCGGCCAAGCCCGCGGAAACTGGTTTTTTGAGGCTTCTTTTCCGGTGGAATTGTTGGACGGAAACAACAGCAAAATCGGGCAAGGCATCGCGCAAGCCCAGGAAGATTGGATGACTGAAGATTTTGTGCCGTTTTCCGCCGCGATTGAATTTAACGCGCCGGAAACGCCCGCCGGTTTTTTGATTTTGCGGAAGGATAATCCCTCAGGTTTGCCGGAGCATGACAACCAACTGATAATTCCGGTGAAATTTTAAAATAAATATTGTGCAACGTTTACCATGATTCAAAATCCGCCTCAATTGAGGCGAATTTTTTTGTTTTCTAATTGCTATTTTTCATTTTTCGGCCACTGTGGAATTGGCGATGAATGTCGCGCAAGCGCTTATTGGTCACGTGAGTATATATTTGTGTTGTCATAATGCTGCGATGGCCCAAAAATTCCTGGATGGCGCGCAAATCCGCGCCTTGTGCCAAAAGATCCGTTGCCATGGAGTGGCGCAAAGTGTGCGGCGTGGTAAAAAGCGGCACGCCCGAAATAATCACATATTTTTTCACCAGCCGTTCAATGGAATAAGGGGTGAGGCGCTTCGGCGCGTCCTTGCGCGAACGAAAATTAACAAACAGCGCCTTTTCATCTTTTTCGCAAAAGCTGTCGCGGATTTTGATGTATTTTTTGATCCATTCCAGCGCGCGATTTGAAAAATAAACCGTGCGGGGATGCTTTCCTTTGCCGATAATGCCCAGTTCCAATTCTTTGTTTTCCTGCAAATTCGCGAATTGCTCGCGATTGAGGCTAACTAATTCGGCAATCCGCAGGCCGGTAGAAAAAAGTGTTTCCATGATCGCGCGGTCGCGAACTCCAGCGTCGGCGGCAACATCAGGCGCCAGCAAAAGCTTTTCTACTTGTTCCAAATTTAGAAATTTGACAGTTTTTCCTTTTTTGGCATCGCGCGGCAAAACTATTTTGTCGGCAGGCAAACAATTTATGTCTTTTGCCGTAAAATAGCCCAATAAGGCGCGCAAAGCGATCAGGTAGTAGTTTTGTGTGGCTTTTGACAAACTATGCCCCTGAGGGTCAATAAAACGGCTCAGATGGACACGATAGGCCCAAATATCGTCTCCGGTGAGCTCACAAGGCAAAATTTGCGCTTTTTGGTGATCTTTGAGCCAATCAATGAATCTTTGCAAATAGCGGCGGTAGTTTATCTGAGTGTTTTCCGAAAGCCCTTTTTCAATCTCGCAATAGTCAAGAAAGTCGGGGATATGGCCGATTATGGTTTTGGTTGAATTTTTCATTGGAATTAAATAGGGAAACAGTTATTACATTCAAATGGAATTAAAGCAAAAAAAATAAAATTTCAAAAAATAATTATAAAAATTTCAAAAAATAATTTAATAAAACTTCGCAAACATCCGCGGCGATGGCCGCAAAAGAGCCCTCCCCCCGAAATCAAAAGTGAAGAGTGTCGTCAAAACAGGCAAATTCGGGCTGAAAACCCAAATTCGGCTAAAATTGATAAAAAACGTTGATTAACCAACATTGTGCAACGTTTATATTATCGCGCATCAAACAGGACAACATTCAATCCCCGCGCCGGCAAAAACCCCGCTAATAAATAAATTTTCCAACGAACCAGTCTTTAAATTGCGGCCAGTACTTTTCCTGCGTCTTCTGATATAAATTTTGCGCGTCCTCCTTTGTTTCGCCGGCTTGGCGCGCAAAATCTTCTTTGATCCCCGGCACCCGCTCTTGAGCGGTTTTTGACAAATACACATTGACAACATTAACGCCCCGCCGAATTTCATCCACCACGGTTTCAGGCAAAAAAACAACGCCCAGCAATATCAAAGCCGCCAGCAATATCAATTTGAAGACTCCAAAAGTTATTGATTGAATAAAGTTGGCGCACATAAACCATTTATAATTTCAATCGCGGCGGCAATCCTTTGCAAGGTTTTTTCTTTTCCCAAAACATCAGCCATTTCAAACGGCCCGATGGACATCTTTTGCCCGCAAAGCGCCACTCGCAACGGCCACAATAAATAACCGCGGTCTTTTTCGGGCAAACCGCGCGATATGTTGAATTGAGTAATTTCAGGCAACACCGCTTGCTCCAAATTTTGGCGGCCCCAATCCCCCGTTTTTATTTTTGACAATATATCTGTCAATTTGTCAAGAGCTAATTTCGTTTCGCTGGAAGACACCTCTTTCCATTTCAATAAATCTTTTTCATATGCCAATTGTTTGTCAAAAAAATATTTTGAAAATTCAACTATTTCGGAAAGTTTTTTAATCCGCGATTGTTGATATGAAACAATTTTCCTAAAAAAATCAAAATTAACACGCTCCCCCGTTTGCGGATTTTTATAAATTACCGCGTCGTTTTCCTTTTCTTCAACAACATAATCGGCTTCAATAAAATACGGTAAGCAAAGGCGCGCCAAATCTTCGGAAGATTTCTGGCGGATGTACAAGCCATTGATATAATCAAGCCGGACGGAGTTAAACACCGCTCCCCCTTTTTGAACCTTATCCATTGAAAAATCGCGGATCAATTCTTCTATTGAATAAATTTCTTTTTCTGTTCCCGGATTCCATCCCAAAAACGCGGTGAAATTGATTAGAGCTTCGGCCAGATACCCCTGGCGGCGGTATTCGGTAACCCCCACCGCGCCATGACGCTTGGAAAGCTTGCTTCTGTCGGCGCCCATTATTATCGGCAAATGAGCATAAACAGGCCGCGACAACCCCAATGCCTCCTGAATAAGAATCTGTTTGGGGGTGTTTGAAATATGGTCCTCGCCGCGAATCACATGAGTAATTCCCATTTCAAAATCATCCACCGCGACCGTGAAATTATAAAGCGCGGCATCCATACCTTTGGCAATAACAAAATCGCCGATAAGTCCGGTGTCAAATTCAATATCGCCCCGCACCAAGTCATTGAATTTTATTTTCTTTGATTCGGCGCGAAATCTGATTACATACTTCTTCCCGGACGCGGCCAAATCTTGCGCTTCTTTTTTTGAAAGCCGCGCGCATTTACCCGAATAAACCGGCGCTTCGCCGCGCGACATTTGGTATTGCCTCTGCGCTTCAAGTTCATCCGCGGAACAAAAGCAATAATATGCTTTATTTCCATCAATAAGTTTTTGCAAATAATTCCGATAAAAATCCTCTCTTTGCGTTTGATAAAAAGGGCCCTCGTCCCAAGTGAAACCAAGCCATTTTAACCCATCAATAATATCATCGGCAAACTCCTTTTTTGATCGCTCTTTGTCGGTATCTTCCATGCGCAAAACAATCTCGCCCCCGTTTTGTTTCGCAAAAATATAATTAAAAAGCGCCATCCGCAAAGTGCCGATATGCATATAGCCGGTCGGCGACGGCGGGATTCTCACTCGCACCTTGCTCGCCGTTGTTTCTGAATTATTGTCATTCATATTTATTTTGAAGCATACTCAACAATATAATCGGCGATCGCTTGACCGGCAAGCGGCCGCGCGAATTGCGATGCGGCCTCCGCCATTGCTTGCAATGTTTCAGGCGTGGCAAGCAAATCGCGTATTTTTTCCAAAAAAAGATGGTTTGTGAAATTTTCTTCTTCCATCACCAGCGCCGCGCCGGTTTGGGCATAAGTGTAAGCGTTTTTAACTTGATGATTTTGCGCCGATTCAGGCAAGGGTATCAAAATGCTTGGTTTTTTCACCGCCGCGATTTCAAAAATACTGCCCGATCCGGCACGGCTCACAATCAAATCGGCAACAGCATAAATATCCGCCATTATCTTTTCGCCGGCAAAACCCAGTGGATGATAATATTCCAAAACCCCGTCTTGAACCATAATTTTGGCTTCTTTGTTGATTTGATCAATGTTGCGCTGCCCCACAATATGAATAATTTCATAAGCTCTGAGCAAATCCGGCATTGCATCCAATATTTTATCGTTAATTCTTTGAGCGCCCTGCGACCCGCCGATAATTAAAATGGTCGGTCGGCCGCCTTTAAGCCCCAATTCCTTCGCCGCTTCTTGTTTTGAACCGCTCATCATTTCGGCGCGCACCGGATTTCCCATCAAGATAGTTTTGCGCCCCGAAAAACCTTCCGTGTTGGGAAATGAAACAAAAATCGCCGTCGCGTAACGCGCGGTTTTCCTTACCGCCAATCCCGCCATAATGTCGGATTCTTGCAAAAATATCGGAATCCGCAACACCCAAGCGGCAATCGCAACAGGGAACGAGCCATATCCCCCTTTTGAAAAAACCGCGTCCGGATTAATAAAAAAAAGTAAAAAAAATGATTGTAAAACCCCCAGCGGGATCTTTACGACCATATCAATAATATTTTGCATCACCGCCAGCAAATCGGCATAACGCCTTAATTTGCCCGCAATAATCGTGTGCGTTTTTACATGCTCTTTAGCCAGCACCACCTTGCAAAAATTATCTTTCGGGCCCAAATAAGAAAGATTGATGCCAGCGCCATATTTTTTCCGCAATTCACGCACAACGGCTAAAATCGGATAGATATGCCCGCCCGTGCCGCCGCCGGTAAAAAGTATTTTCATTGGTTTTAAATAAAAAATTAAAGATGGACACCCTTGAGAGAAGTATAGAATATTTGCCGCTATTTTAAAACCCCGGCATCGGCGGCGCGCGTCCGGCGCGAGATATTCAACAATAACCCGACTGCGGCCAATTCCGCAATAATCGCAGTTCCACCATAACTGATAAAAGGCAAAGGAATACCGCTTAGCGGAATAATCCCCGTGGTAGACGCGATATTGACTATCCCCTGCGCAACAATCCAAAAAGTGATGCCGCAAGCCGCCAAATATTCAAATTTTTGGCGGGCTTTACGAGCAATCAAAAAACCGCGCCAAGCAAAAACCATAAGAATCACCACAAGCGCCGCGCTTCCCGCAAATCCCAATTCGTTTGCATAGGGCGCAAAGATGGAATCACCGATGAGTTCGGGTAATGAAGCGTATTTCTCGGATGAAGCCCCAAACCCCTGGCCAAAAACCCCACCGGAACCAACACTGATCAATGCTTGGCTGGATTGAAACCCCTTTCCCAGCGGGTCCACTTCGGGGGACATCCACGAAGCAAGCCGTTCAGCCCGATAAGGCGCGAAAAAAACCAAGGCCGCCAACGCCAAAATCCCGGCAAAAATAATTAAAAGAGTGTGTTTGAATGGAGTGCCGGCCAAAAAATACATCGCGCAAACCGTGAGAGTGATGATGCCAAAAGTGCTCAAATCGGGTTGTTTTAGAAGCAAGAGCCCTACCAAAGCAACCACCAAGGCAAAAGCCGACAGCGTGTTTTGAAATTCTTGTTTTAAATTTTTCGCGGCCTTTGCCGCGCCGTCAATCCGTGAAGCCAGCCAGCTGGCCAAATAAACAATGAAGACCGGCTTCAATATCTCCGAAGGCTGGATTGTTGCTATCCCCAGATGAATCCATCTTTGCGCGCCACCGGCGGAAAACCCCAGTTTCGGAACAAAAACCAAAATCAAAAGCACGATTGAGAGCAGAAGCAAAAATGGCGCGAACTTGCGCGTTATGCCAAGCGGAATTTTGTAAGCCAAAAAACCCGCGGCCAGCCCCGGCAAAATCCCCAAAACCAACTGATGGCGGATTAAATAATAGCTATCATGATATTTTGCCAGCGCCAGCATTGCCGAAGCGCTGGACAAAATCATTGCGCCCAAAACCAGCGCGATCGCGCAAACCGCCAACAAAACGAAATCCGGACTTTTTGCTTGATTTTGTTGTATCATTTTAGCTTGGCGGATGCCTTCTTCGCGAGGCATTCTTTAAAACGATTGCCACGGTCGGCATAATCGGCAAATTGACCGAAACTCGCCGAAGCCGCGGAAAGCAAACAAATTTCCCCCTTTTTGGTTTCTGAAAAAACGAAATTGACCGCCTCTTCCATCGTTTCAACAAAATAATGTTTCAATTTCAATAAACGCTCATTTTTATTCGCGATTGCCGCCTGATTTTTAACTTCTTCCCAAATTCTATCGCCGGTCACCGGAAACAGGATCAATGTTTTAACGTTGCTATCCAAAATCACAACGGCAAGCTTATCAAACGGCTGTCCCCGATCAAAACCCCCCGCAATCAAAGTTGAAACCGCGTTTCCCAACCCGCGAATTGCCGCCACCGCGCTTTCCTGAATCGTGGACAACGAGTCGTTATAACAATTAATGCCGGAAAAACTGCCGACAAATTCCAGCCGATTGGCCAGCGGTTTGAATTCCGAAATCGCCGCGTTTACGGTTTCATTCGAAACACCCAGCAAACGGCCAACAATCGCGCCAATCTTGGCATTTTCCAAATTAAAATCGCCGATTAAATTTGTTTTTTTAGCAAAATCCCATTGATATTCGTTGAAAGCAATTTTTTTGGCCGCCGATTTTTCCGCAATCTCTTTGGCTTCAGGATTAGTGGAATTATATATTAAATAATCCTTTTTTGATTGATGGATAGCTATATTCGCTTTAGCGCGAATATATTCGTCATAATTGGCATAATAATCCAGATGCTCCGGATATATATTCAGAAGCACGGCAACGTGCGGACTTTTGTTTAAATTATAAAGCTGATGCGCCGAAAGCTCGCAAACAAAAAATGTTTCTTTGCCCCCAGTGTCAAGATATGAAAGCAAGGGCTGGCCGATATTGCCCAAAAGAAAAACATTTCTGCCGGATTTTTTGAGAATTTCATAAATTATTGACGCAGTGGTGCTTTTGCCTTTGGTCCCGGTGACGCCGATAATCATCCCCGGGCATTTTTCAAAAAATATCTCTGTTTGAGAAGTGATTTTCCCTTGCCGATATGCCGCTTCAATTTCGAGCAAATGAATCGGCACGCCCGGCGACTTCACAATCAGATCATAATCATCAATTGCCGACAAATAATCATCGCCGCCAAAAAAACAAACTTGGGAATTTCGCGCCAAAAGCTCCCGCGCCGGTTCATTCAGTTCGGTCAATTCCAGACGATCCGCGGCACCAATTTGAGCAGAGGGATATTTTTTCAAAAAATAGCGCAAACTGTCAACGCCTTCCCGGGCCATCCCCAAAATCAATATTTTTTTATTATCGCAATCTGCCATATTGGAAATTTTAGCATAAAAAAACGCGCCTTAAAAGCAAGCGCAAAAGTAAAAAGGAGAGGTGGGATCCGCTTCCCTTAGCCGGTCCCGATCAACGAATCGGAAACGATTAACGAAAGCGTTCCTCAGAGCTCTCCTGTTTTTGCGGAGCGGATGAACCGCCCTTGATAAAGAGGCAGTTTCAAAAATGATTCTACTCTGTTCAAAAGAATTTTCGCTTTTGAAAAAATCATTTTAAAAACCTTCTGTTTGAAATGTTCTTTCCTTCCCGCCTTTGTTTCCTTCTCTCACAATTTAATTTTATACCCTGATAATAATATGTCAAATCCAGTTATCCACACCCGTAAATTTATCCTCATAAAAACATTAAAGAATTTGCGAAAAATGTCGTTTCAAAAATTGCAATTTAAGCTTATTTTTAAAATTTTTCATATACCCAGTAAGTAGTTACCCACGGCGAAGGGCGGTTTGAAGGGCGGATTTGAGATTATTTTCAAGATTTTTGGGAAGATTGTGGCGGTTGTTCCACGATGATAATATTTTTTGGCTTTGCTTTTCCATGCTGCCGTATTTTGGCAAAAATTCTTTTTCAAAAACCTCTAGCAAAACCGGCAGATTGTTTGCATTCTCCCCTTTCACAGCTTTTAATGACAAATAAAACGCAACACGGGTTTCCTCAAACGTGCCCACGCACTCAAACGGCTTGCAGGCCGCCACGCCCAACAGTTCGCGCATCAGGGGAATCAAGTCCTTGTCTTCAAAAAGATTCTTTTCAAAAATCTTTCTAATTTCTCTTTTACTAACAAACGGATAAAGCATCGCAAATACCGAAAGACATTTCGGGCACTCACCGCACCAACCGACAATTTTTTTTTGCCGGTTTTTAATCGTAAACGGTTTGTTGCAACTTATAAAATGGGGAAAATATTTTGGATGGCGCGAAAACAGCATCGCGATTTGTGTTTCGTGGAGCGGGCGCAAAAAACTGAAAAAATTAATGTTTTTTGCCAGATATTTTTTGCAATATTTGCGAAATTTGTTTTCAAAATCAAATGATTTGGAGTATTGATGGTTCACGTCTTGATCCAGATATTTTATATTGCCCTCGCTTGAGCTTCTTTCCTGCGAAATGGCAACATAACCGCAATCAAACACAGCCGCCAATGCCGCGGAATATATTGCCAGGACCGCGGAAAACGGCGTGTGGCCGTTTAAAAATCCTTTTTGCGCCAACAGCACCAGTTGAGAATCTATCGTTCTTTCCACGGCAATTGCCGTGCCCTTGGCGACACGGCAAACTTCTTTTAACGGCTCATTTGGGTTGAGAGCAAACAGAAGGAGTTCTTCACCCGCCCGCCGCAACAATTCCAGCGTCACCAACGAGTCTTTGCCACCCCCCATGGGCACCAAAGCCCGATTCTCCAATCTCGTCGCAAAGGGATTTGGATGTTTTTTTGGTTTTGGAAAATTTATTTGCCAATCCGGCGCGATAAAGGGCAACCGGTTTTCATAGAAAAACTGCGCCATACCTTTGGCAATCAAGTTTTGCCAGAATTTTATCTGCGTTTTGTCCAGATAGCCGGCTTTGATAATGATTTTGGGACAACACGCGGCTTTCCAATAACTGGGGATCTCGGCCAAACCCATATTGAAAACAAAATTTGTTATTGCTTCCTCCCCTATTTTTTCAATTCTCGCCGCATCAATCCCGCGGATAATAATTTTGGGATTGAATTTCATATCCCCCATGGCAAAACAAAAACTCGCGGCCAAATCGCCGCCCGCAATTTTCCAGTCAAAACTTTCATAAACAAACTCCGGATATTTTTTTTGCAACTCTTTTAGTTTCATATATCAGCCCATCAGGCGGATTGCCACGCCCACCGCGGCAAAGATTATGCCCAAAATCCAAAACCGCATCGTCACGCTATGCGCCGGCCAACCGATGGCCTCAAAATGATGATGGATTGGCGTGGAAAGCCAAAGTTTTTTGCCGAACATTTTTTTATAGAAAAGCTGAACGATCACCGATCCGGCATCTATCACCAACAAGCCCGCGATAATGGGCAAAACCACCACCGAATCGGTCAAAAACGCCACCACCGCCATTGCCGAAGTTAGCCCCAAAACACCAGTCTCTCCCATGTAAAATTTTGCCGGCGGAATGTTGAACCACAAAAACGAAAACAGCGCGCCGCAAATAATCGCGCAAAATGTCGCCAAATCCGCCTTACCCTGTGAAAAAGCGATCAGTGAAAACGCGGCGAAAATTGAAACGAACGCGCCGCCGGCAAGGCCGTCCAATCCATCAATCACTCCCCCTGCCCACGACGCCAGCATCACCAACATAAAAAACGGAACATAATACCAGCCGATGAAAACATCAATTCCTTCCGGAAAATTCCCCCACAGCGGAATATGCATTGTTTGATATCCCAATTTTTCATAAAACCACCAGCCGCCCACCAATCCGATCACCGCCACCACCGCCAGCCGGCGCTTGAAGCTGATTCCCCCTCCCACATATTTCCCGCCGCCATAAATTGTGATGATATCGTCAAACAAGCCGACCAGCGACCCCACAACCAGCGCGAAAAGAGGCAACCAAACCTCGCGCCGGGATAAAAAATCAAGCAAGACAAACCACCATGGATGCACAACTCCCAGGTTTTCCCAAAATTGGACAGGAATATTGGTAATTCCCCAAACAAAAAAAGTTAACAACAACACCGAAATCCAAATCAACAATCCGCCGCCGCGCGGCACTGTTGTTTCCCGCTCCTTATGAAGTGAATGAAACACCGTTGCTTCTTCTCCGGTAATTGTTTTCCGGCGCGCATTTTTTTTCCAAAATTTAACACGGTTGAGAAACGCAATCAGACGCGGAGCGGACAAAAACGCGATTATTGAAGTTATCGCGGTAAAAATCAACATTCTGATGATGTTAAAAGTGAATAATGTCATATCAATTATGATTGTTGGCAAAATTCACCAACTTTTGCATTTCAACCACGCGCGCTTCCGACGAGGCCGACCCCAATAAAATATTGATATAATAACTTCCGGAATCGTTAGCAATAACCATAATCATACATCCGCCGGCTTTTTGGGTATATCCGGTTTTTCCGCCAGCCAAAGTTTGGCCGTCCCAAAGATTGATGCTAAAAATCCCGTTTTCCGTGCGATAAGGTCCGGACGTTATTGTTGTTGAAAAAATATCCGGATAAACTTCAAGAATATGGCGCGTCAACGCCAGCAAATCAGCCGCGCTTGAATGATTGCACAAACCGCTCTCAATATCCAAGCCGGTGGCATTATAAAACAAAGTCTTTTCAAGTCCGATCTGAACAGCCTTTTGGTTCATCGCGGTAACAAACTCATCAATACCCATAAATTCGGCAAGCGCGTATGCCGCGTCGTTGCTGGAATAAAAAAGCATCAAATGAACCAATTGACTGATGGTGTAATTTTCCCCTTCCAACAAATTGCCAAAAACCGGCACGTCATCTTGAACAGCGGCTTTTTGGCTGATTGTTGTTGTTTTTTCAAAATCATAAATTTGAGGATTTCCAAAAATTACCGCGGCGGCCATCAGCTTTGTGAGCGACGCGATAGGAAAAATTTCATCGGTATTTTTTTTAAAAATTATATTTTCCCGGCCGGACGCGCCAACACGCAATAATAAAGCAGCCTTGGCATCCAATCGCAAATTTTGCTTTACAACCTTTTTGGGAATAACTAAAACAATATCGCTCATCGGCTGAGATATTTGCGCGTATAAATAATTTTCAAATCGCGCTTGACCGCTATTAATCGTCAAACACAGCGCGCAAGCCGAAACCGCCGCGCCAAAAAAAGATAACCATCTTTTAGCGCAAGAATTTTGTTTTTTCGCCCGCTTTCCGGGAGGCAGGGGCAATGGAATATACGACCTTATCATTTTATCGGTTTTTCTTTTTTAATAATCGCCAACCCCAACTCTTTGAGCTGGTCGGAATTCACTTCCGAAGGCGCATTCATCATCAAATCGCGGCCATCTCCGGTCTTGGGAAAAGCGATAGTTTCTCTGATATTGGGTTCTTGTTGTAACAACATAACCAAACGATCAAGCCCCCAAGCAATGCCTCCGTGCGGTGGAACACCATAAGAAAAAGCTTCAAGTATATGACCAAAATTTCTTTGAATACTCTGTTCGCTTAACCCCATTATGTCAAACACAGCCTTTAGCGCGATAGCATCATGATTGCGAATACTGCCGCCGCCGATTTCCCATCCATTAGCGACAATATCATATTGCGCCGCTAATATCTTTTCAATATTTTTTTTGCCCATCAAATCGTCAATAAATTCCGGCTTGGTTGCGGAAAACGGATTATGAGTAAACGTCCACTTATCATCATCGGTTTTTTCAAAAAAGGGAAAATCCACCACCCAGCAAAAGGCAAGCAAATTGGGATTATTTTTGTCTTCGCGCATATCCGGCCGATCGCTACCGTATTTTCCCATTGCCTCCCGATAGGAAACTCTTGGAAAAGGAATCTGCTGAATAGTTTTTTCGGGGAACAATTCCTGCACCAACATAATTAACAAATCTTCGTTTAGTTGCATCATCTCTTCTTCGTCGATAAAGCTCATTTCAAGATCAAGTTGAGTAAATTCGGGCTGGCGATCACCGCGCGTATCTTCGTCGCGAAAACATCGCGCAATTTGAAAATACTTTTCAAATCCGGCAACCATTAAAAGTTGCTTGTATTGCTGGGGACTTTGAGGAAGCGCATAAAACAGCCCTTCTTGCAAACGCGCAGGAACCAAAAAATCGCGCGCACCTTCGGGAGTTGAGCGGGTAATATATGGCGTTTCGATTTCAATAAACTTTTTTTTAGTTAGAAAATCGCGAATAAAATTATTTATTTTATGTCGTATAGCAAAATTTTTTTGCAATCGTTGGCGGCGCAAATCAAGATAGCGATACTTCAAGCGGTTGTCTTCGCCGATTTCATAACCATCGCTGTCAATTGCAATCGGCAATGTCTGCGCTTTTGATAAGACTTTCAAATCCCGCACCAAAATTTCCACGCCGCCGGTGGCAACTTTATCGTTAACCATATTTTCCGGGCGCGCCTTCACCTCGCCAAAAATTTCCACCACCCACTCGCTCCTCACCTCTTTTGCCAAATCAAAAAACGGCGCTTTGGGAGTTACCACCATTTGAACCACGCCGCTTGCGTCGCGCAAATCAAAAAAAATCAGCTTCCCATGGGCGCGCACGATTTGCACCCAGCCGCAAAGCCTCACGGTTTGCCCGGCCATCTTCGGCGTTTGAGCAATCATTGTCCTTGATAATTGTTTTTCCATATTTTCCATATATCCGGATTCTACCCCATTTTGCCCCATATTTCAACGCCACGGAGGATAATCGCATTTCCGCTCATCCGTTATAATTTGTTCCACCTTTCGGGCGAAACATCCTATTCGCCCAGCTGGCTTAAAGATGAGGGCAAAAAAACAACTAAAGTTAATCAATTGAACAATTTAAGTAACGCGGAAATTTCGGGCCGCGGATTATCAACGATTCGGTAATGGGTTTCGTAGCCAGCTTGCTCGCGATCAACAATATCGTTGGCAAAAAGAATCACCAAATGTTTTGACACAGCTTTATATGAACAACCTACAGCATCTTTAATCATACCTACCGACGCCCCATCGCGCCGGATCAAAAGATATTTCACAATCTTGAGCCGATTGATATTGGCAAACGCTTTGAAAATTTTTTCAAGTTTTTTCATTTTGTTTTTTGTTTATTTTTTTCGTGTTTTCTATTCTAATTTTAACAGAAACCATTCATTTATTCTACCTTTCGGGCGAAACATCCTATAGCTCATTCCACCATAATTTTTCAACCAAATTAAAAGCCCGGCACAACGGCCGGACAGAAAAACAAGATAATGTATCCAATCTATAATTAACATTTTTTTGATAGTTTTGTAGTTTTTCTGAAGATATCGGAAGTCTTCGCGGATTAATGTCTTTTCCGCAAATAACGCAATTTTTGGCCAATCATTTCAAAATTTCTTTTTTCATTTTCATATAATTCCTTTATTTTTAAGACTTATAAATCCGCGGGCGGTTAAAATGATGTGATCCGCAAGCTCAATGCCCAGGATTTTGCCGGCTTCCGCCAATCTCTTTGTTATTGCCAGATCATCGCTTGACGGCTCCAAATTGCCGCTGGGATGATTGTGGCAAACGATTACGCTTGCGGCGCGTTATTTGTTTAGGCGGCTTTCATAAACAATATCCATATATTACCTTGCAAATTTGCTCCAGATTTTGGTTTTCCGACCAAGCGAAATTTGAGGCGTAGCTCTCGCTACGGCGAAAATTTCGCGACCGAGGAAAAGCAAAATATGGAGCAAATCTGCGGGCATGGTGTGGATATTGTTTATGAAAGCCGCCTTAGCTGTTTTTCATCGGCAAATCAATAATAAACTCGCTTCCTTTGCCCCATCCCTTGGACTCAACGCTAATATTCCCGCCGTTGTTGGCAATAATTTGCGCGGCCAGATAAAGTCCAATACCCTTGCCCTCAACATTCACGCTTTTAGCCTTTTCACCTCGTTCAAAAATACGGCCAAACAACCCCTGCCGGTCTTTTTCGTTCATGCCGATACCGGTATCCTTCACCGAAATGCGCAACTTATCGCCCGCAACCGCCACTGATACGTTAACGCCGCCGGTTTGAGTGTATTTAATCGCATTGTCAACGATATTGTAAACCGCTTCGCGAATTCCCCGCGCGTCAATTGGCACAAAAGGAATCGGGGCGGGCGGTTTTGCAAAGTCAAGATATAATTTTTTGGCAACCGCCACCGCGCGCAAATCTTCAATCACTCCGGCAATCAGCCCCACTGCATCGGTTGACTCCTTAACTGCCGCACCCTTGTTCATCTGAAAATGCGCCACATCCAAAAGCTCATCCACCAAATGAATCAATCTTTGGTTAGCTTCAAGCGAAGAGTTGATTTTTTCTTTGGCTTTGGCCGGAATTTTGCCATAGCTCCCCTCGCCGATCATGCTCAAATAGCCCTGTATCACCGACAACGGGCTACGCAAATGGTGCTGAGTGGAAAGCAAAAATTGGTTTTTGGCCGCGTCCAACCGCCGCAAATCCGCAGCTAAAACCTCGGCCTCCTCGCGCAATTCCCGCTCCCTCGCTGCCACCATCTCGGCCTCCTCCCTCCGTCGGCTTTCGTTAAGAGTGGTTTTGATAAGATAATATCCGAAAAAAGAAAACGATATCAAAATTAATAGCGAGATAAATTTTAATCCGATTGTTGGCATTAAAAAGAATTGTATTGCCAAAATAATCCCCATCAATCCCACTAGTATTTCAGTCAAAATAACCCTCACGTCAAAAAGGTGGTATTTAAGAATGGCCAGTGCGATTATTGTGACGGCAACAATTTCCGCCCAATAAGCACCTATGGCATTTACGTTTAAACCGTAGGCCGGTAAAAAAGCATAAGCCCCTAAATTTAATATTATAAAGGCAACAAATAAAAATTTTACCGATTTGATATTTTCTTTTTCGGTTTTAATTTCAAATTTTTTACAACGTTTCAAAAATAAAAATCTGTAAATTTCAAACAAAAACAGCAAAATATAAATTGAATAAAAAACTAAAAAAATATGATGAAAAATTTTAGCCTGAGTGTGATAACCCCATTCATAATAATATAAACCGGAAATAAAGTAGTCGCTCCTGCTCAAGACAAGAAAGAAAAAGGAAAAAAAATATCCAAACAAAAGCTTGAATTTATTTTTAATTTCCCTGTGAGTGAAAATAAGTCCGAAGTGATACATCAAAACAGGGATAAAGACAACGCCGGCATAAACCATTCTATCCCAAAAAATAATATCTGTTTCGGATTTGGCGATATACATCATGTATGCCGAGAACAGCCAATTCGACATCGCAACACAAAAAATTAAAAAAATGATATTCAATTTTTTTCGTGGATTTTTCCAAAAAACAAACACCCCCAGTATCATCATCAATAACCCACTAATCAATGCGGAATATGAATTAATAAGCAGTAATAGCGCGTTCATTGATTAAAATTATTCGCAAAGATTTAAATTTTTATCCAGCTTCTTGCCAAAACTTTGATATATATCAATTTTGAATTGGTTGGAATATTTATCCATTAACTTCAACATTTTTTCCGCCAAATCGGGTGTTGTGTATCCAACGTAATTGTGTGTATTTTTATCCATCGCCAAAAGTACGGTTTCGGCCAAACACGCGTATGCTTGATATTTTTTGATTCCAATGTCAACACCAAAATCGATTGAGGACACATTAACAAGGCCACCGTCAATAATGGTGATATCCGGTCTTTCCGCGAGCAAGCCAGGTGACGTATTTCTGGGTTGAGTTATATCATAAACAATCGCATTTCTCTTTAAATAATCAGGTTTTATCAGTTGATCCATCGAAGAGGTCGCGATGACAGCAACCGCCGCTTTTTTAATGGATGAAATATCTGTTTCGAATCTCAACCTTGGATGAGGAAAAAATTTTTCTTTAAGTTTTGCTATTTTTTGTTCTCTATCAACAAGCAGAACATTTAGCCCCCTTTTAATCAATAGTTCCGAAACTCCTTGGCCAATTGAACCGGCAGCACCAACAACGGCGATTTCCGCTTCAGCGATATTGATCTTCTTAATTTCAATAATCTTTTCCACTGCCCTAAAAACTACGCCCGTAGTAAGAGAATTGCCGCTCGTAATGCTAACGCCATCAACCCGGCCAACCAAATCTTTACCACCATGAGTTACCGACGCGGTAAATTCCCCCAATCCGATGACTTTTACGCCCGAAGCTTTCATCATTTCAATTGCTTTGACAAGTTTATCAATAACTATCTCTCTGGGAAAATTTAAAATTTGTTTTCCCAGAAGAGGAATCCACACAATCCAACCGATAATTTCTTTATTATTTTTAAATTTTACCTTACCCGCTTTAATCGGTCCGATAAAGGTGATAATTATTCTTAATAAAAATTCCGGAAACAACAAAAACAATGGCGAAACCTTGCCCATATCTTCTCTGGCCGAATGGCGAGGGTGCACTAAAAAAGCAAATTTATTCATAGGATTTAGCTTTTGTAAAAAAGATTATTTTTGGAACAAGACGCCAATAATTTGGCGGATCATGGGAAGTATGTCAATAATTCCCCAAACTAAAATTGTGAAAAATCCGACAATTAAAATGAAATCAATCAATTTGTTCATACAAAATTAACGACTACAAATTCATTATAAACAAAATCACGTCCGCTACAAATTTATTTTAGCAGAGGTTGGAAAAAATCGTAAATATCGCCCGCGCCCATCACCAGCAAAATTTCGCCGCCTTTTATTTCGCGCTTCAATTTGGCAAAAATTTCTTTTGTGGGAACGTATTCAATTTTTGCGCAACCAATGGCGGCAACCAATTTTTGGCTGCTCACTTTTTTGGCGATTGCTTGATTCTCGCGCCCGGTAACTTGATAAATATCGGTAATAAAAATCTTGTCTAACATTGATCCTTGAAACGCTTTGACAAAATCATAAAAAAGCAAATGCGTGCGCCATGCCTGATGCGGCTGAAAGACACAGATAATCTTTTTTTTAGACCAAAGCTGGCGCGCGGCGGACATCGTTAATTTTATCTGCGTGGGATGATGCCCATAATCAAAAACCGCGGTAATTTTTTTCCCGGCAATGCTTGTCGGACGCCGGTCAAACCGGCGCCACGAACCGCGATATTTTGCCAGAGATTTGAAGATAATATCATCGGCAACACCAAGCATTCGCCCCACAACAAAAGCGGCCAGCGCGTTGGCAATATTGTGCTCGCCGGGAACCCGCAAAATTTTTCGCAAGATTTCGGCTTCAACCATTTTTTGTGAATAATAAACAACGTCAATCCCCCTTTTTTTCATTATCACGCCAAGCTTTTTGGCATTGGCATCATCGGCGCAAACCGCCAATTTGCCGCCTTCATTCAAATTGCCCGCAAATTTCTCAAACGCCGCCAGCAAATCAGCCTCATTTTCGTAACACTCCATGTGATCCATTTCAATATTGGTAATCACCGCGATTTTTGGATGATAATTTAAAAAAGCTCGGCCATATTCACAAGCTTCAACCACCAAAACTTTTGATTTGCCGCAACGAAAATTTGAGTTGTTAAATTCTTTCAATTTCGTACCCACAATAACCGTTGGATCCAATTTGGCATCTGCCAGCATCAAGCCAATCATTGCCGCAGTCGTGCTTTTGCCGTGCGCGCCGGCCACCGCAACAGTTTCGCGGGTTTTGACAAGCTCGCCCAATGCTTGCGGGTAGCTCATAGTTTTGACACCCAAACGCAAAGCCTCTTTTAGTTCCGGATGGCTGTTTTTTACCGCCAAGCTGTAAACAACCAAATCCGGCGCGACAGACTTCAAATCCGCGGTTTTTTTGATAAAAACCCGCGCCCCTAATTTTTTTAGCGCCCCGGTGATCTCGGAAACCAGCAAATCCGAACCGCTCACTCGCCAGCCAAGCGCCAAATAATGACGCGCCAGCGCTGATATTCCAATACCGCCAATACCGATGAAGTGAACCTTTTTCATAAATTCCAAATATCAAGCACCAAATACCAAAGTAAATCTCAATATTCAAAATTCAAGTTTTAAATATTGGGATTTGAATATTGAATATTATTTGCCACCGTTTTTGGCGGGGTTCCGCTGAGGCGGGAGAAATTGGAATTTGGTTCTTGAAGCTATTGTGCTTTATTCAAAATTCAAAAAATTTTTTAATTTTGGCCCAATTTGGCGCTTTCAAGCACCGTATAAATCGGGCCGCCGCGCCTCAATTGGCTCTCCATAATTTCAATTGATTCCACCAAAAAAACATGATTTATTTTTTCATCTATTAGCGGAATTTCCTCAATATCCATTTGGCGCAAATCAGTTTGGCGCAAACGCGCCAAAGTGACATGCGGCGCAAAGCCATAGTCCTCTCTGGGCCGGTATTCTCCCCCGCAAAACTCAAAAAAAGAGCTTTCAAGGTCTTTTTGCAAGCCGCCGATCTCTTGGGAATTTTCACCGACAGCCCAAATCATTTTGGGAGGAATTTTGGTTTGAGACCCATATGAAATCTTAACAAGGTTGATTTCAAAAGAATCATGGCGTTTGGCAACATCAACTGCGGTTTGACAAATTTCGCAAATTTCCTGGTCGTTGGCATTGCCCAAAAAATTTAAAGTGATATGCAAGTTTTCCGGCCTAGCCCAATTAGCCGGCAATTGAGGCCACCAACCGGAAAAAGACGACAGCTCTTGGCGTAGCTTTTCCGGCAAGTTTATGGCAATAAATATCCGATGCAAATTATTCATAATATGGTTTATTCTAAACGATTTGGCAAAAAAAGAAAGATGCGATAGAATTCATATTGAAATAACATCCTTATTAAGGATCTGTTGCCAAATGAGGCTTTTGTTGCAATTTTAAGTTCCGCATATATCGGCGAATACTATTCAAAATCAATAAAGCATATTGCGCATATATATATGAAAGAAAAAATCACGGGAAAACTCAAAAGCACCATCTACAATTTAACGCGGGATCTGGGCTATCATTTTCAAGGGCAAGACGACAAAACCGAAGAATTGGGATTTGCCCGGCCAAAATCCGGATACCCTCGCCTGCATCTTTTCACCAAGCAAGAAAAAGACAGCCTATCGCTTTCATTGCATCTTGATCAAAAGAAACCCGTTTACGACGGCGCAACGGCACATTCAGGTGATTACTACGGCCCCGTCGTGGAACGTGAAATGGCGCGCATTAAGCAATACATAGAGAGCCAAATCCAGCAATAAATTATGTTATGGAAATTATTTCTCTCACGCCGAAAAATTTTCAAACCGCCGTGGAAATGGCGGCGGGCGCGATTC
>Ga0268285_1000632_pt1 | contig 19703 bp, 17 predicted proteins | sample saktaG_2_FD_190144 | JGI IMG/M metagenome (GOLD analysis project Ga0268285, IMG submission 190144) | Saline water microbial communities from Sakinaw Lake, British Columbia, Canada - sak_2013_06_06_120m | ecosystem: Environmental > Aquatic > Non-marine Saline and Alkaline > Saline ... | reverse complement strand
ATTGGCGCAACACCAGCAATTATTTCTCTAATTATTTATAGTCTGGTACCTATTGTTTTTAATGCTACTTCGGGGATTCTCAGTGTTCCCAAAAATATAATAGAAGCAGGTAAAGGGATGGGGTTTACCCGTAATCAGATTTTATGGAAAATAAAGATTCCCATTGCTATGCCGGTTATTATGGGGGGTATCCGCAGCGCATCTACTATTATTATAGGGACGGCTGTTGTTGCCTCGGTCATAGGAGGAGGTGGACTTGGAGACCTAATTTTTATCGGGTTAAAACTTAATAAACCCGAAGCCCTTTTTGCGGGCGCATTTTGTTCGGCTTTAATGGCTATTATTGTAGATACAATTTTAGCCCGGGTTGAAAAAACAATAACCCCAAAAGGGCTAAAAGTAAGAAAATAAAAAAAATAAAAGGAGAAAAGAAATGAAGAAATATTTAATTTTACTTGTCGTGATTTTTTTACTGATTGGAACTATTACCAGCTTTGCTCTGGCAAAAAAAGAAATTACAGTTGGTGCTAAAAACTTTACCGAACAATATGTCTTAGGAAATATAATGTCAATTTTATTGGAAAACAACGGTTTCGAAGTAGCAGAAAAATTTGGAACCGGTAGTGCAATTACCCGAGAAGGATTGACATCCGGACAGACTGATCTATATGCAGAATATACCGGAACTGCTTCTTTGGTTTACTTAAAACACGAAGAAGTAATTACCGACCCAGTCGAATTATATAATAAAGTAAAAACAGAAGATTTAGAAAAGAACGGTATTGTCTGGTTAGATCGCTCCAAAATAAATAATACCTATGCCATTGCTCTTACTAAAGAGCAGGTAGCAGAAATTGGTGGTACCTTATCTGACCTTGCTAAATATGTTAATCAACATCATGACCTTATCTGGGGAATTGATCATGAATTCGCCGAAAGGGTGGATGGTCTACCAGGTTTGGCTGAGCACTATGGAATGGATATAAATGAAGAAAATATCAAAACAATGGACGCAGGCTTAACCTATGAAGCATTAGATCGAGGACAAACTGATATTACTATGGTTTTTGCTACTGATGGTAAAATCAAAAAATATGGTCTCCAGGTTTTAAAAGATGACCAACAATTTTTCCCAGTATACAACATCTGTGTCAGTGTAAGAGAAGAAGTTCTGAATAAATACCCGGAAATCAGCGAAATTTTAAAACCAATTTCTGAACTGGACGATGTAACTATGACAGAATTAAATTATCAAGTCGACGCTACCGGCTTACCGGCAAAATTAGTCGCTAAAAACTTCTTAAGAGAAAAAGGATATATAAAATAATCAAACTTGCAATTCTCTAAACTAAGATTTAAAGTTAAAGCACTTCCTGGAAAATCCAGGAAGTGCTTTTTTTAAAAAATAACTTTTTAAATAAAAAAATAAATACTAAAAATCTTAATAAAATTATAAAGGAGATTTTTATGAGTGGTATTGTTGCTGCTTTTGGCAACCCAAAACTATCTGAAATTCAACAGATGCAAGAAACAATTAAATACAGGGGTAAATATACTTCCGGTATCTTTCAAAAAAAAGATGTTATTTTAGGACAAAATTATTTTGAAGTAGATAAGGGCAGAAAAGGTTTAATGGATATACCAGTCCATTCCTCGGAAGATTCGGAAACCAGAATCTGTTATGATGGGCAAATGGGAAATTGGGAAACCTTGGCTCAACAATTCGGGGTTAAAAATGAATCATTTATCGAAGAAAGAATTCTACTCACTTTATTTAAAAAATACGGAAAAGGCATGCTGGAATATCTTAAAGATACTATTTTTGCTTTTGTTATTTCTGATGGTAAAAAATTGCTGGTCTCCCGTGATATCCTGGGAGTTAAAACTTTGTTCTATGGTTATAATAAAAATGATGATACAATTTATTTCTCCACCGAACTAAAAAGTCTTATTCAAATTACCAGCGATGTCTACGAATTTCCCCCTGGTCATTACATGGATAATTCCGGTCAATTAAAAAAATTTGGTAAATTGCCTGCACTTGCAACCGGTAATATGGAAAATGAAAAGATCGATAATATTACTCAAACCCTGCTCAATATGATTGAAGAAAGCTTTTGCCGCCGAGTAGAGTTAAAATATAAAATAGGTTGTTTGTTAAGCGGGGGATTAGATAGCAGCATCATCGCCAGTGTTTTTAATAAATTTAACATAAAAAACAATGGTCCTGGAGCAAGAATTAAAACTTTTTCTTTAGGAGTAGGAGAAAGTGAGGATTTAAAATATGCCAGGTTAATGGGTAAATATATTAACTCGGAACACTATGAAGTAAAAGCTATAGTTTCAGAAGTTATTAATATATTACCTCAAGTAATTTATTACCTGGAATCATTTGATCCTTCTCTGGTACGTAGTGCTATGTCTAATTTCCTTATTTCCCGTTATGCTAATTCCCAAGGAATTCAAGTACTCCTTTCCGGAGAAGGGGGAGATGAACTGTTCGGTGGATATGCACATTTTAAAGACTCGAGTAAGAAAAATATATTTAAACAACAGAAAGAAACCTTAGAAGCTCTACATAATAATGCAGCTCTAAGATTGGATAGAATGAACTCTTGTCATTCCATCAAGGTTATTACTCCTTTTATATCCGAAGAATTATTAAATTTTGCCCTGGAAATACCGATAAAACACAAAATTAAAAAAATAGATAATGGTAACATGATCGAAAAATGGATTTTACGAAAAGCTTTTGAAGAACAATTACCGGCCCCTATTACCTGAAGAACAAAACAGGAATTCTCCAAAGGGTCCGGTTCGGCCAATGTATTAAAAAATTATTTTAATGAAATTATTCCGAATAAAGAATTTCTGGAAGAAAAAAAGAAATACCCTCTTGTTCGGAATAAAGAAGAGCTTTACTATTTTCGCATATTTATCAAATATTTTGGAGATGGAAAAGCAATTCAGACTGTAGGACAATGGGATCTTACTTAAAAATAAAGATGGTATGAAAGTAAATAAACACGGCGTAGTCTATTATTCCCCCATCTATAATTGGAGTCACGTAGATGTAATGGCCTACATAGAGAATTTTAATATCAAGTTGCCACCTTTATACAGATGGACTAACGGATTTCAAGTGGGGACCGGCCGGCCCCTGGGCCGCCCGAGAACATACCGGTTCTATGCAAAAAGGCTGGGAAGAGGTTTACAATATTAACCCCTTGATAGTCAAAAAGGCAGTAAGACATATAACCTCTGTAGCAAAGTTTTTGGAAAATTCAAAATAAATTAACAAAACAGAAGGATTTAAAAAAATTAAAAGAGGTAAAATTAATTATGCCAAAATATGAATGTCCGGACTGTCATAGAAAATTTCTTTACCGGTTTCTTCCTAAATTTTGTCCTTATTGCCGTGGTAAACTAAATGAAATAAATTCTGATGTTCAGAAAAAGCCAGATAAACGGAAACAAAGAAAAGATATTAAGAAAAGGAAATAATTAAATGAAAATGAATTTTGATGATCCTATACGGGATGGGGTCGCAACCGTTGTAGTGATGACGATATTGATTTACCTGATAAGTAAAATTTATTGATAAAATCCCGGTGATCCGGTTTTTTCTTTTGTATCCCTTTATCGGGTTGCCGTCCCCTGCTCCTTGGGTCTTAAAGTGTTTCTCTCCGGGGAGCAGATCTCTTTAAAAAATAATGGTATTAGCTTGATAGTATTTTTTAGTCAATCATACGATATCAGGAAGGTTAAAAAATGGATATAAAAACTTACACAATTAAGGTAATTAAGTCTATAAGACCACGGGCTTATAAATTAAAGATATTTGATATCAATAATAAAATGATTGCATTTATTAACTTCAATGAAAATTTCGAAGGTCTAATTAACTACATTTATCGATTTTTAGAAAATAATAAAAAGGAGATAACATCATACTCCCGAGAAAAAGAAGAATAAAAGAAAATATAAAGAAATGAGCTGAGTGATATGTGGGGGATCTTATTCATAAGTTAATACAGAAAATGCAAAATATATAGTGTAGGTAATAACTAAAATTAAGTTTAGCGAACAGGGAAATAATGATAGAGGAGATGAATAAAATGTGGAACTGGGCCTTAACAATTATTATAGTTTTATTGGTCTGGCTAGTTCCCAGATTCAAATGAACATGGAGGATAGCGGGGTCTATAATTAAAAAAAGCATTTCAAAACTATAATTTTATAACTATAGAATAATCTAAAAACATCAGGATAGTCAAATAACTTTCTTTATGCAAAAATAAACTATATGGCCAGAGGAATATTTGTGGCTTACGAGAGGAGAAGAGGGTCAGGTCTTGAAATGACATATTTTTCATTAAGACGGAAAGCTTTGGGGTCAGGCTTCACAACTTCACATTATTTCTTTCTATATTTTGCGAAGTTGTGAAATCTAATTCCTAATTTCTTAGAATATGAGAGAAGGGGAGATCGAAGTTATGATAAAATTAAAAGTAGACTTGGAAATGATTGCTAGTGCCATGGATGATGTAGCTCGGGTTGATATGAATTATTATCTGGACAAAGAAACCGGAGAAGTTATTTTTCTCCTGGAGGAAATATCCAGATATGTTGAAGAAGAGGATGAGAATTTAAGAGAAGAATTGCTTGATTGGCAGAAAAAGGATATTAAAGTAGCACAGGATATATTATTTAAAAACCCCGATGGTTATATTTATATTCCTGAAGGTTCACCATGCAATGGATATCAATTAATGGTTGAATTTACCGAGACGATTGAGGATGATTTATTAAGGGAAAAATTGAATATAGCTTTAGACGGAAAGGGAGCATTCCGACGATTTAAAAATATAATAGCAGATTATCCAGATTATAGGGAAAAATGGTTTACATTTAGAGATGAAAAAATCAATAAAAAAGTGATTGAGTGGTTAAATAGTATGGGAATTGAACCTGAATAGATAACAGTCACCGTTGGAGTTAGCCCTTTGAGAATTTTGGAAATAGTAAACTAAAATGCACCTAGGGTGGAAAATAAAAATGCACCTTTAAATAGGGATACATCCCATTTTCTTAGATAATTATTATTTTACTTTTAAATTAGATAAATAGAAAAGGTTTACCAATTTAATAATTTGGTAATTTTGATCGGAAAACCTATAGAATCTGAGGAGTTTTTTAACCAGATGGTTGAAACTTTAGATATTATTATAGATAGACATCCTAAAGGAAAACCTCGTAAAAGGGAAAATTAAACCATAGAAAAATAGTACATAAACTTATTTTCAATATTTTGATTATAATGTGAAAGTATGATATTATGATAATGTGAAAGGAGGTAATAATTATGAGTTTAACTAAAATAAATCCCAGAGGACAAATTACCATACCAACAAAGTTTAGAAGTGCATTGCACTGTAAACCTGGAGATTATGTGGAAGTTGAAATGGAAGGAAATATACTAAAAGTAATTCCCAAAGAACTGATCGATAAAAGCCAGATGTGGTTTTGGACCAAGGAACATCAAAAAGCCGAAGAAGAAGCAGAGTTAGAACTTCAACAGGGAAAAGGCAAAGAAGTTAAAGATGTTAGGGAATTAATAGATGAACTCAATAAATAAATTTGTCTGGTTACCGAGGTTTAGGCGGGACTATAAAAAATTATCTTCTCAATTTCAAAAAAGAATTAATCAAGCCCTCTTACAAATGGAAAGAGATTTAGAACATCCTTCTCTTGAAACAAAAAAACTCAAAGGAACAAATTCTATTTGGGAAGCGAGGGCTTCTAAAAGCTTAAGAATTACTTTTAACTTAAAAGGCAAATTAATCATTCTTAGAACGGTTGGGGAACATAAAGTATTAAATCGACCTTAGTAAATATTTTGCCCTACAACCCTTTGTGTAAATGACGAGTAAAAATGCACCTTGAACGGAAGTAATAGGGACAGACACCTACTTCCTTAAATAATTAATATTTTACTTTTAAATTAGATAAATAGGGCAGAAATAGCAGGTTAATGATTCGACAGCTTTTAGCGGAGAACCTATGGGGTTTGAGGAGTTCTATAGGATGTGCTATTTAAAATGATTTTTTCTCCACTTGACGGGCTAATCCCATCCGGATAAATAACCAGGGTGCCCCAAAACTGATCCATATACCCAATAACAGATAACGGAAAAACCGGAACAATTGGTAGAAAGATTGGCCCTCTGAAGGCAGTATTAATTTTAATCCAAGATAGAATATCCCTATTCCGATAACCCCAACTAAAAAACTGATTAAACGCTGCAGCCAGTGCCCCGGCCGAATCCCTCCAATAAAAGAATGAAATAATAGCAGACCATAGCCAATACCGGTCAAAGCAGCCACCGAACTGATAATATCCGGTGATGATTGAATTTGTAATAAGATCAGCGGAAATAGCGTAATGCCAATTATTTTAAATACCATATTACCTTGAATAAAATCGAGATTGATCTTTAAAAAAATGAAATAACTTAAACCGAGAATGAGTCCGCCAATTAACCATCCTCCCAGGATATCGGTGGGAAAATGGACGCCCAGATAGATGCGGGAAAATCCAATCAAAAGAATCAATAAAACAGAAAGGTAACGAATCCAGGTTTGCTTTTTCCAATAAGCTATACTCCCCCATACAACCAGGGAAGACTGGGCATGACCGCTGGGAAAACCATATCCGGAGGCATATATTTTTTGAATTTCCGGTAAAATTTCAAAAGGGCGGGGCTGCTGAAATATCTCTTTTAATCCGTTATTAGCATAAACGGATAATAAAAAGATAATTCCGACTCGTATCCCCAAATAAAAGTCAACACACCAGAGAAGGAAGGGAAATAAAAGCAAGTAAAATAATTCATCTCCAAGAGAGGTAACAGCTCGAAAAAAAGAATCCAGCAAGGGTGTGTCAATCCGTTGAACCATAATAATGAAATTTAATCCCCACTGAAAAATGGCATCCATTCCGGCACCTCCCTTATCAGCTATAATAATTTATTATATCAAAAATAACCAGAGAATGCTCTTTTCCCAAAAAATATTCATCATCTTCTGGTAAATGACCGGGTGGACCGGGTTATTCTTTCCGGTGAAATACTTACTGATAACTTAGAAATGAGTATCTAGCACTTTGTTTTTAGGACTAACCTCAAAGTCAAGCAAAATTCCAGAGTTAATATCATTGACAACATGTATGAGGTGTGATATAAATACCAAAAGTACGAAAAATGCTAAATATCCAACAAGTAAAACAATTCGGAAAAAAAGGAGATGAAAAATGTTTGATCATTCTGATTTATATTTCACTACGGTTACTGTAGGGAAAAAGGGGCAAATCATTATTCCGGCAAAATTACGGAAAGAACTGTCAATTGCCTCTGACGAACAATTGGTTGTCCTTTCCGGTCCTCATCATGAAGGTTTTGCGGTGTTAAAAATCCAGCCATTTATTGAAAAACAGGAAAAGTTTAAGGAATTGACTGAGCAAATATTTGGAAGAAGTATGGATAGTGTAAAAACAGGTAAAAATAAAGAAAAATAAGGAGTGATAAAAATGAGGTTGAAAAAAAATTATTTTTTAGGTAAAGTTATTTTCACCCTTTTTTTGGGATTAATATTTTTTTTAGTTAGTCATTTACTCATCTTTACAGCCTCCTCTCCAACGAATATAAACCTGGAAAAGAGCATTCAAATTGCTCTGGAAAATAATATAGGTTATAAAATAGCTGAATCGACGGTAGATATCAGCCAGGCTCAGGTTAAAGAAGCTGAGGGAGCAAAAAAAATAAATATGAAAGTGCAAGGCGGTTACCTTCAGAAGAGTAAGATCCTTAGTGAGGAAGATATGGAGGCAGGTGATTACAGCGATCTTTTTGCTATTGGCCAAGGGGATCTGATTCTCTCTATCAGAACAACAAAAATTCTTTATAGCGGAGGTAAAATAGAATCAATAATTGATCAGGCAGAAACCAATAAGCAAATTTCTTTGAATGACCTGGAGAAAGAAAAACAGGAAATTATTTATAAAGTTACTGAGGCTTATTACCAGGCCCTGCAAGCTGAAGGTATAAAAAAAGTAAGTGCTCAGGCAGTCAAGCAGATGCAAGCTCACCTGGAATCATCGGAAGCACTATTAAAAGAAGGAATGATTGCCCCGATAGACTTGAATCGAATTAAGTCACAGTTATCCAATCTCGAACATAATCTAATCAAGGCAGAAAATGGTTTTGAACTGACGATGTACAATATTAATTCTATTATGGGGATTGATTTAAATACCGAATTGGTATTGGAGAATAATTTATCCTATGAACCCTGCGAAATTAATCTGGAAGATGCTTTAGTCCAGGCCGGAGAGAATCGATCCGAAATCATGAATATTGCCCAGCAAAGAAGGATCATGAAAGAAATGGTTGATGTGGCCAAAAGCAATAGAAAACCCCAGGTAATGTTAAGTGCTGATTCGGGAACCACCAGCTGGCAGGCTACGATCGTAGCAGAATATTCTCTCTTTGATGGTGGCGTTAACAAAGCCAAGATCGAACAGGCGGAGATAAAGCTTGCTCAGGTTGACCAAAGCGAAAAGCAAACGCGGCAATTAATTGAATTTGAAGTGCGTTCTGCTTATTTGAATATGAAAGAAGCAGAAAAATTAATTAAGGTAGCTGAAGAAGGCATAAAAAATTCCCAGGAAAGTTTTCGCATTGCTCAGGTAAAATATAATGAAGGCATTGCAACAAATACCGAAGTGATTGATGCCCAAAGTACCCTTATTGAAGCTGAGACTAATTATTTAAATGCTCTTTATGATTACAATATCAATCGTGCTGCGCTGGTAAAAGCAACGGGAACATGTGATTAAAAATTGAAAAATATATAAAAATTATCCTTTGATACTTGTTTATTTTTATTAGTTTAGTGTAAGAATTTTTAGATGATCATATTTATTAATATGTAAAAGAATACTGGTTATAGGAGAGAGGAAATATTTTATGAAAATTAAGAAAAGAACAATCTTTTTTATCTTTTTGTTTATTGTTATTATCGGTTTATTGGCATTTCGAATTGTCGATAGATTGAATGTAAAACAGCAGGAAGAAGTTCAGAAATCACAAATAGAAGAAGAAATCATTATTCCGGTAAGAACTGCCCTGGTGGAAAAAGGGGAAGTTAATTCTTTTTTAAAAGTTACCGGTGTGGTGGAAGCGAATGAAACGGTAAGAGTGACTTCTGAAATAATGGGACAGGCTAAAGAGGTCAAAGTAAAAAATGGTGAAGAGGTTAAAAGGGGAGATATACTCATTACCCTTGGTGATGAGCAAATAAAAATTCAGGTGGCACAAGCTCAGGCAACGTTGGATTCTGTCCAGGCTTCTTCTGATAAAATCAAATCCGGGGCACGTCCTCAGGTGATTAAGCAGGCAGAATCAGCCCTGCTTCAAGCCAAAATGAATCGGGATAGCGTAGAGGAAAATTATCTGAGAATGAAAAAACTTTTTACCGAAAAGGCAATATCCGAACAACAATATGAACAGGCGAAAAATCAATATGAGATTGCCGATGTGCAGTATCAGTCAGCCCAGGAGAGTTATGAATTAGTCATAGAAGGCGCGGCGGAAGAAGATATAAAATCAGTCGAAGCTCAAGTTAGACAGGCCAAGGCAGCTTTGGATATGGCCAGGTATCAATTGAAAAATACACAGATTACTGCTCCCATTAGCGGTAAAGTGACTTCCATTTCCGTAAGTTCAGGTGAGATGATTTCTCCTTCCATACCTTTATTGTCCATCATAGATGTAAGCAGGATATTTGTTAAAGTAGGAATTTCAGAGAAAGACATTTCTAAAATAAAAGAAGGTCAAAAAGTGAGCCTTGAAATTGATGCCTTTCCGGAAGAAAAATTCCGGGGAGAAGTTGTTTCCAAAGGTGTGGCGGTCGATCAAATCAGTAAGACGCTGGAGGTAAAAATTGAAATACTTCAATCGGAAGTGGATATTCCTATTGGTGTTTTTGCCCGGGGAGATATTCTTGTAAAAACCAATCAGAATGCATTAATCGTTCCTTCCAGTGCTTTGACCAGAAAAAAGGGCGGGATATATGTTTACGTGATTGAAGAGGGAGTAGCCAGACAAAAAGAAGTTGTTTTAGGCATTATTCAGGATGAACGGGTAGAGATATTGGATGGACTGTCAGAAAAAGAAGAAATTGTTGTTCTAGGTAATCAAGAGTTGGAAGATGGATTAAAAGTAAACGTACTGGGTAAGGAGGAATAGAATTGAATTTACCTAATTTTTCGGTTAACCGACCGGTTACTATTTTAATGCTTTTTATCGGATTAATTTTGATAGGACTTATATCATATCAGAATTTAGGATTGGATTTATTGCCTGACTTATCCTTTCCCATGTCAGCCATTATCGTTTCCTATTCGGGAGTAGCTCCCCAGGAAATAGAAAATATGGTTACGATACCTCTGGAAGAAGCGGTAGGTACTATTCAGGGTGTGAAAAAAATTTCCTCTTATTCCCGGGAGGGAAGCTCTCTTGTTTTGATGGAATTTAACTGGGGTACAGATATGGATGTCAGTGCTTTGAATATTCGGGAAAAGATTGACCAGATCAAAGGATTTCTTCCCGATGATGCCAGTGATCCGATGGTCATTAAATTTGACCCCTCACTGATGCCGATTCTGGTTTTAGGAATAGATTCGGAGGAGAGAGATTTACAAAAATTACAGGAATATGCGGAAGATATAATCAAACCCCGTCTGGAAAGAATGGAAGAGGTTGCCAGCGTTACGATTAATGGTGGTTTGGATAGAGAAATACTGGTTTCGATTGATAGTGATAAACTCCGTTCCAATCAGTTAAGCTTTAGTCAGGTGACTGCTGCTTTGGCCGGAGAAAATGTTAATTTACCTGCAGGAACACTAAGGGAAGGCACCATTAATTTTCTTATCAGGACTTTGGGAAGATTTGAAAGCACTCAAGATATCGAAGAAATATTAATCTCTAATATTCGGGGAAAAAAAATTTATTTAGGTGATATTGCCAAGGTTGAAGATACCTTTAAGGAAAGAAATTCAATTACCTATGTAAACGGAAAACCCGGTATTATGGTGAGCTTACAGAAAGAATCGGGCAAAAATACGGTTACTGTAGCCAAAAGGGTATTTAAGGAGCTAGAGATTATTCAAAAATTACTGCCTGCCGATATATCTATCATCCCGGTTTTTGATTCTTCCGATTTCATCAAAAAGACCATATCGCAAGTAGGATGGGTGGCTTTATACGGGGCGATTATAGCGGTGTTTGTACTATTCTTTTTCCTGGGTAATTTAAGCAGTACATTAATTATTAGTTTTGCCATACCTATTTCTTTGATTTTTACTTTTACTCTGCTTTATTTTTCCAATTTAACTTTGAATATGATGACTCTGGGAGGTTTAGCCCTGGGAATCGGTATGATGGTGGATAATTCCATTGTCGTTTTGGAAAATATATTTAGGTATAGAGAATTTGGAACCGATATTAAAGAATCTGCTTTTTTGGGTGCAAGCGAAGTAGGCACGGCGATTTCTGCTTCCACTTTTACTACCATTGCTGTATTTTTACCTATTTTATATGTTCAGGGAATTGCCAGTGAATTATTTAGGTCTATGGGGTATACCATTACTTTTTCTCTTTTAACTTCTTTGTTGGTGGCCTTAACCCTTGTTCCCATGCTTTCTTCAAAAATTTTACGCTTTAAAGTAAAGGATAATAGCTCATCTACTTCTAAAGAAAATTTGGTTCAAAATTCTCTGAGTCATGGTGGAAGAATTTTTAATTTTGTGAGAGAAGAATATAGTAGATTGATTAGCTGGTCTTTAAGACATCGGGGCATTGTATTTATTCTGGCAGTGATTATTTTTGTCGGGTCCATCATGTTAATACCCTTTGTAGGAACAGAGTTCATGCCATCGAGCGACCAGGGACAATTTAATATTAATATTACTTTACCTACCGGGACGAATCTGGAAACTACCAGAGAAGTAGTAAGTGAAGTGGAAAAAATTGTTTTAGAAATACCGGAAATAAAAAGTATGTTAACTACTGCAGGAGAGGGTTCCGGTGGCATGGGATTTAGTACCGAAGGTGGCAACAGTGGCACCATTATGGTTAATCTGGTAGATCAAAATAAGAGAGAAAGAAATATGGCGCAGATTATTAACGAATTAAGGCAAAAAATTGGTACTTATCCGGATGCCCAAATAAAATTTTCAGAACAAGGTTTTACATTTTCCTCCGGGTCGGATTTAGAAGTAAAAATATCCGGTGATTCGCTGGATGAATTGGAAAACATTGCCAACCGTATTGTGATATCGATAACAGAAGTAGAAGGAGTGTATGACCTGGAGAGCAGTGTAGAAGATGTACGTCCGGAATTACATGTGAATATTGACCGCGAAAAAGCAAATCTCTATGGTTTAAATACTGCTCAGATTGCCTCTACCGTTCATGATGCTCTTTTGGGTAGAGTTGCCAGTATTTATCAGGAAAAAGGAGAACAAATTGATATACGGATTAGATTGGAGGAGGAAGATAGAAACAGTATAAAGGAAGTAGAAAATCTTCTGATTAGCTCCAGTGTTGGATTACAGATTCCTTTAAAAGAAATTGCAGAAGTTATAGTGGGTTCCGGGCCCAAAGGGATTGACCGCGAAAATCAACAGCGGGTAGTGAATGTATCCGGAAATATCAGTGGTCGTGTTTTAGGGAAAGTGATTCAGGATGCTCAGCAGAAATTGGAAAAATTAGTATTGCCCGAGGATTATCGCTATGAATTTAGTGGACAAAACAAAGAAATGCAAGAGTCATTTTTGCAGCTTGCCCTGGCATTGGTTTTATCCATTATTCTGGTTTATATGATTATTGCTGCTCAGTTTGAATCCCTTTTAATGCCCCTTGCTGTTATGTTTTCTGTTCCCTTTTCTTTAATAGGAGTTGTTTTGGCATTATTACTGACAGACAAAAGTTTGAATGTGCTTTCTTATATCGGTATTATCATGCTGGTAGGGATCGTGGTCAATAACAGTATCGTTTTGATTGATTATATTAATCAGCTTCGACAAAAGGGTATGGAAAGGAAAGAAGCCATTATTTTAGGAGGGGAAACCCGTTTAAGACCTATTTTAATGACCATGTTTACCACGGTTCTTGCTCTGGTTCCCATGGCAATAGGTATCGGTGAAGGCGCGGAGCTTCGGGCGCCGATGGCGATTACCATCATCGGAGGTTTGAGTTCATCCACCTTTTTGTCATTGATTATTGTTCCCATTTTTTATACTTTTTTGGATGATTTAAGCCAAAAAATAACTGGAAAAGGAAAGGTAAAAAACTAATAAAAAAAAGAGCCGAAGAGGAATAGCTAATGAAAACTAAAAAAGGCTTTACCTTACTTGCCGAAACTTTTTATATTCAAGGATATGGAGCCGATGGTTTACTTCCCAATATACTTACAGTAAAAAAATAATTAGTCATCTGATAGGTAAGGTGCGTGCTTTTTCTTTTATTATTTTGTAAATGATGCAGAAAACTTTCAACAAATGATACCCTTAGTTGTAGACCCTGCAATACCATAATATTCATTTTCAGTAATTTTTTATCAAATTATTTTTCTAAAAAAGAAGGATTTTTAAAAGTTTTGTTATATGTAATTATTAAGAGTAAGAATAAAATTTAAAAGTAATGAGGAGGAGTATTACATGTAAAAAATCTTTTTAATTATTAAAGACTATCTGTTGCCTTTTTCTTTAAAAATATTTTATAGTTTTAAAAAAAGCTTATAAATTCTAATTTTAAGGTATATATGCGATAATTTTTATTTTTAGGATTATTGACCAACAATAAAGCGGTTAGACACATTCCCACATCCCCACCACAAATCTTCCAATAAATCTACAAAAAAAATCCTAAGAGTCTTAGATCGAATAAAAGATTTCACATTTTGTAAAAATTAATTAGCATTAATAGGAAGTTATTAACATTGTTCCTCTTCCACCGTGTTTACCTGACACCTATAAGGAGGGGTTGCCTATGATAAACCAAGACTGGCTCCCCGTTTACAGGTATCGGAGGAGTCGACTGATACCATCTCAATTACCTGGCAGACTTAAAACAAAGGAGGTGATAAAAAATGGCTAAATTTTTAGTTATTCATCCGGTAGGTAAGGAGTTAACTACGGAGGCTGCTACACCTTTTATGAAGGCATTGAAGGCAAATCACACAGTTGATGCTTATTGGATTGGAAGTCGGTATGTACGTGAGAAAGGCAAAGTATATTGCGAATTTGATGCAAAAAATGCTGAATCTATCCGTCAAGTCCTCGCTAAAGCAAATAAAATTGCGGGAGAATTGCCCACAGAAGGGATTTATAAGATCGATCTGATGGTTAACTCCGAAGACTTTAGATAATTTTAATTTACAAAGCCCGCCAAAATTAAATATTACAAAAGAAAATATTAATAAATAAAGAGGTGAATAACTCATGATTGATGCAGAAGTGTTTTGGAATAATGTTAGTGCCTATAATGTTTCAATTTTCCCTATGCAAATAATTACACTGGTCGTAGCAGTTATACTAACCTATTTGTTATTTGTCAGACCCAGCGCCGGTATAAATAAAATAATGAAAGCTTATTTGTCTTTTACCTTTGTTTGGCTTGTATTCATGTTTCCATTTGAGGGGTCTTTAAAATAGGCTTTGGTTTAGTGCATCTGGTAATAGCAATACTCTTTTTTATAGATATATTTACGGGAAAAATTGAATTTAAATTTCCGGAGACAAGTGGTAAAAGATACTTCATGCTTTTTTTGATTTTTTCTGCCTTTGCCCTTTATCCTTTGATTGAATATATGAGCGGATATCTTTATCCAAAAATTCTATTATTTGGTGTAGCACCTTGTCCTACAACTATATTTTCTCTGGCATTGCTAATAGGAGCAGTACCAAAAGTAGGTAAAATAATTTTTATTTTACTTATATTTCCAGCCATTTTCTCTGGTCTTTCTACGCCAACAATGCTTGGGCTTTGGGCAGATTTATTATTGCTTTTTACAGGGGTTACGGTTTAATTACTTTGATAAAGAATTGGAAGCTTATCGGGAAAGGATAAAATAATTATCAAAAAATTTTGGCGGGCTTTGGAAATCTGTGTGAGGAAATAGGATTAAATGTTTAAAAAAGAAAAAATGTTAGCTCTAACTAAATTATTTTTAAAATTATCAATTACCCTAATTCTCACCCTTAATCTAATTTCTTCCCCCAATTCTACTATTCTTGCCTCAGAGACGATTAATCTAAAAGATTATATTAAAGATAAATTCCCTTCGGTAATATATAATATTTACCTCGCCTCTTTAGATGAACTTGACCCATATGAAAAAGAATTTATTGACATTTTGCAAAATCTGCTAGAAGATACCCAAAGATATTATGCTAAAGAAGTCTATAATAATGGTTTTACTCAAGAACTTCTCGAAAAAGCAAGAGAGGAAATAATAATAGAAGAATCTTTAACTAAAGTTGAAGAAAAGATAAGTGAAAAATTGCCCACAGTTAGCAAGGAAATTGAGCCGCTACCATCCAGAATAGAAAAATTATCTCTTAAAGAAAAAATAGCTTATCGTTTTATCATAAATGAAAAAAATACTTATAAAGACTGGTATAATAGATTTGTATTTTGTGGTGTAGATTTGGACCGCTCTCGAAGAGTAATATCTCGAATAAAGAATTTTTACCATTGGTGTGATGAATGGTCAAAGGAAGGAGAAAATCTGGAAAATCTTGCTCAAGAGGCTCTTTCTGCAGAAAATATTTATACTGCAATATATTTATTTCATGAAGCAGCGGGGTGTTTTTTTGTTGGCCAGTTTCCTTATTATATAGATATTAAAAAGAAAAATGAAGCTCAGGAAAGAGCAAGAGAAAATTATAAACGTGCCCTTGAATTATATCCCGAAGAAAAAAGGCCAATAAGAATAGAAATACCCTTTCGAGAGACTTTCATTCCTGCTTATCTCCGACTTTGTAGCCAGCCAGATAGACCTCTTGTAGTTCTTATCAACTCACTTGACAGTATAAAAGAAATTGAAAATCACTATTTAGGGAATCTATTAGTAGAGGCCGGTTTTAATGTTTTTTCTTTCGATGGTCCAGGCCAAGGAGAAATGTGGAAAAATATGAAAATGATCCCTGACTATGAAAAAACCATTAGCACTATTATTAACTGGTTTGAAGAGGATAATAAATACAATATTGATCTTAAAAAAATAGCAACTTATGGCATAAGCCTTGGGGGATATTTTTCATTTCGAGCAGCTGCTCTGGATAAAAGAATTTGTTGTACTGTGGTAATTAGCGCACCCGGTTATTTCCCCACTCTTTCAGAATTGAAAAAAATAAAAAGGGGACTTTTTTATACTACCGGCGCAAATAGTCTAAAAGAAGTTAAATTTTTATGGGGTGAAATAAATATTGAAGAAGTACCACAACTTGACCGTCCCCTTCTTTTAATCTACGGAGAAGAAGATAAGCTCTTTCCCCTAGAACATGCTTATTACCTTATGGATTGGGCAGTAGGAGAAAAAGAATTAAAATCCTACCCTGAAGGCGAGCATGCTTGTATTAATTTTTTAGATGAAGTAGTCCCCTATTCCATTGACTGGCTCAGAAAACATTTATCGGAATAACTAACTATAAATAGGAACACATCCCATTTTCTTAGATAATTAATATTTTAATTTTAAATTAGAGAAATAGGGAAGGTGTCTCAGGTCAATATTCCGATTACTTTTTCTAACTTTTCGTAATGCTTTGATTGTGGTACTGTTACCTTGAGAAGAAAAGAGTTAAGGTAGAAAATATTTATAATTTTAAGGCCTTTTGACATTTTACTAAAAGGCTTTTTTGTTTTATTATAGATTATATTCCAGAAAAAGAAGGATTTTTAATAAGCAGTGTAGTATATAATATATAAAGATATTTTAAGCTGATATTTATATTCTAAAATAAAAATAACCAAATATATATAATTTTGAATAAATTTAACATTGTAACCTGTATAAAGGTAACAGGAGAGACCTTTTCTTTTAAAGAGAAAAGGAGCCGAAGAGGCAAGGTACTAAAAGTATCCAAACTTTCAGGCAAAAGGACCGTTACCGGACAGAACTCTGGAGAGCTTTATACAAAAAAGCACCGAAGGGGCAACTCCTAATTTTTAGGAAAACCCATACAGAGTTTGCTAATAGAATTATCTCCTAATTTCTTAGGAAGAATCTTTCAGGTAAAAGGACAGAGCAAGAGAGTAATATAATTATTTTTTTGCTTTGTCTTTTTTATTTTTTTAAAATATTTTAGAAAAGCATAGAAATATAATTGTTTAATCTTTGGGATTAGAAATGTCAAATGTTGAGACTTGAACCCTTTATTTGCTTTATTTGCTTTTAAGATTAAATGTTTTTTATAGGAGGTAATGGAATGGAAGATAAGAGTATTGCCAAAGAACAATTTATAAAAGAATTGGATGAAATGAAGAAAAAAATTGCAAAATTAGAAGTAAGTGAAGATATGCATAAATGGGCAGAGGCGAAATTACAGAGGGAGAGTTATGAAAAAGATATATTATTAAATAATGCTCCAACTATGATATATTGGTTAGATGCTGAAGGAAAATTTATTATAGTTAATAAATGTTTTGCTGAATTATTTAATAAGTCCCCCGATGATATAAAAGAGAAATATCTATACGATTTATACTCTGAAAAGATTTCTGATAAAATTTATGCTGATAATGTAAAAATAATTGAATCCGAAACAGCAAAATATGGGATTGAAGAATCTTTGGAAATCCCAAATGGTATGATATGGGTTAGAAGTGATAAAATGCCTTATAAAGATGCAAATGGTAAGGTTATAGGCGTTATTGGTGTTTTATTCGATATTACAGATCAAAAAGAAAGAGATAAAGATATAAAAGAATCAGAGGAAAAATTCAGAATTATTGCCGAAAGAAGTTTTGACATAATAATTGTTGCTGATGAAAAAGGAGTATGCAGCTATGTTTCTCCTTCGATAGAGAGAGTGCTAGGATATAAGCCTGATGAAATAGTTAGCAAGCACTTTCAAATCCTTTTCCCGGATAATATGAATAAAAAAGTAGAAGGAATTTGTAATACTTTAATTCAGGGTAAGGAAATTGAGGGGGTAAATCTTGAAATAACTAGAAAAGATAGGGGGAAAGCGATAGTCGAAGTTAACGGTTCTGCCATAATTAAGGATAAAAAGATAGTTGGAATTCAAATACATTTAAGAAATATAACTGTGCGCAAGTTAGAAGAAGAAATGATAGAGAAAGAAAAAAACAAATTACAGAAATATATTGATATAGCAGGTATTATATTAAAGATTATCGATAGAGATGGTAAAGTAAGTCTAATCAATAACAGAGGTTGTGAGGTTTTAGGATATGCAAAAGAGGATATTTTGGGGAAAAATTGGATTGATAATTTTGTTCCGGAAAGACTACAAAACAAAATGAATGATATTTTAGCGAAACTGCGATCTAAGCAAACTGTTTCTTATGAATATTTCGAAAATCCGGTTTTAACTCAAAATGGAGAAGAAAAAATTATTAGTTGGTATAATACTGTATTAAAAGATGAAAAGGGTAAATTTCAGGGGATATTAAGCTCTGGAGAGGATGTTACTACAAAAAGTAAAGTTGAACGAGAGCTCCAAGAGAATTACCAAAAATTACAGCAAATTATGGAGGATACTGTTTATACTATGGCCAAAGTTGTTGAAAAGAAAGATCCATATTCCGCTGGTCATCAAAAAAGAGTCTCTCAGCTTTCTACAGCTATAGCAAAAGAGATGAAGTTACCTAAAGATAAAATTGAAGGGTTAAAGGTTGCATCATTGGTTCATGATATCGGAAAAATTGGTATGCCCATAGAGATTTTAAGTCAACCAAGTGGTTTATCTGAATTAGGCCACCAATTAATGAAAGAACATCCTATGACTGGATATAATATTTTAAAAGAGATTGATTTTCCTTGGCCAGTTGCTGAAATTGTACTACAACATCATGAGAAAATAAATGGTTCTGGATATCCAAATGGACTAAAAGACGAAGAAATTTTAATTGAAGCAAAAATATTATGTGTAGCTGATGTTATTGAGGCAATGAGTTCTTATCGGGCTTATAGGCCTAGTCATAGTATCAAGGAAGCATTAAACGAGCTAACTAAGAATAAAGGAACTCTTTATGATTCAATGGTTGTAGATGCTTGTAAAACATTATTTAAGTACAAAGGTGCAAAATTTGATTTCTTGGGATAAGAAATAAAATGTGATACGGGATGGTTATTAAGTGCCTTTTGGGGGATTTAAATTTTTAAAAATCGATAATTTACTACAAGGCAATTCAAAAAATTGTATTTTTTCTTTTTTTGAGCTATAATTTTTTAAAATAAACTAAATATTTAAATATAAACAGTTTAAGGGAAGAGTGGTGAAAATCCACCGCAGTCCCGCTACTGTAATGGGTGACGAAAGCTGTAATAGGCCACTGTTAAAAATTTTCAACTTTAGCGTTAGATGGGAAGGCACAGCAATTAGATTGACC
>Ga0268285_1000630_pt1 | contig 19723 bp, 16 predicted proteins | sample saktaG_2_FD_190144 | JGI IMG/M metagenome (GOLD analysis project Ga0268285, IMG submission 190144) | Saline water microbial communities from Sakinaw Lake, British Columbia, Canada - sak_2013_06_06_120m | ecosystem: Environmental > Aquatic > Non-marine Saline and Alkaline > Saline ... | reverse complement strand
ATCTTCAGAAGAGAAAAAAAATTGGCTTAAAACCTTAAAAGATGTGTCATTAGGCTCTGATGCCTTTTTCCCATTCGGCGATAATATTGAAAGAGCTTTTAAAAGCGGAGTAAAATTTATTGCACAGGCGGGCGGTTCAATAAGAGATGATAATGTTATTGAAACCTGCAATAAGTATAATATGGTTATGGCATTTACGGGAATAAGATTATTTCATCATTAATTTATTATTTGTAGGGGCGACCTTTGGTCGCCCGCAAGAACGGAGGTAAATATGAAAGTTTTAGTAATTGGTGGCGGAGGAAGAGAGCATACTATTGTATGGAAATTAGCTGGGAGTAAAAAGGTAACAAAAATTTGGTGTGCCCCCGGAAATGGTGGGATATCAAAGTTAGCCGAGTGCGTAAATATTAAGGCTAATGATGTTGAGGGTGTTGTAAATTTTGCTAAGCAAAATAATCCCGATATGGTTGTAGTAGCACCCGATGACCCATTAATGTTAGGAATGGTAGATGCATTGCAAAATGCAGGTATTAGAGCATTTGGACCTAATAAGAATGCCGCATTAATTGAAGGAAGCAAAACCTTTTCAAAAGAATTAATGCAAAAATATAATATTCCAACAGCACAGTTTGAAGGTTTCTCTGATATGCGAAAAGCATTAGCATATTTAGACACAAAAAAAACCCCTATTGTTGTAAAGGCTGATGGATTAGCATTGGGCAAAGGCGTTGTTGTGGCGGCTACTATTGAAGAAGCAAAAAAAGCAGTTGTCAATATAATGGGTGAAAAAATATTTGGAGATGCTGGCAACAATATTGTAATTGAGGAGTGTTTAGTGGGACCAGAAGTTTCTGTTCTTGCCTTTACCGATGGCAAAACTTTAATTCCAATGGTTTCGGCACAGGACCATAAAAGAGCTTTTGACTTTGATGAGGGACCAAACACAGGTGGAATGGGCACATTTTCTCCAAGCAGACTATATACAGACGAGATAGCAAAATACTGCGAAAAAGAAATATTTTTACCTACAATAAAAGCTATGAACCACGAGGGCAGACCATTTAAAGGTGTATTGTATTTTGGCTTGATTCTCACAAAGGATGGACCAAAAGTTATTGAATATAATTCAAGATTTGGCGACCCTGAAACGCAAGTGGTTTTACCAAGATTAAAAACAGATTTATATGAAATATTTGAAGCAGTAATAGATGAAAAACTTCACAAAATAAATATAGAATGGGAAGATAATGCCGCAGTTTGCGTAGTTGTGGCAAGTGGAGGTTATCCTGCAAAATATGGGACAGGATATGAAATTCAAGGAATAGAAAATGCGGAAAATGAAAATGTAGTAGTTTTTCACGCTGGCACAAAAATTGAAAATGGTATTTTCTTAACAAATGGCGGACGAGTATTAGGAGTAACAGCAATAGCGGAAAATCTTGATAAAGCAATTAAAACTGCCTATTCAGCAGTATCAAAAATATCCTTTAAAGACCATCATTATAGAAAAGATATTGGAATTAAATAAAGTAAATATTTAATGATTTAATTTATTTTTTTTTATTGAATTTTCTTTTGTATTTTTCGTAAAAAAAGCAAATAAAAAAGGTGGAGTTACCCACCAATTATATTTTGATATTAATTTTTTAAATCTTATAAATAGCTAAAGCCTCAATTAATTCATTTTCATCACTGCCACTTTTTATGTTTACAGTAATTGGCTTTGTTAAATCCAAACTAAATATCCCCATAATTGATACAGCATTAACTGTATAATCTCCAGAGGAGAGGCTTACATCGCAAGAGAATTTAGAAATAGTTTCAACAAAGTTTTTAATTTCAGTTACTGAGCTTAGTAAAACGGAAAAACTTGACACAAAAAATCACCTAAACCTTTTTTTAATATTATAATATCATAAAATTTGAAATAGTCAACTAAGTATTTTGCAAAAAGGGAAAAAAATATGAAGGTAGCATTTTACACCTTGGGCTGTAAAGTAAATAATTACGAAACTACTGCAATTCAAAATGAATTTATAAAAAAAGATTTTGAAATTGTTAATTTTGATACAATTGCGGATGTTTACGTAATAAATACTTGTGCGGTAACAAAACAAAGCGATAAAAAATCTCGTCAAATGATTAGGCGGGCAAGAAAACTAAATGAAAATGCTATTATTGTAGCATGTGGTTGTTCAACAGAAGTTTTAAAAGATGATAATAGTTTTTCTCAAGCTGATATTATTATAGGAAGTGCAAACAAAACAAATATAGCTAATATAGTAATAGATTATTCAAAAGATAAGAAAAAATACATTTTTGATACAAGTATAGATGAAATAAAGGAATTTGAGCATATGTCGGTATTATCCTTTCAAAATAAAACAAGAGCATCAATAAAAATTGAGGATGGATGCGATAATTATTGTGCTTATTGTATAATTCCATTTGTTAGAGGTTCAGTTCGTTCAAAACCTATTGAAAAAGCATTAAGTGAAATAAATGAGTTAGCAAAAAACGGATATCAAGAAATAGTGCTTACAGGAATTCATTTAACATCTTATGGCAAGGATTTAGATAATATTAACTTAATTAATTTAATAGAAAAAATCGGAGAAATAAAAGGTATTGAGAGGTTAAGATTAGGTTCATTAGAACCTACATATCTTAATGAGAAAATTGTAAAAAGAATAAAAAAAATCAAATCTTTATGTCCTCATTTTCATTTATCTTTACAAAGTGGTTGTGATGAGACCTTAATTAGAATGGGTAGAAAATATACAACTTGCGAATATGAAAAAGAAGTAAAACTTTTAAGAGAGCATTTCCCTAATTGTTCTATTACTACTGATATTATGACTGGTTTTCCAAATGAAACTGAGAAAGAATTTAATGAAAGTTTTGAATTTTTTAAAAAAATTCATTTTTCCAATGCACATATATTTACTTATTCAAGAAGAAAAGGAACAAAAGCTGATATAATGCCTAATCAAGTTGACGAGAATATTAAAATTAACAGGGCAAGGATTTTATTAGAACAATCTAAAACAGATAAGCAAAATTACTTAAAACTTCAAATTGGTAAAAAAAACGATATACTTTTTGAAAACACCTATAAGAATGGATTTTATGAAGGATATACAAGTAATTATATCTTAGTTAAGGTGAAAAGTGATTTAGATGTAAGAAAAAGCTTTAAAAATGTTGAAATTTTACAAGTGAAAGAAGATTTTTGTATTGGACAAATAATATAATATTTGCTACAATATTTTTTGTGAAATATTTATTTTATTATTAATGCTGTTTGGAGAATAATAGGTATGGAAGAAAAGCAAGAATTAATTGAAGAAAATGATAATTTTTTTGAACAAAATATTGATGAAAGCAATAATACAATTCAAACTATTGACCATAAAAATATTGCACCTGTCGAAAAAGAAAAAAAACCACCCAAAATTCATCTTGATATATTAGATGGATTTAGAGGGTTAGCAATTTTAATTGTTATGTGGTTTCATATTTGGCAACAGTCGTGGCTTGGAACTGATTTTGAAATATTTGGTATGAAGTTTAATTTTGATTTTATACCACGAACAGGTTTTATGGGAGTTGAACTTTTTTTCTTTATTAGTGGATTTGTATTATTTTATCCTTATGCAAGAAGTTTTTATGAGGGTGCGAAAACTCCAAATTTAAGAAGATATGTATATCGAAGATTTATAAAGATTGTTCCTACTTATTACCTTTCTCTTCTTGTAATGGTTTTATGGCCTCACAATTTGAATATTACCGATGCTAAGGAATTAGGTATATATGTATTAAAACATCTTCTTTTTATTAATAGTTTAACAATTGACACTTTTTATGATAGGATAAATGGTGTACTTTGGTCACTTTCTGTTGAGGTGCAGTTTTACATAGTTTTTCCTTTGATAGTATTATTAATGAAAAAGTTTTACAAAATTGCACCGTTAATTGTTTTTATTGTAACAAATATTTTTGCAATAATGTATAGAAATTACTACATTTCAAACCCAAAAGATATGTCATTTATGTTTAATCAATTACCGGGAGTTATAGATATATTTGTTGGCGGAATGTTTACTTGCTATTTGATAGTTTGGGCAAGAAATAAATTTAATTTTAATATTATACATAAAATAGTTTTTGCAGCATTATCACTCACATGTTTATTAACATATTTTTATATGATGAGCCAATACAATAGGGAAGCAATGCAGATTTGGCAAAGTAGCAATCGTCAATATTTTGTATATTTATTTATGGGTATGATGGGATTTGGCTGTCTATCGATTGGTGTTTGGAGAAAAATAGTTGCAAATAAAGTTTTGGTTTTTCTATCACTCATATCATATAATCTTTATATTTGGCACGATTATATATTATTACAGTTACTTAAATATCGCATACCTCCTTTTATTGGAAATAATCAACACGATGATCCAAACTTTAACAAAGTTTTGTATACTATTTTAGCCTTTGGCATTTCAATAGTAGTTGCCACACTATTAACATATTTGTTTGAAATACCATTATTAAAAAATGGATTTAAGGGCATATATGTAAAAATCAAATCATTATTTCTAAAACAAATAAAAAAAGTTTAAAAAATAATATGTTCATATTTTGGAGGTAAATTAATGTCGAAGGTTTACAGAATATATGTAGAAAAAAAGAAAGAATTTGCAGTAACTGCAAATGCTTTATTTAATGATGTTATCAAAAATTTGCAAATTACCCATCTTCAAGGCATTAGAATACTCAATAGATATGATATTGAAGGTATTAATTTAGAAATTTTTGATAAGGCAAGAGATATAATTTTTTCAGAACCGCAAGTTGATTTTACTTATTTGAACATTCCAAAGATTGAACAAGAGCATAGAATTTTTGCAGTTGAATATCTACCGGGACAATTTGACCAAAGAGCAGATTCAATGGAGCAATGTATTGGAATTTTAACAGCAGGGGATAGGCCGAGAGTTAAGAGTGCTCAGGTGTATATGCTTTTAGGAAATTTAAATGATTATGATAAAAACAAAATTGCAAATTATTTAATAAATCCAGTTGAAAGTAGAGAAGCTACTTTGGGTAGATTTGAAACATTAGAGCAAAAATATGATATTCCTAAAAGTGTAGATGTTATTGAAGGATTTATTAAACTTTATAATGATGAATTAAAAACATTTATAATTGAATACGGATTTGCAATGGATTTTGACGATATAAAGTTTTGTCAAGACTATTTTAAGAATATTGAAAAGAGAGAGCCAACCATTACTGAACTTAGAATGATAGATACATATTGGTCAGACCATTGTAGACACACAACCTTTTTAACAAAAATTGAAAAAGCAGAAATAGAATCAGAAATGGTCAAACAAGCCTATGAATTATATTTGAATTCAAGAGAAATTGTATATGAGGGCAAAAACAAACCTATAACCTTGATGGATATAGCAACAATAGCAATGAAAAGATTAAAAAAAGAGGGAAAATTAATAGATTTAGATGAGAGCGAGGAAATTAATGCTTGCTCAGTTAAGGTAAAAGTAAATATTAAAGGAATTGACCATGATTATTTACTTATGTTTAAAAATGAAACTCATAATCATCCAACTGAAATTGAACCTTTTGGAGGAGCGGCAACCTGCTTAGGTGGAGCAATTAGAGACCCTCTTTCAGGAAGGTCTTATGTTTATCAGGCTATGCGTATTACGGGCTGTGCTGACCCCAGAATACCTGTAGAAGATACAATGCAGGGGAAATTACCCCAAAGAAAAATCACTGTAGGTGCGGCTAATGGCTACAGTTCATACGGTAATCAAATTGGCTTGGCAACAGGTTTTGTAAAGGAAATTTATCATAGTGGATATGTTGCAAAAAGGCTTGAAATTGGAGCGGTTATTGGAGCAGTTCCAGCTAAAAATGTTATTAGAGAAACCCCGCAAGAAGGAGATGTAATAATATTATTAGGTGGAAAAACAGGTAGAGATGGTTGCGGAGGAGCAACAGGTTCTTCAAAATCTCACACATTAGAATCAATATTAAGTTGTGGTGCAGAGGTTCAAAAGGGAAATCCACCTGAAGAAAGAAAAATTCAACGACTATTTAGAAAAGAAAGCGTTACAAAACTAATAAAAAGATGCAATGATTTTGGGGCTGGTGGTATATCAGTTGCTATTGGCGAATTAGCCGACGGCTTAATTATTGATTTAAATGCTGTTCCAAAAAAATATGAAGGCTTAGATGGAACTGAACTTGCTATTAGTGAAAGTCAAGAGAGAATGGCGGTTGTTGTTAGAAAAGAAGATGCAAATAAATTCATTTCTTATGCAAATGAGGAAAATATAGAGGCAACTTTAGTTGCAGTTGTTACTAAAGAAACAAGGCTTAAAATGAATTGGAATAAAAAAACTATTGTGAATATTTCAAGAGAGTTTTTAAATTCTAATGGTGCCGAAAAAAGCACAAATGTTAAAATATTAAACAATAATTTAATAAATATAAACAATATTGAAGTAAAAGGAAATGACTATAAAGAAAAATGGTTAAATTTAATAAGTGATTTAAATATTTGCTCGCAAAAAGGTTTAGTAGAAAGATTTGATAGCACTATTGGAGCAGGGAGTGTTTTATTGCCTTATGGTGGTAAAAATCAACTTTCAGAAGTTCAAGTAATGGCTTCAAAACTTCCGGTTTTAAATGGAGAAACCAATACTTGCTCTGTAATGGCTTATGGTTTTAACCCTTATATTTCTGAAAAAAGTCCTTTTTTAGGAGCTGTTTATTCAGTCGTATCATCTGTTTCAAAATTAGTATCTGTTGGCTGTAGTTTAGATAAAATGTGGTTAACTATGCAAGAGTATTTCAAGAGAACCAAAAACGACCCTTTGAGATGGGGAATGCCTTTTGAAGCACTTTTAGGAGCAATGACTGCTCAACTTAAATTGGGAATTGGAGCAATTGGTGGCAAGGATTCTATGTCTGGTAGTTTTGAGGATATTGATGTGCCTCCAACTCTTGTTTCATTTGCAGTTTCAATTATTAATGCTGAAACTTTGATAACTTCAGAGTTTAAAAAGGCAGGAAGTTTTGTTTATTTATTAAAGCCAGAACTTGAAAAAGACTATCAATTCAATTTTGAAAAATTATTATTGTTATTTAATAAATTAAACAAACTTATTATAGAAGGCAAGGTATTGTCTTGCTGGGCAATTTCAGATGGTGGAATTTGCGAAGCGATAACCAAAATGTGCTTAGGAAATAATATAGGCTTTAGTTTTGAAAGTTGTTTTGATTTTAAAGAAGTCTTTAAATTTTTCTATGGAGGATTTATAGTTGAAACTGATGTTAAAATTGTTGATGCAGTTTTAATAGGCAAAACTGTAAGCCAAGAAAATATTATTTTTAATAATGTAGAATTAACTTTAAAGCAAATTCAAAAAAAATGGGAAGCACCTTTAGAAGAAATATTTCCTGTAAAGATTGCTGATAATAAAAAAAATACTCAAGAATTTAAATTTAACAATAAAAATATAAAAGCCCCATCTATAAAGACGGCGAAACCAAAGGTTTTAATACCTGTATTTCCTGGCACAAATTGCGAATACGATACTGCAAAGTGTTTTGAAAATGCAGGAGCTCAATGCGAAATTATAGTTATTAATAATCTAAATGCCAACTCTCTTAATCAATCTTTAATTGTTGTTGAAAAAGCTATCAGTAATTCTCAAATTATAATGCTTCCCGGTGGTTTTTCAGGTGGAGATGAACCTGATGGTTCTGGTAAATTTATTTGTGCTTTTTTCAGAAATGATAAATTGAAAGAGGCAATTAATAATTTGCTTTATAAACGAGATGGCTTGATGTTAGGTATTTGCAATGGTTTTCAAGCACTAATTAAGTTGGGCTTAGTTCCTTATGGGCAAATTAGAGAAATGAATAGTGATTGTCCAACCTTGACTTGTAATTCTATAGGTAGACATCAGTCAATGATGGTTAGAACAAAAATTTGCAGTAATTTATCTCCTTGGTTTAGCCTTTGTGAATTAGGAGAAATTCATACAGTCCCTATTTCTCATGGCGAAGGACGATTTATAGCAAGTAATGAACTAATTAACAAATTAGCATTAAATGGTCAAATTGCAACTCAATATGTTGATTTACATGGTAAGCCCTCAATGGACATTTCATATAATCCAAATTCATCAATTTGTGCAATAGAAGGTATAACAAGTTTAGATGGCAGAATATTAGGTAAAATGGCACATAGTGAACGAATTGGAGATTTTGTGGCAAAAAATATTGAAGGGAATAAAAATCAAAAAATATTTGAATCAGGAGTAAAATATTTTAAATAAATCTTGTTTTATTTACCCAATCACTGAATATATTTAAAAAATTTACAAAATTTATACATAAATATTGACAAAATAATCTAAATACCTTATAATATAATTAAATTATACTTTGAAGGAGTGAAGAGATTATGATGAAATCAACTGGTACTGTTAGAAAGATTGATGAACTTGGTAGAATTGTATTGCCTATGAGTTTAAGAAAGACACTAAAATTAGAAATAAAAGACCCAGTCGAAATGTTTGTTGATGATAATGGTTGTGTGTTAGTTAAAAAATATATCCCATCTTGCATATTGTGTGGAGAGAAAAATGAAGTTATTACTTATAAAGGTAGAAATGTATGCAAATTATGTTTGCAGGATATAAAAAATGCAAATAAATAATTATTTGGAGCGAATTATAAGATATGAAAACGAAGTTTAAATGTAGTCTTTTTATTATTTTAATTTTATTATCAATCTTTTCGGTTATGCCTATTTGTGCCATTTCGGCAACAATTAAACTTTCGGGGGTAGCTCTTATAAGCCCTCGTCAAGAGTTAATAATAAATGTTGATTTTTCCAATCTTTCTGTTACTGCTCCAGAAGGTTTAGGAGGCATTGGACAATTAAAAATTTCTTATAACCCAAAATTATTTGATTTATTTAGATTAGATAAATCAGATTCAATTACTGAAAATTTTGATTTTACTGCAATTACCTCGGATATTAAGGTTAATAATATTGATTTAAAAGTTATTACTTTAAGTATTATAAGTAATACACCTAATAGTGTGCTTTCTGCTAATACAAATAGTATTGCATATTTAAGTTTTAAAGCGAAAGATATTGCACAAGAACAAACGGCAGAATTTGCTATTCTAAACGATTCATCAGGCTTTATTCACCCTACTAATCCTGAAATAATTTATGATGATAAAATTGGAATAGAAGCACCTTTAAAAGTTTATATAGGAAAAATATTATCTGATAATGCTAAACTTTCAAGTTTGTCTATAGAAAATATGTCTTTATCCCCAGAATTTAGTTCGGAAAATAAGTTGTATAGTGCTAAATTAGTTGGGGATATATCTGATATTAATATTAATTATTTAACACAAGAAACAGATGCAACAGTTAGTATAATTGGAGATAAAGAATTAAAAGAAGGCAAGAATAGAGTGTCTATTCAAGTTACTGCTCCGGATAAGTTTACCGTTATGGAGTATGTTGTTAATGTAAATAAAGTTACTGATGATACCATTTCAAATATAGTAGACATTGATGAATTAAACAGACAACTTACTAAAGAAGTCGAAAGTCTTAAAACAAGATTAAATAATGTTAACGAAAGATTTATTTATTTTCTTATCATATTTATTGTTATAATTATTTTATTATTGATATATATTATTTCTAATGCTTTAAAGAAAAAAGCAGAAAAGCAAAGAATTGAATTTATAGAAAATTTAGAGAATGAACAATATGATGATGACGACAATAATAAACAATTTTATTAATTGATAAAAATTTATGTGCTACACTCAACTCTTGTTTTAAACGAGAAGAAAGCAATAAAGAAGGGGCTGTATCAAAACAATTAAAATAAAAAATATTGAACAGGAATTAAGAGATTCTTCGGGGATAAATCCCCTCAGAATGACAAAATGGGGGTCATTCTGAGCAAAAGCGAAGAATCTCTCTTTGTGTTTTACTATTTATTTTTGTTTTGATACAGCCCCTTTTATTCATTAAAAAGCTATTAATAATTTTTTTGTTCTAATTCAAAATATGCTTTTGGATGATTGCAAAAAGCACAAACTTCGGGAGCTTGCTTTCCTGTATGAATATGTCCACAGTTGCGACAACGCCAAACTTGTTCGTTTTCTTTTGCAAATACCATATTAGTATTAAGATTTTGCAATAAATCTAAATATCTTTGCTCATGGGATTTTTCAATTTCGGCAACTAATTCAAAAAGTTTTGCAATATTGTCAAATCCCTCTTGTTTTGCTTCTTTTGCAAAGTCTGAATACATGACAGCCCATTCATAATGTTCACCATCAGCCGCAGTTTTTAAGTTTTCAGTCGTGGTGTCTAAATGACCTAATATCTTAAACCACATTTTCGCATGTTCCTTTTCATTATCAGCAGTTTCGGAGAATATTGCACTTATTTGTTCGTAGCCCTCTTTTTTTGCCACTGATGCAAAATAAGTATACTTGTTTCTTGCCATACTTTCCCCAGCAAATGCCGACATTAAGTTAGCTTCTGTCCTTGAACCTTTAAGTTCCATTTTGCTTTCCTCCTAAAATTTAATAATATCTTATAACAGCTATAACTTTACCTAAAATAGTAAGTTCATTTAATACTATTGGCTCATAGTTTTCATTTTCCGGCTTTAAAATAAATTTATCATCTTGTTTGAAAAATCGTTTTACTGTTGCTTCATCATCAATTAAAGCAACAACTATATCCCAGTTTTCTGCTATTGGAGTGCTTTTAACAATTACAGTGTCATTGTCCAAAATGGCGGCGTTTTTCATACTGTCGCCTTTTATAGTTAAAGCAAAAAGTTCATTGCCTTTTGATAATGAATAAGGAACAGATAAATAGCCTTCAAAGTTTTCTGTTGCTAAAATGGGTTGTCCTGCAGTAACTCGCCTAATTATTGGTATCATTACCACACTTTCAAAATTAGCAGGGATTAAGGAACGACTTTTATTATTATCTTTATAAATTAATCCTTCTTTGAGTAGAACATTTAAATGTGCCTGAACAGAACTTGTGGAACTAAGCCCCACAGCTTTAGCAATTTCTCTAACAGAAGGGGGAATACCATCTTGTGAATACTTGTTTTCAATGAATTTTAGTATCTTATCTTTTTTATCACTAACCCTACTCATAAACAACTCCTATATATTATACCCAAAGTAAATAGTTTTATCTCAAATCATTTTTTCTGCTCTAAAAAGTCCGATTACAGTTTTTGCATCCTTAATTTCTCCGTTTTGTGCCATTTTTAATGCTGTTTCAAATGGTAGAGAAATATTTTCTAAAAATTCATCCTCATCAGGATTAACATCTTGAATTTTTAAGTTGGTTGCTAAATATATATAAATAATTTCATCGCAATAACCGGGAGACGGATATATTTCACCTAAGGAAATAATATTTTTTGCGGTCGCACCTGTTTCTTCTTTTAATTCTCTAATTCCACATTCCAAAGGGTTTTCGCCTTTGTTAATTTTTCCGGCAGGAATTTCAAGCAAACATTCTTTATATGGATAACGAAACTGTTTAACTAATAAAACCTCTCTATTATCATTTATTGCCACTATGGAAACCCCTCCACTATGTTCAACAACTTCACGGCTCGCCGTATTTCCATTTGGTAATAAAACTTTATCTTTTCTTAAATTAATTAATTTGCCGTTAAAAATATATTTTTTTTTGACGGTTTTTTCTTCTAAATTCATTATTTTCTCCAATACACAAATTTATAAATCATTTTATAATTTTTGAATTTACTATCTCATCAAAAGTATTTGCTCCCAACATCTCTCCCAATATCTTGTCTAAGCTAATTTTTTCTTGTTGATTTGTTGTAGTTTTTACAATGTTTATGTATTCCTGTGAATGCTTTGAAATAGCCTTGCCATATAAAACCATTATAAAAGATATGGCGGCAACAAGAACTACCACAGTGATTACCCTGCAAACCATAACAATTTTCTTAGTATTACTTGTAGGACTGTCTATTGCGTCCTGAGTGACTTTTTTGCCTTTGCCGATAAAGTGAGCACAGATTACAAGTGTAATACCTATTATTATAATGGCTAAACTCAGTAAGAGCATATATGTAGAAACTTGTGCTACATAGTTTATCATCCATTCCTTTAAAAATAGAAAATCAGATTGATTGCCTTGGGTAAAAAGATCAGGAAATTGCTTAATAATTAATTTGTTTAGAAACATAGATAAAACAGAGGGAATTAAGAATAATGTCCCTGAAACAATCAATGGGATTCCAATCCAACGCAGAATGCTTTTGGGTTTATAAGCAATGGTAGCAATTATCAATAATAACAATAATAGGATAATCAGATTCATTTTAAAAATATTATCTCGTATATCATTGAGCATCACACTAAAGCCAGACACGGGATTTACATCACTATTAAAAACTTTATTGAAGAGCAAATTTAAATCCAACTCATCCTTCATTTCAGTCATTTCAATCTTATCTTCAATCAAAGTTTTCACGGTAAATTCAAACAATTCTTTGCTATCTAAGACATTTGCCTGGTTGTTTCCAATTTTCTCAAGTATTTTTTCAGCAATTTCTCTTTTTATTTCCAAAGCTGAAAACTGTTGATTATTCATAAATTGGTCCACAGCTTTTTCGTTAATTTCACCATTTAAAATAATACCACCTGAAGTTTTTTCAATTACTTTAATTATGGTTTCAAATTTTTTTAATGATTGACCACTATTAGCAATGACTTGATTTGTAAAGACTTCAACAAGAGCACTTTTCAACGGCTTAATGTTGACAATAGGTAAATTGTCACTGTTGTGAGTTAAATATGCAAAACTGCCCTTTGCGAGGTGCTGTGCCTCAATTGCAAGTGATTGAGCATCAATTGTGTCTTTCAACAATGTTTTGTATTCAAGTACTTGCTTTTTGAGTTCTAAAGAAGCCGTCCCATTCTTAAGCATTTCTTTATCTTTTTCACTTAGTGGTAAAAAGTTATCCAAATTGTCAGTAAAATTGTAAATAAGTTTCTCAATATTCTGTGACTTGATATTTTTGTCAAAGGTATTATTAAAAAAATTAGTTGAGAATAAAGTCCCATTGAGTATTATGGTGGTCAAGAGCATATTGGTAAAAATCACAAATAAAATAACAAAAACCACCAATAAAAATGTTTTCGGTCCTTTTAAGGTTGATTTCATATCAAATCCTCCTTTTCTATTTTTTGGATTTTTTAAATATGTTTTTTATAATTATATCCCAATTAATTAAATTTTTCAACAATTCCTTTGAAAATATTTCATAGATTAAACAAAATCTCATATAATTTTATGAAAGGGTTGATTTGATGAAAAAAATAATATCGTTTATTATAACTATTATAATATTTAGTGGAACTTTTATCTTTGCTCAGCCACAAGTTTCTTCAAAAAGTGCTATTGTTATTGAAGAAAAAAGCGGAGCAATTCTTTTTGCAAAGGATGAAAACGCCAAAATGCCAATGGCAAGCACCACAAAAATTATGACTGCATTAACAGTTTTAAAATATGAGAAAAACCTAAATAAATTATTTAAAATACCAATAGAAGCAACAAAAATTGAAGGCTCTTCAATGTACTTAAAAGAGGGAGAACAACTTTCAATTTTAGAACTACTAAATGGACTTTTAATTACATCAGGGAATGATGCAGCAAAGGCACTTGCTATTGCTGTTAGTGGTAATCAAGAAAAATTTGTGAAGAAAATGAATGATTATGCAAAAGATATAAATCTAAAAAACACTATTTTTAAAAACCCTTCTGGATTGCCAGCGGGTCAACATTTTACAACTGCATTTGAATTAGCATTAATTACAAGAGAGGCTTTTAAATTTGAGGAATTTAGAAAAATAGTATCATCTAAAAAAGTCAAAGTTTCCTTAAATGGAATTAAAAATGCAAGATATTTAAACAACCACAATAAGTTACTATCTTTATATATAGGCTGCGACGGTGTAAAAACAGGCTGGACAAAAGAGGCAGGAAGATGTCTTGTTTCTTCTGCCACAAGAGATGGAGTTAGATTAATAGCAGTAACTTTAAATGCACCAAATGATTGGCAAGACCATAAAAGAATGCTTGATTATTCTTTTACAAGGGTCCAAAAAGTTGAAATATTAAAGGCTATGCAAGAAAATTTTAGTGTAAATGTGGTAGGAGGAACTGAAAAAACAATTTTATTAACTAATGCTTTGCCCCTTAGCATAACTAAAATAGACAATGATGACAGTTATATAAGAAGAATAGAGTTGCCAGAATTTGTTTATGCACCAATTAAAGAAAATCAGGTAATTGGGAAATTAGTAATTATTAAAAACGGTTTTGAGGTTTCAAAAAGTGATTTAGTATCAAAAAAAGATATTGAATTCGCCCCAAAAGAAAAATATAATTTGAAATTCAAAAGATACTTAAGAATTATTGTTAATAGTCTTAAATAAAAAACAAAAAAACCTTGCTGTTTTAATATAAATAAAGTAAAATATATTTAATAACAGTTAGGAGAAAAAAATGGAAAAAATGAGATTGCAAAAGTTTTTAGCTTTAAGCAATGTTTGCTCAAGAAGAACAGCAGAAGAACTTATTAAAAAAGGAAAAGTAAAGATAAATAATATAATAGCTAAAATAGGGGATAAAATTGACCCTGAAAAAGACAGAATATATGTTGATAATAAAGTTATTAGATATAAGCCGATGCCTTATTCATATTTTATAGTGAATAAACCGAGAGGTTATGTAACAACCCTTAGCGATGAAGCAGGTAGAAAATGCGTTGTTGATTTAACTAAGGGTATTACTGCACGAGTTTTCCCAGTTGGCAGATTGGACAGGGAAAGTGAAGGGTTAATAATTTTAACCAATGATGGACAACTTGCAAACACCTTAACACATCCATCAAAACACATTTCAAAGGTTTATAGAGTTACTGTAAAAGGTATTCCTTCATTAGAGCAATTAAAACAGTTAAGAAATGGTGTAACCCTTGATGATGGATATAATACAATGCCTGCTGAGGTTAAGGTTAAAACAGAAAAAGAGGACAGGACAATTTTAACATTCACAATTAGAGAGGGTAAAAATCGCCAAATTAGAAGAATGTGCGAAGCTGTTTCACTTGAAGTTTTATTATTAAAAAGAATTTGCGTGGGTAAACTACAATTAGGGCATTTAAAATTAGGTGCTTATAGAATGCTTGATGATAAAGAGATTCAGTATTTGAAGTCGCTATAACAAGTAACAAGTAACAGGTAACAGGTAACAGGTAACAAGTTACAATTCTGTTTCTTGCATCTGTCCTCTTTGCTGTCATTGCGAGCCAAAGCGAAGCAATCTCAAAAAAATGTAGGGAACGCATTGTATGCGTTCCGTAAAAAAAAGGTGAAGATATGAATTTTATTTCTTTAAAAAAATTAAATGAAAACATAAATGATTTTTCTAAAAATGAAATTTTCGTTTGCGGTTGGATAAAAAATATTAGAAGTTCAAATAAAATTGGTTTTATAGAATTAAATGACGGAAGTTGTTTTAAATCAACTCAAATTGTATTTGAAGATAATTTAGAAAATTTCTTAGAAATATCTAAATTAAATAATGGTTCTGCAATTACTGTAAAAGGTAATATTTGCTTAACTCCGCAAGCAAAGCAAAGTTATGAAATAAAAGCAACCGATATTTATATTGAAGGGCATTCAACTCCTGAATATCCTTTGCAAAATAAAAGACATTCATTTGAATTTTTAAGAACTTTAGCACATATTCGCCCTCGAACCAATACTTTTTCAGCGGTTTTTAGAGTGCGTTCTGTAGTTTCTTTTGCTTTGCATAAGTTTTTTAATGAGAATGGTTTTGTAAATGTTCATACACCAATAATCACAGGGAGTGATTGTGAGGGAGCAGGGGAGATGTTTAAGGTAACAACCCTTGATTTAAACAATATTCCAATAAATGATGAGGGCAATATTGATTTTAATAATGATTTTTTCTCAAAACAAACTAATTTAACGGTTTCGGGGCAGTTAAATGGCGAATGTTTTGCTTTAGCATTTTCTAAAATATATACTTTTGGTCCAACATTTAGAGCGGAAAATTCTAATACTGCTCGCCATAGTGCGGAATTTTGGATGATTGAACCCGAAATAGCATTTTCTGATTTAAATGATGATATGAATTTGGCAGAAAATATGCTAAAATATGTTATAGGTTATGTTTTGAAAAATTGTTCTGATGAGTTGGAATTTTTCAATCAATTTATTGACAATGGATTGCTAAATAGATTAAAATTAATTATAGAAAGCGATTTTGAACACATTACCTATACAAAGGCAATAGAAATTTTGGAAAAGGAAAAGTGGAAATTTGAATTTCCTGTTTTTTGGGGTTGCGATTTGCAAACCGAACACGAAAGATATTTAACCGAGCAAATATTTAATAAACCTGTTTTTGTTACCGATTATCCAAAGGAAATAAAGGCTTTTTATATGCGTTTGAATGACGATAATAAAACTGTAGCGGCTATGGATTTGTTAGTGCCTTCAGTTGGCGAACTAATTGGAGGAAGTCAAAGAGAGGAAAGGCACGAAGTTTTATTACAAAGAATGAAAGAATGTAGATTGAGTGAACAAGATTATCACTGGTATTTAGATTTAAGAAAATACGGCACCGTTCAGCATTGTGGCTTTGGCTTAGGCTTTGAGCGACTTTTAATGTATATAACAGGAATGTCAAATATAAGAGATGTTATTCCATTTCCGAGAACTAAAGGAAATGCTTTGTTTTAATAAATATTAATTGTCATCCTGAGTGTAACGAAGGATCTCAATAATTAAAATGTAGGGAACGCATTTTATGCGTTCCGCCAAAAACAAGGATAAATAAATGTTTAATTTGGGATAGAGCATTTTATATAAAGGAGAAAGAGTTATATGAGAGAAGTAATTAACCACTATGACAGTCTTATTGACGAAAACAATGATCCTGTCCTTGATTTATCGCCTTTAAAAGAATATATGAACAAATGGGATGGACAGGCATTCATTAATGAGTTACAACTCACTGCCAATAAAACTGTGCTTGAAATAGGTGTTGGCACAGGTAGATTAGCTTTGAAAGTTTGCGGTAAATGCAAAAGTTTTGTTGGCATAGATATATCGACAAAGCCTATTGCACGAGCTAAACAAAATCTTAAAAGCTTTGATAATATCATTCTCATTTGTGATAACTTTATGAGCTATGTGTTTGATAGCAAGTTTGATGTAATATATTCCTCTCTTACTTTTATGCACATTCAAGAAAAGCAAATGGCTATTACCAAAGTGGCAAGTTTGCTAAACACTAACGGTCGATTTGTATTGTCAATAGATAAAAACCAAAGTAAAATTATAGATATGGGAAACCGCAAAATCAAGATTTTTCCTGATACAATTGAACAAATAAAAAAATGTATAATTACAGCGGGACTTCAAATTGAGAAACTATTTGAAACCGAATTTGCAACAATTTTTGTTGTTGTTAAGGAGAATAAATTTTAGGTATAAAAATAAGTGGAGTTTAAGTAGAAACTAATTTCAATAATTAAAATGTAGGGAACGCATTTTATGCGTTCCGCCAAAAACAAGGAAGTGTAAATATGGAGCTAACGGACTTATTAAATAGTGTAAAGTCGGGTAAAATTTCAGTTGAAACTGCAAAAGAACAATTAACTCAGTTGCCATATGAAGATATTGGAATAGCAAAAATAGACCATCACCGAAAACTAAGGCGAGGTTTTAATGAAGCGGTTTTTTGTTTTTCAAAAACTCCTGAACAAGTGGTGAGTATAGCCACACATTTTGCTGACAAGAAAACTCCAAATGTTTTATTTACTAAGGTTACCGAGGAAATACATATAGAATTACAAAAACTAAGCATTAATTTTGAATATAATAAAGAAGCCAAGATGATTATTCTAAATCCTACTGAAGTTTCAAAAAAATATGGAACAATTGCAATTGTTACAGGTGGAACTTCGGATATTGGAATAGCAGAGGAAGCCGCAATTACCGCTAAGGTTAATGGAAATGAGATAATTAAGATTTATGATGTTGGAGTTGCAGGAATACACCGACTATTTTCAAATATGCACTTAATTGAAAAGGCAGATGTAATAATAGCAGTTGCAGGTATGGAGGGTGCTTTGGCAGGAGTAGTAGCAGGGCTTACAAGTAAACCTGTTATAGCAGTTCCAACAAGTGTTGGATATGGTGCTTCTTTTAACGGATTAGCACCTTTATTAACTATGCTTAATTCTTGTGCTGAAGGCATTGGAGTTGTCAATATTGATAATGGCTACGGAGCGGGATGTTTGGCTTGCCAAATTACACGATTAATTAAGAGGGAATAAATTTTGTTGTCATTGCGAGCGAAGCGAAGCAATCTAATAGTATGTTGCTACTATAAAGAAAGGATTATATATTTATGAAAGTATTATATTTTGACTGTATATCTGGCATTAGCGGAGATATGACAGTATCAGCTTTACTTGATTTAGGAATAGATAAGGAACTCTTTTTAAGTGAAATTAAAAAATTAAATTTAGAATGTGAAATTAACATTGATACAACAGAAAAAAACGGTATAAAGGCTAACACCTTTACAGTTATAGAACATAGACATGAGAACGGTAATCATCATAATCATATTGGTCTATCAAAAATAAGCAAGTTAATAAACGAAAGCACTATTAGTAATAATGCTAAAGAAATATCTATAAAGATATTCACTCTTTTGGCACAAGCAGAGGCAAATGTTCATGGAGTAAGTATAGAAGAAATTCATTTTCATGAAGTGGGTGCTGTTGATTCAATTATTGATATTGTCGGAACTGCAATATTAATTGATATTTTAAAACCTCAAAGCATTATTTGTTCACCACTAATTGAAAATACGGGAATCGTCAACTGTTCGCATGGTATAATTCCAGTTCCTGTTCCTGCTGTAACAGAGATTTTAAGGCTTAGTAATGTGTCCTTAAAAATAATTAATAATAATTTGGGAGAAAGCATAACTCCAACCGGAGCGGCAATAATTTGCACCTTAGCAAACAGTTTTACAAATAGCCCTTATATGAAAATTGATAAAATCGGCTATGGTGCAGGAACAAAAGAGTTTGAAAAACCTAATGTTTTGAGAGTGTTTTTAGGAGAAACCGATGAAACACCAAGCGATGTAATTGAAATTGAAACTAATATTGATGATATGTCGCCCGAAATTTTGTCTTTCACTATGGAAGAATTATTTAAAAACAACGCACTTGATGTTTGGTTTACTCCAATTTATATGAAAAAAAACAGACCTTCATATAAGTTGAGTTTGCTTTGCAAACAAGAGGATAAAGAAAAATTAATTAGTATAATATTTTCCCAAACCACCACAGCAGGACTTAGAATTAAGCCCTGTGAAAGAATTATTATGCAAAGAGAAACTATAACAGTAAAAACTGAATATGGCGAAATTTTGGTTAAAAAATTATGTTATAATAACATAGTAAAATACATACCCGAATATGAAAGTGTAAAAGAGTTAGCTAAT
>Ga0268285_1000626_pt1 | contig 19801 bp, 20 predicted proteins | sample saktaG_2_FD_190144 | JGI IMG/M metagenome (GOLD analysis project Ga0268285, IMG submission 190144) | Saline water microbial communities from Sakinaw Lake, British Columbia, Canada - sak_2013_06_06_120m | ecosystem: Environmental > Aquatic > Non-marine Saline and Alkaline > Saline ... | reverse complement strand
TTGTATAAAGAAGACACATTTAAACCTTACAGCCACAAGGCTTGTAGGGTTTTTGCTTTTTTCATTAAAGAAATTAAAAACTTAATTTGTCCGTCATTTGTCCAACTAATTTAATTAAAGATAACTCATATAACCTAACAACACCTTGTTTTACGAGAATTTCAAAAGGTTTTGTAAATATATTTTGTCCGTCAAAATGTCCGTCAATCAAAACTTTATCACGAATTAACTTAAAATTTGCTTCCATTAATAAGGCGTAGTAATTTTATTCCGTTATTCCGTTGCTGTCATGATTTAATAAAAGAAAAACTAAAAAATTTACTTTGTGCAACGAGATATACTTTTTACAAATTAAATATAAAAATAAACATCATGCCAAGGGGACGGAGGTTTGACAACCCCATTATTTATGTTAATTTAACATCTAAAAATTTACATTAATAATAACATATTGAAAACTATTCTGTCAATCACCACTTTTTTAAGCAGTTTAATATTTTTTATTTTTTATTACAATAGTTAGATTTTTAATATTCACAGATAATAAAAATATTCTTGTTAAAATGCTTAAAAGCCCACTATTTTAATAGCACTTTTTGTATATAGAGTAAAATTTATAAAAAATGTCTTGACATTTTAATTAATGAGTGGTAAATTTATATTAGCACTCTCATAGTTAGAGTGCTAACTAAGAGAAAGAATAATTCAGAATTGTTGAGTATAGATAAGGATTGCTAAGAATTTAAAATAAACGACACTCAACTATTCTCAGCGATACTCAGCAACTCTCAGCAAGGCAAACGAAGTTTGCTTTACAATTTTAAAAAAAATGGCTATAATCCTCCGTCGCTTTTGGCGACACCTCCTTTGACAAAGGAGTCTTAAATAATATGTTGTTCACTGTTCATTGTAAAAGGGGTGAAATTGTGGAGTTGGGGGAAAGAAAAAAGGAAATATTGGGTATTGTCGTTAATAATTTTATTAACAATGGTGAGCCTGTTGGTTCTAAATCTGTAGCCGAAAGTTTAAGTAAAGAACTTTCCTCAGCTACCATTAGAAATGAAATGATGGCTCTTGAGGAAATGGGTTATTTATATCAGCCTCATACCTCGGCAGGACGAATTCCATCCGTTATTGGCTATCGTGAATATGTTGAAAGAATAATGCAATTTCACAAACTTACCAATAAAGAAAAACGCTCTATTGACAGTTTTTTAAGCAATATTAATAGCGATTTTTCTTCTCTTGCAAAGTTATTTGCTAATAAAGCCTCTGAAATTTCCGGCTGTGCAGCTGTTACTGTTACTCCTGTTTCCGGTGGAGTTGTTAAAATGTTTGAGGCAGTAGTCGCCGGAAAAAGACTTATGGTAATTATTGCAATTAGTGCAAATGGTTCTGTTAGAACAAAACTATGTGTAACTCAAAATGATGCGTCAAGTGATAGTGCCTCAATTCTTTCTCGCATTTTGAATACAGTTTTGTCAGGAATTGACCCTCACGATATTGGAGAAGTTAAAACTGAAATACTGCAAGACCAAGTTTCAAAGTTTTGCCCTGACTTAAAAAGTGTTCTTTCTACAGTTGCAAGCCTTATTGAAGAATTAAAAGGTTATGAGGCATTTGTTGGTGGCGAAGCATTAATACTAACCTATCCCGGCTTTTCAGATGCTGAGAAAGCAAAGGTTTTTATCAATTTTTTAAATAAGCAAGATGAACTTGCGAAAGTTGCACGAGAAAATCCTAATGGCGGCATTTGTGTTGATGTTTTTTCAGAAAAAACAAATAAGGAAATTAGGGATATTAGTTTAATTTCTTCTGGTTTTAATATGGGTAATATCAAAGGTTATATGTGTGTTTATGGTCCTACAAGAATTGACTATGCAAAAGTATTGGCAAAAATAAATTATTTTACAAAATCCGTTTCAAAACTATTAAGCAATACTTATTTTGATGACAAGTAATGGAGGAAATATTATATGAAGAAGAAAAAAGATGAAAAAGCACAAGAAACTGTGCAAAATGAAATAAAAACAATACCAGAGGAATTAGATATAAAAATAATTGATTTAACAAATGAATTAGAAGCACAGAAAGATAAATATTTGCGACTTTTTGCTGAATTTGATAATTACAAAAAAAGAAGCCTAAAAGAAAAAGAAGCATTATATAATGATTGTGTAAGCGATTGTGTAAAAGAAATTTTACCTATTCTTGATAGTTTAGAAAGAGCAATTAATACAAACGGAGATTACGAAACACTTAAAAAGGGCTTAGATATGGTGCTAAAACAAATGGAATACAGTTTAGATACCTTAGGAGTGCAAGAAATAGATACGAGCATAGAATTTGACCCTAATCTACACAATGCAGTTATGCATATTGAAGATGAAAATTTAGGCGAAGGGGTTATAATAGAAACAATGCAAAAGGGCTACAAAGCAAAAGATAAAGTAATAAGATATGCTATGGTTAAAGTAGCGAATTAGAAGTTAGAAGTTAGAAGTTAGAGGTTAGAATGGTTTATATAAAAAAAAAACATATATTATTTAGGAGGAAATTATTATGGGAAAAATTATTGGTATTGACTTAGGCACAACAAATTCCTGCGTATCCGTTATGGAGGGTGGAGAACCTGTTGTTATAGCAAATGCTGAAGGTGCAAGAACTACTCCTTCTGTTGTTGCTTTTTCTAAAACTGGCGAAAGAATGGTAGGTCAAGTTGCAAAAAGACAAGCAATTACTAATCCGGACAGAACTATTAGTTCAATTAAAAGAGATATGGGAACAGGAAGAACAATAAAAATTGATAATAAGCAATTTACCCCACAGGAAATATCAGCTATGATTTTAACAAAGTTAAAAGAGGATGCCCAAAACTATTTAGGCGAGCCTGTTACAGAAGCAGTTATTACTGTTCCTGCTTACTTTTCCGATGCTCAAAGGCAAGCAACTAAGGATGCCGGAAAAATTGCAGGTCTTGATGTAAAAAGAATTATTAACGAGCCTACTGCGGCGGCATTTGCTTATGGTATGGACAAAGAACACGAACAAAAAATTATGGTTTATGACTTAGGCGGTGGAACCTTTGATGTTTCTATACTCGATATTGGCGATGGAGTTTTTGAGGTTTTGGCTACAAGTGGAAACAACCGTTTAGGTGGAGATGACTTTGACCAAAGGGTTATTACTTGGATGGCAGAAGAATTTAAAAAATCAAATGGCATTGATTTAACAAAAGATAAAATGGCTCTTCAAAGATTAAAAGAAGCTGCTGAAAAGGCTAAAATTGACCTTTCCGGCTTAACTATTTCATCTATTAATTTACCATTTATTACAGCAGATGCTAATGGTCCTTTGCATCTTGATTTAACACTTACAAGAGCAAAATTTAACGAACTAACAGCAGATTTAGTTGAAAAAACAATGGGACCTACAAGACAAGCAATTAAAGATTCAGGTCTTTCTCCTGATAAAATTGATAAGGTTTTGTTGGTTGGTGGCTCTACTCGAATTCCAGCCGTTGCCGATGCTGTTAAAAATTATATTGGCAAAGAAGCACACAAGGGAATTAACCCTGATGAATGTGTTGCTGTTGGTGCCGCTATTCAAGGCGGAGTTTTAGTCGGCGATGTTAAGGGAATAGTTCTACTTGATATTACTCCTTTATCCTTAGGTGTTGAAACCTTAGGCGGAGTTTCTACTAAAATTATTGAAAGAAATACCACTATACCTGTTAAAAAGAGTATGACATTTTCAACAGCGGCTGATAGCCAACCTTCAGTTGAAATTAATGTTTTACAAGGCGAAAGAGAAATGGCTTCTGGTAACAAATCAATTGGTCGATTTCATCTTGACGGTATTCCACCAGCACCAAGGGGCGTTCCTCAAATTGAGGTTACCTTTGATATAGATGCTAACGGAATTGTTAATGTTTCCGCTAAGGATTTAGGAACAGGTAAAGAACAAAAGGTTACAATTACTGCTTCAACTAATATGTCTAAGGAAGAGGTTGAACAAGCAGTTAAGGATGCTGAAAAATTTGCCGCTGAGGATAAAAAACTTCGTGAAGAAATTGATACTAAAAATCACTCTGAACAGCTTGTTTATCAATGTGAAAAAGCTTTATTAGATGTAGGCGATAAAATTACTGAAGATGAAAAGGCTACAATTCAAACAGAGATTGACAAGGTAAAAGAAGCACTTAAAGGAACAGATATTGAAGCAATAAAAACTTCGGGCGAAGAACTTTCTAAGAAATTTTATGAGTTAGCTCCTAAAATTTATCAACAACAAAACCCAGAGGGTAACCATCCAACTGATGACGGTGCCTCTGTAAATGAAGATGGCACAGTTAATGCAGATTTTAACGAGACAGAAGAAAAGTAAAGGATAAGGGATAAAGAAAATATAGAATGAACATTTTTCACTCTTAACTCTTAATTTTTAACTATATTTGGTTTAGGAGAATATTAATGGCAGAAAAAAGAGACTTTTACGAGGTGCTTGGAGTTAGCAAAAATGCTTCAGAAGATGAAATAAAAAAAGCATATAGGAAAATGGCTAAACTTCACCACCCCGACCTAAATAATCATAGCAAAGAATCCGAAAGTAAATTTAAGCAAGCAAATGAGGCATATGAAGTGCTTTCTGACCCTGCTAAAAAACAAAAGTATGACCAATTTGGGCATGCTGGAGTTGATCCGTCTTATGGAGCAGGTCAAGGTGGTCAAGGTGGTTATGGTGGTTTCGGCGGCTTTGGTAATGCTACTGAAGTTGACTTCGGAGATATGTTTGGTGATTTATTCAGTGGAATTTTTGGTGGCGGTGGCAATTCTTCCCGTAGAGCAAATGCCCCCGTTAGAGGAGATGACCTTCGCACCTCAATTTTAATTAATTTTGATGAGGCAGTATTTGGAGTAAAAAAACAAATCAAATATTCAAGAAAAGAAAGTTGTTCCGAATGTAAAGGTTCAGGTGCCGCAAAAGGAACATCTGCCGAAACTTGTTCTGTCTGTCGTGGTGCCGGACAAGTTAAACGCCAACAAAATACCCCTTTTGGTGCCTTTTCAAGTGTTGCTCCTTGCTCTAATTGTAATGCAACTGGTAAGGTTATTAAAAACCCTTGCCCAACTTGTCGTGGTGGTGGACGAACAGTTAAGCAACGCAACTTAGATGTAACTATTCCCGCAGGTATTGACAATGGTCAAACTCTAAACCTTTCAGGTCAAGGTGGTTTTGGAATTAGGGGAGGTTCTACAGGCGACTTATATTTAACAATAAGTGTTCGTCCTCACAATATATTTGAAAGAAAATCAACTGATATTTATTGCAATATTCCAATTACTTTTGCCCAATCGGCAATAGGCTGTGAAATTAATGTTCCAACAATAGACAAAACCCCCGAAAAACTTCATATTCCCGAGGGAACTCAAACAAATACAGTGTTCAAGTTAAAAGGAAAAGGAGTGCCATTTCTTAACGGCAGAGGCAGAGGCGACCAGTATTATAGAGTATCGGTTGAGGTGCCAAAGCATTTATCCAATAAGCAAAAGGAGCTTTTAAAAGAATTTGATGCAATTGGTAGTGTTAAAAACTATGAAAAGAAAAAAGGCTTTTTGGATAAGGTAATGAATACTTTTGGGTTTAAAGAATGAAATTTCAGATAACAAAAAATTAATTTTTTTCATTAAACGAGCTTAGTGAGTGATTTCATTAAGCAAAGTGTTTTCATTAAAAACAAAATGAAAAACAATTAGGATACAAAGGGGCTGTATTTTGTTACAGCCCCTTTAAAACAATGCTTTTTATTATTATTTTTTAACTAAAACTTTATCGGTTTTTTTATCATTATATTGTCTACAATTTACTAAAAATTCTTCCCCGATTTTTCCATTTTCTTTTTCAAACTCTGCAATGCTCTTTCTAATAAAAAATAATATTTCGCTATTTACAGAACGACCATCATAATCGGCCACAAAATGGAGTTTTTGCAATAAATAATTTTCAATACGAATAGAATAGCTGCGTATTTTTTTCATAAAAACCTCCAATTTGATAATTTTTTCTTTATTTTATATCTATTTTATAGTATAATGTTGCAAGTAGATATATAATATATCAAATATGTGTTCATTATTCAACTTTAAAGCAAAAAGATGTTTCCCCATTTTTTGGACATAATAATCATTGACATAATTGGTTAAAACAAAAAAGATGTTTTAAAAGAATGGAGGTGTTTATTATGGACAAAAAGTTAAAAATAAAAATTGAAAGTTTTCTAAATAATCGCAAAGGTCAAATATCTATTGAGTTGTCTCAAGAGGATGCGTATTTAAATGACAATGCAGAAAATTCATACTCAAAACTTGAAGCTGCATTAAATGATAAGCAAAAGAAATTACTTTTCGAATATGAATTTCATAATAATCTTAGGTTGAGTGCCGAAAATGAGCAATATTATCGTTTGGGTTTTTTTGATGCAATGATATTTTTATTAAGCGAAAGGAAAGAATATTTTTATGGTAAAAAGTATTAAAGATACAGCTTTTTTTGTAAAACAACCTCGAATAATAGAAGATTTAAATTTCCCTCTTTCATTTGAAAGCAAAAAAAAATTTGTTATTGAAAAAACAATTGAGTTATCTGATATTGAATATGAAAATTTTATAACTGACCTACGTGTTGAACGATATTTTATAGAAGAAAACGCACACTTATGTTATATAGATGAAAAGGATGTGTATCATTGTATTCTTATTAAAGAATTTAATAATAGTGGTATTTTAGTTCAATCGGATAAAAGTTCTTTTTCAAAATATGTTGCACTTTATAAAAAATAAGTAAAACACTAAATAGATGTATCTTTCTTGAGAAATTATTTTTCTCAGGATTTTTTTTTGTTTAAAAAAATTTTAATAAAAAAGCATATTTAAATTGGTTGCATAAAATATAAATAGAGGCAAGAAGAAAGATTTCCTAACTTCCAACTTCCAATTTCTAACCTCTAAGAAAGGAGATGCCATTTTTATGAAGGATAAATTAATATTATGTTCATCAGTAACCTATGCGATAAAGGGAAGAGATTTTTTAAAAAACAAAGGTATAAAAACAACAATAAAAAGGCCTCCTAAAGGTGGCTGTGGCTGTGGCTATTGTATTTCTGTCCGAGAAAAAGATGTTACCAATGCAATTAATTATTTAAGAAACATTGGAATCGCTGTTAATGAAATAGACGAAATAGAAACTTTAGAATAAATATAAAGAAATAAAATGAATTTTGGAAAGGGAATAAGTATGATATATCTTGATAATTGCGCTTCAAGTTTTCCAAAACCAAAAGAGGTTGCAAAGGCAATGACAAGAGCAATAAATGTTTTTGGAGCTAATCCCGGTAGAAGCGGACATTTTTTATCCTTGTATGCAGCTAATGAAGTTTATAATTGTAGAGAAATTGTGGGGCAGTTATTTAATCTGCCCCCTGAAAGAGTTATTTTTACATTAAATGCTACAATGGCTATAAATATTGCTTTAAAGGGTGCATTATTGGAGGGAAACGAAGTAATAGTTTCTGATTTTGAGCACAATGCTATAATAAGACCTTTAAAAGCATTAGAGAAAATAGGAGTTACCTATAAGCAAGCATGTGTAGATTTATATGATGACAGTAAAACCATTAAAGCCTTTGAGCAACAAATAACAAATAAAACAAGAATGCTCGCCTGCACTCATTGTTCAAATGTTTTAGGAAAGGTTGTTCCAATAAAGCAATTAGGAGAATTAGCAAAAAAGAGAGGGCTTTTGTTTTGGTAGATGCGGCTCAAACTGCCGGTTCTATAAATATTGATGTGAATGAAAACAATATAGATTATCTTTGCTTAGCAGGGCATAAGGGGTTATATGGTCCACAGGGAATAGGAGCATTACTAATAAATAATGTTCAATTATTATCAACAATAATTGAGGGCGGAACGGGGGTTAATTCAAAGCAACTTGTTCAGCCAATGGAAATGCCTGAAAGATATGAAAGTGGAACCATAAATACACCGGGAATTGTTGGCTTAAAAGAGGGTATGAAATTTATTAATAAAATAGGTTTAAACAATATATTGGAGTATGAAAAAAACTTAATTTTATTTGCATATGATGAATTAAAAAATATTAATAAAGTTAGATTATATACGAATAGACCAAATGAGGGTTTTGCAAATGTTTTGCCTTTTAATATTGAGGGCTTTCATTCTAATGAAGTGGCAGAATATTTAGATAATAATTTTTTAATGACAAGAAGCGGATACCATTGTGCCCCAACGGCTCACAAAAAGCTTAATACTCTTGAAAGCGGAACAGTTAGAATAAGCGTTAGCATTTTTAATACAAAAAAAGATATTGAAAAATTATTATTATTAGTAAAAAAGTTTATTAAAAGCAAATAATACTGTATTTTTAAATAAAAATTAGTATAAAGGCTTGAAATACTTATTTAATGTGTTAAAATAATAATAATAGTTCTTTTTGGATGTGTAAATATTATGTTTAAACAATTTATTGATTTTTTGTTAAGTTCAATTAAAACAAGTAATCCCATTATTGCTTTATTAGATATTTTTGTAGTAGCAGTAATTTTTTATCAAGTCGTTAAATTTATTCGCAATACTCGAGCAGCTTCTTTAATTAAGGGGATTATTTTATTTGTAATTGTTATGCAAATAGCCGATTTTTTTGAAATGAATTCAACAAGCTATTTGTTAAAAAGCACCTTGCAATTTGGAGTGCTTGCTTTACTTATAATGTTTCAGCCCGAGTTAAGAAAAATTTTAGAGCAGGTTGGAAGAGGAAGAGTTAGCAAAATATTTAATACTGAATACTTTAATACAAGTGAAGAGTTTATAAATATAATTCTTGACGAAATTTGCACCGCTGCTTTTTCCTTGTCAGCTTCAAGAACAGGTGCATTGATGGTTTTTGAAAGAGAAATTAAATTGGGCGATATAATTAGCACCGGAACACGATTTGATGCAACAATTCGTGCACCGTTAATTGAAAACATCTTTTTTCCAAATTCCCCTTTGCATGATGGAGCAATTATTATTAGCAATGGGCATATTAGTGCCGCCGGGTGCTTTTTGCCACTTTCAGAAAATAGAGATTTAACTACAGAACTTGGAACAAGACATAGAGCTGCTCTCGGCTTATCCGAAGTTTCTGATGCTGTTATACTAATAGTTTCTGAGGAAACAAGCACAATTTCAGTTGCGTTTAGTGGTAAGTTCCGTCGTGGTTTTACAAAGGAAACTTTAAAAAATGAGTTGCTAAAATATTTAGGGACCTCTGCCAAAAAAGAAAAGAAGTCTTTTAGATTGAAGGTGAAAAAGCAATGAAGAAAACTTTTAAAAAATTATCGTTAATTTTTCGTAGCAATAAATTTTTAATGATTATATCTCTTGTTGCCTCTATTGTATTATGGTTTTATGTAGTAGGGGTGTATTCACCACAAACCACTTTATTGTTCAAAGAAATACCTCTTGCAATTAATATTGCTGATTCTGTTCCCGAAAGCAATAACTTAATAATCGTTAAAAATAAGCCAATAGTTGTAAATGTTGATGTAGAAGGCGAAAGGTCATCTCTTGCTTTTTTACAAAAGAGTGATATTAAGATAAAGTTAAATTTAAATTCCATTACTAAAGCAGGAAATTACGATATTCCTATTGAAGTAGAGATACCAAATACTGATTTAAAGGCAATTTCAATCACTCCTAAGGAAGTTAATTTAGATTTTTATAATAAGGCAACTAATAGTGTTGAGGTTAAAGTAAATGTAAATGGAACTGTTAAAGAAGGCTATTTAGTTGATACTCCAAAGGCATATCCCTCTTCTATTAGTTTAATAGGACCTGAGGACAAAATAAAACAAATTAAAAATGTTTTTTCTCAAATAGATGTTACAGATGCTTCTGAAACTTTGGTGAAAAAAACCGATTTTATTTATATTAACGATAAAGGTGAACAAATTGATGGCGAAGGAATTATTCCTGAGGTTGAACAAATTACAGTTACTGCTTCAATATTAAAAACTAAAACAGTGCCATTGACAGTTGATATAATTAATAGTTCAGGAGGTGCTAATTCTAAATTTATTAATGTTTCAATAGTTCCTCTAAGCATAATAATTGCTGGCACTCCAGAAATTATAGATGCTACAAATTCAATTGATATTGGAACAATTGATGCTGTTGATATTAATAAAGATGGAAAGATTTTAGAATTAGATATTATTAGTCCAAATGGAATTAAAACCTTTGATGTCGTTGCAAAAGCTGTTGTAACATTATCTTATTCTGAAATTGTTACAAAATCGTTTTATGTGGAAAACTTTTCCTTTGCTAATTTAATAGCAGGAAAAAATGCTGTCCCCGTTTCTTCTTCAATAAAAGTAACTTTAATTGGAATTCCTTCGGATATTAATGCTTTAAGTGAAGAAAACTTAACTGCTGTTGTTGATATGACTGAGTTTACGGCAACCGGCAAAATTCGATTTAATTTAACCTTCCAATTGCCTGCCGATATGAAAGTTGGAGTATTAGGAAAATATACTGCTTTAATTAAAGTTTCATAAATTTAACTTATATATACTAATTTTTTTTCGACCGCCAAAGAAGTGGAGACAAAACATAAATGGTATCCAAAATTAATGGGATTGGTTTATTTGGAATTGAAGGCTTTATAGTTGATATTGAAACTGATGTTGCAAATGGGCTACCCGCTTTTGATATGGTAGGCTTGCCTGATGTTGCTGTTAAAGAATCAAGAGAGAGGGTTCGCTCTGCTATAAAAAACTGTGGTTTTCAATTGCCACCACGAAGAATTACAATTAACTTAGCCCCTGCTGATATAAAAAAGGAAGGCTCAGTTTTTGATCTTGCAGTTTTTTTGGGAATTTTAAAGGCAACTGAGCAAATATCAGTATCCTTTGAAGGCTCAGTATTTGCTGGTGAGTTATCTCTTTCTGGTGAAATAAGGGCAACAAATGGCATTTTGCCAACAGTTATTATGGCAAAGGAATTCGGATTTAAAAGAATTTTTGTGCCTCTTGCAAATGCAAAAGAGGCTTCTGTTGTTGAAGGTATTGACATTTTTCCTGCACAAAATGCAATGGAAATTGTAGAACATTTAAGGGGAAATAGTTTTATTTCTCCCATTATTTCTAATACAGATAATATTTTAGAACAAAGCATAAACGATATATTTGATTTTGCCGATGTGGGTGGGCAAGAATTTGCCAAAAGAGCATTAGAAGTAGCGGCGGCTGGCTCACATAATATTTTGTTAATCGGACCTCCCGGTGCCGGAAAAAGTATGTTAGCAAAAAGGATACCTTCAATTTTGCCAAATATGTCCTTTAATGAAGCAATTGAAACCACAAAAATACATAGTATTGCCGGCACATTGCCTAATGATACAGCATTAGTTACTATTCGCCCGTTTCGTTCCCCTCATCACACTATTTCACAAATTGGTCTTTCAGGTGGCGGACGAATTCCAAAGCCGGGTGAAATATCCTTAGCACATAACGGAGTTTTGTTTTTAGATGAGTTGCCGGAATTTCCAAAAAGCATATTAGAGGTTTTAAGACAGCCTATTGAAGATAACACTGTTACAATTTCTCGTGCAACAGGAACACTTACTTTCCCTTGCTCAATAATGCTTGTTTGTGCTATGAATCCTTGCCGTTGTGGGTTTTATGGTCATCCAAACAAACCTTGCTCTTGCTCACCAAATTCAATAACGCAGTATTTAAGCCGTGTTTCCGGTCCTTTACTTGATAGAATAGATATTCATATAGAAGTGCCTCCTGTGTCCTATGAGGAGTTGGACGGAAAAAGAAAGGGCGAGCCTTCAAAATTTATTCGTGATAGGGTAAATATAGCAAGAGCAATTCAACTAACAAGGTATAAGCAAAGTGGAATTTCTTGCAACGCAAGGCTTTCGTCTGCTTTGGTTAAGGAATATTGCAAATTGGATAAGCAAACCAATGAGTTTTTAAAAAATGCTTTTAATAAATTAGGACTTTCGGCAAGAGCTTATGACAGAGTGCTAAAAGTGGCACGAACAATAGCCGATTTAGAAAACAAAAAGGACATAACAAAAAACCACATCGCCGAAGCGGTGCAGTTTAGAAGTTTGGATAGGAAGTATTGGAATAGGTAAATAATGTAGAATTTAATATACAATTATGAGCTAATGAGGGTTATTTTTTCATTAGCTTTTTAAATGCAAAATATACTTAAATATCATCTTTCTCCTCTTCCATATCTATAAATTCCGGTTCTTTTCTTAAATCCTCAACAATTTCTTTTGCATTTTCAAAAAATCTTTCAGGAACAAAAAATTCAATGTTGGCAAAATGAACATTGGAATTGACTTTAGAGTATGCAACAAAACCTAAATTTGGATGCTCAAAAAATGCAGGTATTTTTTCTTCCTTTAGTGTGCTTTCTATAAACAAAGCCTCTATTTCATCGTTGGGCTTTACTAAAAACACTAAATTTTCTCCCATATAGTCTTCAATATTATCTTCCTTTTCTTCATCCAAGTCAGGTAATTCGTCAACTAAAACGGCACCACAAATTTTACATTTTTCAATTTCAAAAAAATATTCATATTTGCAATTCGGACAATAACTCATAAAAAAACCTCCAAATTTTTTATTTTTCATTAGCAACTTTTATTTTTAAAGATAACACAAAGTTAATTACAGCAATTACTGCCGCAAAAAGAAAAACATATTTATATCCGATTGCTACCCAAATTATTCCCCCAACAATAGGAATTAACATTGAAACAATATGGTCAAGGCTTATTCCTGTTGCTAATGTATGGGTTACATCGGTAGGTTTTATTGCAATTTTTTTCAAATAAGTTGAGCGAGCCATTTCAACCGTGCTCAATGAATTATCAAGTATATAACAAATTGCTATAATAACTAATGCAACCGAGGTTGTAAACAAATCAGAAGCAAAAGCATAGCCAATACATAAAACGAAAAGAACTATTGCCTCTAATGATAAAACAAATCGTTCTCCTTTAATATCAATTGACTTGCCGATAATTGTTCTTGTAAAAATGCTAACTAATGCAATTACAACTCCTAAAACGGCAAAATTTTGAGGCGATAAATGAAACACTTGAATTAAAACCCAAGGTGCAAAGGTTAAAAATATTTGCTTTCTTGCACCATTTACAATACAAAGAATGTAATAAAGTGTATATTGTTTTCTAAATATAATTTTGAATTTTTTATGAGAAGGGGTAGATTTTTTAATAAAGCATAAAACTATTCCGGCAAGGCAATAAAAGACAGCCGCAACAACAAATGCACTGGTATAATTGAAATTAAAATACGAGAAACCTAACCATATTATAGCAAATCCAATTATTGTTGCTACAAGAGAAAAGGCATTATATTTAGCTAATCTTGCTCCATATTGTTCTCTTTTTGAAAGGCTCATTCCAATACTTGATGATAAAGGCATAAACATATGTTGCCCTAAACTATAAATCATCATAAAAATAATCATAAGAGAAAATGTAGGAGATAACAGTCCTAAACCAATCATACCGATTGAAGCAATAATCATTGCGATTGAAGCAATTCTTATGTTCCCCAAAAACGAAAGAAATGCCAAGATTACTACAACAAATAGTCCGGGAAGTTCCCGTGGGAATTCAACAATTCCTCTGGCTGAAGCGGAAAGGCTATATGTATCACTTAAAAAGTTATTAAAAATGCTGATGTAAATTCCGCCTGCTATTCCAATAAAAAAGCCTACTAATAAAAACAAAGAAAAATCTCTGTCATTTGAAAATTCAAATTTTATTGATGAAATTTTAGAATTTAACCATCTGTTGACAAATATTTTCATTTTTTGCTCCATATATTTTTATAGTATTATCAATTCTTTCTTGCTTTTGGTTAAATTATCACAACCATCTTGCGTAACCAAAACTAAATCCTCAATTCTAACTCCAAATTCTTTTTCAATATAAATGCCCGGTTCAACACTTAAAACTGCATTTTGTGGAATTATATCTTTATAAAGTGGAGAAAATTTTGGTTCTTCATGAACTAAATAGCCTACACTATGCCCTAAACTATGTCCGAAATTTTTAGAATACCCTTCTTTTTCAATAATATCTCTTGCTAATCTATCTATTTCAATTCCTGTCATATTGGCTTTAATGCCTTGTAATGCTTTATTTTGTGCCTTTAAAACTATATCATAAATCCTTTTCATTTTTGCTGTCGGTTGCCCCAATGCTACTGTCCTTGTCATATCAGAGCAAAGACCATTATATTTTGCACCAAAGTCCATCATAATAAAGATATTTTGCTTAAATTTTGTATTATCAGGCTGTCCGTGTGGAAAAGAGGTTTTAACCGCTGATAATACCTTAGTGGGAAACGAAAAACCGTTTGCCCCATTTTTAGTCATAAAGTATTCAAGTTGTGCCACTATATCTGTTTCACTAACCCCCACTTTAATATAATTTAGAATGTGAGAAAAAGCTTTATCTGTAATGCTTTGTGCTTTTTTAATAAATTCTATTTCATAAGGCTCCTTTACTTGCCTTAATTTTGAAATAATATTTCCACAAGGCACTAATTGGGCACCCTCTAATTCCTTGTTAAAAACAGAATATTCCTTTACAGTAACACTATTCTCATCAAAACCTAATCGCAAAATATTATTTTCATTGCAAAGCCTTTTCAATTCACAAATGGCTCCTTTTTCCTGTAAAACTACTAAAAAATCCTTGCATTGCTCCCTTGCGTTTTCTATATAGCGAAAGTCCACTATATTAAAGCCTTGACCTTTTAGTGCCAATACTAAACCATCACTTGAATAAAATTTTGTGGCATAATATCTTGAACTTTCACTTGTAATGAGCAAAGCATCTAAATTTTGTTCAATTAAATGAGGCTTTAATTTTTCTAAAAAATTCATAAGTTTTTCCATTTCATTAAAGAATTTATTATAATAAATAATATTATACTACTCCTCTCTTAAAATGTCGAGTTTAAACGCAGAATTTTTTTTGTTATACAAGGCAACAGGTTTCACCAATACTGTGTGTATTGGTGGGTTCTGTCAACGCAGTAGAACGAGAAAAAGGCAAGTTTAAACTCGACATTTTAAGAGAGGAGTAGTATATATGTTAATTTTATATAACATTCAACTTTTTTTATTATTTTTTGGTTGTTAAATTATTGACAATGTAAACATTATTATATAATATATATATTAGAAAGAAATAATGAAAATATAATTAGAAAGGCAAAAAACGAAAGGAAATGTTTATATAATGGGTTTAAATATTACACAAAAAATAATTAAAGAGCATTTGATTAGTGGGCAGTTAATTGCAGGTCAACCAATAGCAATAAAAATTGACCAAACCTTAACTCAAGATGCAACAGGAACAATGGCTTATTTGCAATTTGAGGCTATTGGAGTAAAAAGGGTAAAAACTGAATTATCGGTTGCTTATATTGACCATAATACTCTCCAAAGTGGCTTTGAAAATGCTGATGACCATAAGTATATTCAAACTGTGTGCAAAAAATATGGTATTTATTATTCAAGGCCGGGAAATGGAATTTGTCATCAAGTTCATTTGGAACGCTTTTCTATACCCGGCAAAACTTTAATTGGAAGTGATAGTCATACCCCAACAGGTGGTGGTATTGGAATGCTCGCTATGGGTGCCGGTGGCTTAGATGTTGCAGTTGCTATGGGTGGTGGTGCGTATAATATTACAATGCCAAATGTTGTTAAAGTAGAATTAATTGGAAAGTTATCCCCTCTTGTAAGTGCAAAAGATGTTATTTTAGAAGTGCTTAGAACTCTTACTGTTAAAGGCGGAGTAGGCAGAGTAATTGAATATTGTGGTCAAGGTGTAAAAAGTCTTAGTGTTCCCGAAAGAGCAACAATTACTAATATGGGTGCTGAATTAGGTGCAACTTCTTCTGTTTTCCCTTCTGACGAAATTACAAAGGAGTTTTTAAAGGCACAAGGCAGGCAAAAAGATTTTATAGAACTTTTTGCTGATAGCGATGCAGAATATGAAAAAACCATTACCATTAATTTATCCGCATTAAAACCTCTTGCCGCAAAGCCACATAGCCCTGATAATGTTGAAGAGGTGGCAAAAATAGGGCAAATTAAAATTGACCAAGTTTGTATTGGCTCTTGCACAAATTCTTCTTATATGGATTTAATGAAGGTAGCAGAAATTTTAAAGGGAAAAACTGTTCATTCTGATGTATCTTTAGTAATTGCACCCGGTTCAAAACAGGTGTTTAATATGTTGGCTGGGAACGGAGCATTGGCTGTTTTGATTTCAGCAGGTGCCAGAATATTAGAGTGTGCTTGCGGTCCTTGTATTGGAATGGGACAAGCCCCAAAAAGCAAAGGTGTTTCACTTAGAACATTTAATAGAAATTTTGAGGGGCGAAGCGGAACTGCCGATGCTTTAATTTATTTAGTTAGCCCTGAAACTGCTGCGGTTTCAGCATTAAAAGGAGTTTTAACTGATGCTACTTCATTTGGCAAAATTCCAAATATTGAACAGCCAAAAGAGTTTTTGATAAATGACAATATGGTGGATGCTCCTGCTCCTATTGATAATGATGTGCAGGTTGTTAGAGGACCAAATATTAAACCATTCCCAATTAATGAGCCACTTGCAAAGAGCATAACTAAAAAAGTTTTGCTTAAAGTTGGCGACAATATAACAACAGACCATATTATGCCGTCAGGGGCTAATATTCTTCCATTTCGTTCTAACATTCCTTATCTATCAAAGTTTTGCTTTGTTAGATGTGATGAGCAATTCCCACAAAGAGCAAAAGAACAAAACGGTGGTTTTATTGTAGGAGGTCAAAATTATGGACAAGGCTCATCAAGAGAACATGCGGCATTAGTTCCGCTTTATTTAGGAATAAAAGCAATTATCGCTATATCCTTTGCAAGAATTCACAGTGCAAATCTTATTAATTCAGGCATTTTACCTTTGACCTTTAAAGATCAAAAAGATTATGATAACATTGATTTAGGGGATATTTTAGAAATTAATAACCTTATTGACGATATAAAAAATAGCAGTATAATAAAAATTGAAAATAAAACAAAAGGTTTTACTTTTGAAACTATTTTAGAGTTATCCGAAAGACAAAAGGGAATGATTTTAGCAGGCGGATTATTAAATTATACAAAAGAAAGCGAGAAAAATTAATGAACGAACAAAATATTAAAATGGCAGTAGGAAAATTTGAAAATCTCATCAGAGAGCAACTTTCAAGAGTAGAAAAAATGAAACAAGTTAAAGAATTTGTTGACTATGGGGCTCTTGCTAATCTTGTAATAGGTGTTTGCGGTGGGGACGGAATTGGTCCTGTTATTACAAATGAAGCACACAGAGTTTTAAAATTTTTATTAGCCGATAAGGAAAAGCAAGGCAAGATAACCTTTAAGGTGATTGATGGTTTAACAATAGAAAATAGAGCAAAGGTTTTAAAGGCTATTCCTGATGATGTTTTAGCCGAGTTAAAGTCATGTCATATTATATTAAAAGGGCCAACAACTACTCCGGAAGCAGGCGATGGTTGGCCAAATATTGAAAGTGCAAATGTTGCAATAAGAAAAGAACTTGACCTTTTTGCCAATGTTCGCCCTGTTAAAGTGCCAGATAAAAATATTGATTGGACATTTTTCCGTGAAAATACCGAAGGTGCTTATACTTTGGGTAGCAAGGGCGTTAATGTTAATGACGATTTAGCCTTTGATTTTACAGTAGCAACAACTGAAGGCACCGAAAGAATAGCAAAATTAGCCTTTGAATTTGCAAAAAGAGCAGGAAAGAAAAAGGTTTCTATTATTACTAAGGCTAATGTTATTAAAACTACTGACGGAAAATTCTTAAATATTTGCAAAGAAATTGCCAAAGGCTATCCCGATATTAATACTGATAGTTGGTATATTGATATTACAACTGCAAAGTTAATTGATGAAAAAAGACGAACAGATTTTAAGGTATTTATTTTACCTAATCTTTATGGAGATATTTTAACTGATGAAGCGGCAGAATTTCAAGGCGGTGTTGGAACAGCAGGAAGTGCTAATATTGGCAAGAGGTATGCTATGTTTGAAGCAATTCACGGCTCAGCTCCACGAATGGTTAAAGAAGGCAGAGATAAATTTGCTGACCCTTGTTCAATGTTAAGAGCTTCTGTAATGCTTCTTTCTCACATCGGACAACAAGAAAAGGCAGATTTATTGGAAAAAGCACTTGATATTTGTATGTATTCAGAAAAGACTTTGACAATTACAGGCAGATTAGGCGGAGCCACTTGTCAAGAATTTGGCGATTATGTAATGGAAACGGTTACAAAATTGTCAAAATGATAATTTTGTAGTTGAAAATTGAAAGTTTTGGTGAGGTAATGGATAAAAAAAATGTTTCTATTGCGGTTGTAAAAAGATTGCCAAGATATTTTCGTTATCTTGGCGATTTAATAAAAAATGATGTGCTAAAAGTATCTTCAAATGAACTTAGCAAAAAAATGCAGGTTACTGCAAGCCAAATTCGGCAAGACTTAAATTGTTTTGGTGGTTTTGGTCAGCAGGGATATGGATATAATGTTTTATCACTTTATAATGAAATAGGAAATATTTTAGGGGCTAATAGAAATTATAAGGTTATAATTATTGGAATTGGTAATTTGGGAAATGCCATAGCCAATAATGTTAATTTTGAAAAAAGAGGGGCAAAACTAATTGGTCTTTTTGATGTTTTGCCTTCAATAATTGGAACGGTTTGCAATAATTTAATAGTAAATAGTATGGAAAATTTAGAAAGTTTTTGTAATGAATATAAACCGGACATTGCCGTATTAACCTTGCCAAAAAAAGAAGCCCCTGAAATATTCAAGAGGCTTATAAAGGCTAATATTAAAAGCTTTTGGAATTTTTCCAATATGGAACTTATTGCACCAGAGGGAATTTGCGTTGAAAATGTGCATATCGGAGATAGTTTGATGACACTTTGTTATTGTATTAAGACGAATGAAGGAAAATAGTTTTATAGCCCTCTTAGCCCTCTTTTTCAAAGAGGGTGGCACGGCATAAGCCGTGACGGGTGATTAAAATCCTCAGTCAGCTATGCTGACAGCTCCTTTGTAAAAGGAGCCTTAAGAGGGTGGCACGGCTTTTTTGCCGTGACGGGTGATTATTAGGGCTTTTCCCCAGTTAAAGAATAAACTGTTCTTTCAATTGCATTCTTTGAGTTTTTCCAATCCTCATTTTGAAAACGATAGTCAAACTTTTTGCAAAACCATTTTATATCCTCATTTAATGTGTTTAAATACCTGCTTTGCATATTAGAAATAATCTTAAAAAATTCTTCAAATTCCTTTTTTGAAAGTTGCTTTTGCCCTCTTTTTGCTAACTCTTTATAATGAATTAAGCAAAAAAATGGCTGCTCTTTAAATAATTCTCTAAATGCTTTTTCTTTTGAATATAGATGAAAAATTGTAGAGTATATTTGAACAAGATAATTATCTATCCTACTGCAAATATAACAGCTATTAGTTAGCTTGTCTATAAAATCAACTTGTTGCATAGCAGATTTTGAAAAAAGTTTATCTTTTATCTCGTTTATATGGCTATCCAAAATTAATGCAAATGGCAATCTTTTTTGTTTTTTTAACATTTGTTCAAAATGTGTAAAGCAAAATCCTAAT